>JGIcombinedJ21911_10000869_pt1 | contig 10224 bp, 11 predicted proteins | sample BarGraNGADG00211_FD_21911 | JGI IMG/M metagenome (IMG submission 21911)
GGCGGAGCCGGCGGCACCACCGGCGGCGGCGGGGGGTCGTGCGGCGGGGGCACTGCGGCCGCCCGGCGGCCAGGCGCGAGGGCCTCGGGGCCCACGTGCGCCATCTCGAGCAGGATGCCGATGCGCTTCTGGATCGGCGGGTGCGTGTCGAAGACGCCGCTCACTTCCTTGGTCTTCTTGTTCTTGAGCGGATTGGCGATGTAGAGGTGCGCCGTGGCCCGGTTGGCGTGGCGAAGCGGCTGCGAGTCGGCCGCGATGTCGCTGAGCGCCCTCGCCAGGCCGAGCGGGTCGCGCGTGAGCTCCACACCGCTGGCGTCGGCCAGGTACTCGCGGCGCCGCGAGATGGCGAACTGCACGCTGTAGGCGGCCAGGGGGGCGAGGATCGCCAGCACGATGCCCACGACGAGCAGGATGGCGCCGGCGTTGCCGCTCGAGTCGCCGCCGCCGCGCCGCCGCCCGAAGCCGCCCCAGAAGCTCCAGCGCAGGAAGAAGTCGGCCACCAGGGCGATCATGCCGACGAGGATACCGACCAGCGTGGCGAAGCGGATGTCGTAGTTGCGGATGTGCGACATCTCGTGGGCGACGACGCCCTGCAGCTCTTCGCGGTCGAGCATCTGCATCATCCCGCGCGTGACGGCGATGGAGGAGTGCTGCGGGTCGCGGCCGGTGGCGAAGGCGTTGGGCGCCGGTTCCTCGATGACGTAGACCGCCGGCACGTTGGGCAGGCCGGCGGCGATCGTCATCTCCTCGACCACGTTGAAGAGCTGCGGCTCGTTCTCGTGCGTCACCTGATGGGCGCCGCTCACGGCGAGCACCATCTTGTCGCCGGAGTAGTAGCCGAGGATGCTCCAGGCGATGGCCACGATGCCGAACACGCCGAGCAGGCCGACGCCTCCGCTGGTGCCCCCGAGGACGGCCGCGCCGATGGCGAAGCCGAGCGCGGCCAGCAGGGCGATGACGAACCCCATGAGGAGCCACGAGGCCCGCCGGTTGCGGCGGATCTGCTCGTACATCGTCGTGTCGCTGCGTCAGGCTGCTAGCGCAGGTCGACCTTGGGCACCTCGCGGTCGCCCTCGGGCGCCTCGAAGAACTGCCGGGTGGTGAAGTTGAACGTCCCCGCGATGACGTTGGACGGGAACATCTGGATCTTGTTGTTGTAGGTGAGGACGCTGTCGTTGTAGAACTGCCGCGCGAAGGAGATCTTGTTCTCCGTCGCGGTGAGCTCTTCCTGAAGGCTGAGGACGTTCTGGTTGGCCTTGAGGTCCGGGTAGTTCTCGACGACCGCGAACAACGACTTGAGGCTCTCGGTGAGCATGTTCTCGGCCTGCGCCTGGGCCTGTGGGCCCTGGTTGCCGGCGTTGATGGCGGCGGCGCGCGCCGCGGTGACCTTGGTCAGCGTCTCCTGCTCGTAGGACATGTAGTCCTTGACGGCCTCGACGAGGTTGGGGATGAGGTCGTGCCGGCGCTTGAGCTGCACGTCGATCTGGCTCCAGGCGTTGTCGACCTGGTTGCGCCGGCCCACCAGGCTGTTGTAGATGCCGGCGAAGATGATCCCCAAGACGACGAGGACCACGATAATGATGATGACCGCGATCACCCAAGGCTCCTTTCGTTGGCTGCGCCTCTCCGCGCCTAGTGTACGCCACTGGGGGGAAGAGACGTGTCAGGCGGTTGTACCGACCTGCCTGGCTGCTCTATCCTGCGAGGATGATGAACATCCGCACCCGTGAGATCGTGATCCTGGCCGTCGGGCTGGCGCTCGTGCTGGGCGCGGCCCTCGTCGGCTACGCCGTGGTCCGCAGCCGCGCCGATGGCGCCTCCGGCCGCCAGGTGCTCGCGCCCGTGGCGATGCCAACGCCGTCCGCCAGCGGCGGCAGCCCGGCGCCACAGTACGAGCGCTGGACGGTCGGCATCGCCCGGCGCCCGATCACGGTGCGGCGACGCCCTTCCGACAGCGCACCGGTGATCGTGCGCCTGGGCACACGGACGAGCGCGGACTATCCCACTCTCATGCTGGTCGACTCCATCAGGCAAGTGGACGGTGTACCGTGGTACAAGGTGTGGGTCGCCGTTCAGCCCAACGAGACGCGTGGGTGGGTGCGCGATGGGGCGCTGGCCTTCTACACGACCTCTTCGAAGATCGTCATAGACCTCTCGCGACGCAAGCTGATGGTGTACCGCAGGGGGGAGCTCCAGGGCACGTTCCCGGTGGCAGTGGGGCGCCCAGGCCTGGAGACGCCGACCGGTTTCTACTTCGTGAACCAGAAGCTCAAGCCGCCGTACCCCGGCGGCGCCTACGGCGTACTGGCCCTGGGTATCAGCGCCTTCCAGCCCAAGCTGCCCGAGTGGCCCGGNGGCGGCCCGGTGGCGATCCATGGCACCAACNAGGACNACCTCATCGGTAAGNCCATCTCTNATGGGTGCGTGCGCATGCACGACAAGGACATCCTGAAGGTGACGCAGCTGGTGCCGGCCGGTAGCCCGGTGGTCATCCAGCAGTAGCGGCCGCGAGGCGGACGCGGCCTTACCAGTACTCGCCCTGGTGCANCATCATGTCGTGGGCCTTGCACTTGGGGCAGGTGTACGAAGCGGCCTTCTCGAGAAAGAAGAGCTCGCTGCCGCAGACCACGCAGCGGAACTCGTCGATGTGGATGTCGGCGCCGGTGAGGTCCACCTCAACGATGGCGCCGCATTCCACGCAGTAGCCGGGCATGAAGCGCCGGCGCGGGTCGTAGACGCTGACGCCCCAGCGGATGCGGTCGGCGGTGTAGCCGCACTGGCGGCACTCGAAGGTCGTGTACTCTCCCATGGTGAGCCTCTCTGGACGCGGGGTGTCGCCACGAGTATCGGCAGAATCGCGGTGCGGTTGAGCCGTCAGGCTGGAGGTTCCTTGTACCGTTAACAATCGGGGTGCTATACTTCATCGGCTGGAAACACACCACGAGGCGGACTCTTGCGCGAAAAGTCGGTGGGTCACCGACTTTTGTCTTGTCAGGGGTCGTTCATGAGGGAGAGCAGAGAGGAACTTGAGGCGATGATCGAGGCCACGCTGGCCGAGCGCTTCCCCGAGGTCGAGCTTGTCGACCTCGAGGTGCGCGGCGGCCCCGCCGGCACGCTGACGCTGTTCGTCGACCGGCCCGGTGGCGTCGACCTCGAGCTGTGCGCGGCGGTCAGCCAGGCGCTGGACGACGTGCGCGAGCGCCACGCGCTCGAGGTCTCCTCGCCGGGCCTGGACCGCCGGCTGCGCAAGCCCGCGCACTTCGCCGCGGCGCTGGGCCGCGACGTCGCCGTCAAGCTGGCGGCGCCGCGCGACGGGCGCAGCAACTTCCGCGGCGTCCTCAGGGCGTCCGACGCCACGAGCGTCACGCTCGACCTCGCCGACGGCGGCAGCGTCACGCTGCCCCTCGACGGCATCGCCAAAGCGCACGTGGTCTACAACTTTACCGACGGAGGCCATCGTGAGTAAAGACATCATCGAGGCTTTGCGACAGATCGAGAAGGAGAAGGGCATCGCCTTCGAGGCCCTCGTCGAGGCGCTCGAAGACGCGTTGCTCTCCGCCTACAAGAAGACGCTCCACGCCGTGGAGCACGCCAAGGTCGAGGTCGACACGGAAACGGGCGACATGCGCGTCTACGAGCTCATCTTCCCGGAGCACATCGACGTCGAGGCCCTCAAGGTGCACGACGAGGAGGGCGAAGAGATCGGGCTCGACCTCTCGAGCGTCGACATGAGCGAGGTCGAGCGCATCGAGGTCACCCCCGACGACTTCGGACGCATCGCCGCGCAGACCGCCAAGCAGGTCATCCTGCAGCGCATCCGCGAGGCCGAGCGCGACCTCATGTACGAGGAGTACATCGACCGCGTCGGCGAGCTCGTCACCGGCATCGTGCAGCAGAGCGATCCGCGCCACAACACGCTGGTCGAGCTGGGCCGCGTCGAGGCCGAGCTGCCGCGCGGCGAGCAGATAGAGACCGAGCACTACGACCACGGCGCCCGCATCAAGGCCGTCATCATGCGTGTCGAAGACTCCGCCAAAGGTCCCCAGGTCAAGCTGTCGCGGCGCAGCGAGGAGATCGTGCGCAAGCTGTTCGAGCTCGAAGTGCCCGAGATCGCCGACGGCCTCGTGGAGATCAAGCAGGTGGCCCGCGAGACCGGCTACCGCGGCCGCGACGGCAAGCCGGTGCCCGGGCGCTGCAAGATCGCCGTCATCTCGCACGCTGACGGCGTCGACCCGGTCGGCGCCTGCGTCGGCCCGCGCGGCTCGCGCGTGCGCATGGTGGTCAGCGAGCTGCGCGGCGAGCGCATCGACATCATCCCGTACAACGACGATCCCGCGCGCTTCGTGGCCAAGGCGCTCTCGCCGGCCCGCGTGCGCGAGGTCATCGTCGACGACGAGGAGCGCTCGGCGACCATCGTCGTGCCCGACGACCAGCTGTCGCTGGCCATCGGCAAGGAGGGTCAGAACGCCCGCCTCGCGAGCAAGCTCACCGGCTGGCGCATCGACATCAAGAGCCAGCAGCAGATGGCCGAAGCCGAGAACAACATGGAGTTCGGCGACGACGAGGGCGTGGACGGCCAGTGCATGGCCGTCATGCGCACCGGCAAGCGCTGCCCCAACCAGGCCGAGCCGGGATCGCGCTACTGCAGCATCCACGCCGACTACGTCGAGCCCGAGCCGGTCGCCGCGGCCGAGCCCGCGGCGGCCGACGAAGCCGCGGCCCCCGCGGACGCCGAGGCGCCCGACGCTCCCGCGGCGGAGGCCGGCGAGGAGTGACGGTGGTGTCGGCGCCCGAACGCACCTGCATCGGCTGCCGCCGCAAGCGTGGCCAGGCCGAACTGGTCCGTCTCACCAACGAAGCGGGACGCGTGGTGCCCGCTCGTCCCGGTGCGCCGGGGAGGAGCGCGTACCTGTGCCCCGAACAGACGTGTCTTGAGGCCGCGGACAAACGGCGCGCGTTCGCGCGCGCCTTCCGCGGCCCGGTAGTTCTCGATCCCGCAGTGCGCCGCGCTGTGGCGCGACACACCAGCGATGAAAGGCGGTGAGGTGAATGGCGCAGAAACGCAAGGTCTCCGATATCGCGACCCAGCGAGGGACGAGCGTCGATGACGTTCTCGCCCACCTCAAGAAGGCGGGCATCGAGGTCGTCGACGGCGAGGTCAACGTCGACGACGAAGCGCTCGAGAAGGCGTACGCGGCCCCGGCGGGCGGCGTGCGGCGCCGGGCCGGAGGCCCGGGCGGCAAGCGCCGCCGGGTGATCATCGACGCGGGCGCCTCGCGCCGCGGCGGCGGCCCGCAGGGTGGCCGCGGCCGGCGCAGTGGCCGCGGCCGCGGTCACGACCGCGACGAGCAGCCGGCCGCGCCCGTGGTGCCCACCGGCCTGGTCAAGGTGCCGTCGGGCTCCACCGTCAAGGACATCTCGCAGCTGCTGGGCGTGTCCACGCCCGAGATCATCAAGGCCCTGATGGGCTACGGCGAGATGGTCACCATCACGCAGACGCTCAGCGACGAGGCCATCGAGGTCCTCGCCACCGACTTCACTCGCGAGGTGGAGATCACGCACGCGGCCGACGAAGAGGCCGAGCTCGAGGCCGAAGCCGTCGACGATCCCAAGGACCTCAAGCCCCGCGCCTCCGTCATCACCGTGATGGGCCACGTCGACCACGGCAAGACAAGCTTGCTCGACGCGATCCGCGACACCGCCGTGGCGGCCGGCGAGGCCGGCGGGATCACGCAGCACATCGGCGCCTATCAGGTGAAGCACAAGGGCCAGCCCGTGACGTTCATCGACACTCCGGGCCACGCCGCGTTCACTGCGATGCGTGCCCGCGGCGCCAAGGTCACCGACATCGCCGCCATCGTGGTGGCCGCCGACGACGGGGTGATGCCCCAGACCGTGGAGGCCATCGATCACGCCAAGGCCGCCGGCGTCCCCATCGTCATCGTCGTCAACAAGATCGACAAGCCTGAGGCCAACATCGATCGGCTCAAGCAGCAGCTCAGCGAGCACGGCATCATCCCGGAGGATTGGGGCGGCGACACCGTGTTCGTCGAGGCGAGCGCCAAGAAGCGCATCGGCCTCGACAACTTCCTCGACATGCTGCTGCTGGTGGCCGAGGTCGCCGACCTCAAGGCCAACGTCGACGCTCCCGGCCAGCGGCTTCGTCATCGAGTCGCGCATCGACCCCGGCCGCGGCGTCGTCGCCACCATCCTCGTGAACCGCGGCACGCTCCACGTCGGCGACGCGGTCGTCGCCGGCGAGGCCAGCGGCCGCGTGCGCGCGATGCGCGACTTCAAGGGCGACCCGCTCGCGAGCGGCGGCCCGTCCACGCCGGTCGAGATCATCATCGGCTTCGACGACCTTCCCGTGGCCGGCGAGTTCTGCCGCGTGGTCAAGGACGAGCGCATGGCGCGCTCCCTGGCCCACAGGCGCGCCAATCGCCTCAAGACCGAGGCGCTCGCCAAGCAGCGCGCGCTCACCCTCGACGACATCTTCGCGCGCATCGCCGCGGGCAAGGTGCTCGACCTCAACCTCGTGGTCAAGGCCGACGTGCAGGGCAGCCTCGAGGCGCTCAGCGACGCGCTGCTCAAGATCCAGCATCCCGAGGTCAAGGTGCGCGTCATCCATTCGGGCGTAGGCGGCATCAACGAGAACGACGTCATGCTGGCCAGCGCCTCCGCGGCGATCATCATCGGCTTCAACGTGAGGCCGAGCCCCGCGGCCACCGCGCTCGCCGAGACCGAAGGCGTCGACGTGCGCACGTACCGGGTCATCTACAAGGTCACCGAGGACATCACGGCGGCCCTGGTCGGCATGCTCAAGCCGACCATCGAGGAGGTCGTGCTCGGGCAGGCCGAGGTCCGCACGACGTTCAAGGCCTCCAAGCTGGGCACCATCGCCGGCTGCATGGTCACGCACGGCGTGATCACTCGCAACGCGAGCGTGCGCGTGCTCCGCAGCGACGTCGTGGTCCACGACGGCAAGATGGGCTCCCTCAAGCGCTTCGCCGAAGACGCGCGCGAGGTGGCGGAAGGGTTCGAGTGCGGCATCCTGCTCGACGGCTTCAACGACCTCAAGGAAGGGGACGTGCTGGAGGCGTACGAGACCCGAGAAGTCGCTCGTGAGGCCTGACGCCTGCATCGGCGTCCTGCTCGCGGAGCTGCACTTCCCGGCCAGCCGGTCGCTGAAGGAGAAGCGCGCGCCGCTCACCTCGCTGCGTGACGTGGTGCACAGCCGCTTCCGCGCCTCGTTCAGCGAGGTGGGCCTGCAGGACGTGTGGCAGCGGGCCCGCGTGCTCATCGTCCTGGCTGCCTCCTCGCTGCAGCAGGCGCGCGAACGGCTCGACGACCTCGACCGCTACCTCCACGGGCAGGACTTCGAGGTAGCGCGCGTGCTCGTCAAGACAACGGACACGGTGGATACCCTGTGGGACATCGACTCCTGAGGATCAACGAAAGCATCAAGGAGACCCTGTCGTCGGTCATCACCGCCGAGGGCCTCAAGGACCCGCGCGTGGGGTTCGTGACGGTCACCGGCGTGAAGACCTCGCCCGACCAGCGTCACGCCAAGGTCTACGTCAGCGTGCTCGGCAAGCAGGCCGAGCGCGAGGCCACGATGAAGGCGCTGGACAAGTCGAGGGGGTTCCTGCAGGCGCGCATCAACGCGTCGCTGCACATGAAGCGCACGCCGCAGCTGGAGTTCGTCTACGACGGTACGCTCGACAACGCCCTGCACATCGAGAAGCTCATGAAGCGCGAGGAGGAAGTGCTGGGCAGCGAAGCCCCGGACATCTTCGTCGACGGCGAGGCCGACGACGGGGAAGAGGGGTCGGCGTGAAGGCGCTGCCCGCCGACCTGGCCGCCGTGTGCCGGCGCATGAAGACCGAGCGCAGTGTCGGGCTGGCAGTGCACGAAAGGCCCGACATGGACGCGCTCGGCGCCGCCGCCGGCATGCTCGACCTGTTCGCGCAGCTGGGCGTCGAGTCTCGTCTGCACGTCGACCAGGACGAGTTCCTGCCGTTCGAGGAGCTGCTGTTCCCGCTCGGCGCCGTGACCCGCGGCCTGCCGCCCGCCCGCCGGCCCCTGTACGCGCTGGACAGCGGTAGCCTCGAGCGGCCTGGCGCTCCCACTCAAGTTCTGGGACGGGATCGTCGTCAACATCGATCATCACCACGACAACACGCGGTTTGGCGACGTGGTCCACGTGCGGGGGGAGGCGAGCAGCACCAGCGAGCTCGTCTGCGACATCGCCCGCGCTCTCGGGCTGCGGCCGTCCCGGCAGGCGGCCGAGGCCTTGTTCGCCGGCATCTCGTTCGACACCGGTCACTTCCGGCACGACAGCACCTCCGCCGCCACCTTCGAGACGGCGGCCTGGCTGGCCGGGCTCGGCGTCGGCGTGACCCGGGTGTTCTCGATGCTGTACGAGCAGGGCTCGGTCGAAGCGCTGCGCCTGTGGGCGCGCGCCATCGCGGGCGCCCAGGTCGTGGCCGGCGGCCGCGCCCTGGTGGCCACGCTGCAGCGTGGCGACTACGCCGCCGTCGGCGCCGGCGAAGAAGAGACCGAGGGCATCGTCGACAGCCTGCGCGGAGTCGGCGGCGTGGAGGTCGCGGCCCTCGTCAAGGAGCAGAGCCGCGGGCCGCGCGTGCGCGTGAGCCTGCGCTCGAATTCATGCGACGTCAGCGAGATCGCCGCGCTCAGGGGCGGCGGCGGTCATCGCCTGGCCGCCGGCTTCTCCAGCGACGACGGCCCCGAGGAGGTGACCGCGTGGCTCAGTTCCGAACTCGAAAAGCGCCTCTTGACGGCGTCCTGCTGATCGACAAGCCCGAGGGCTTCACGTCGCACGACGTCGTCGCCCGGGTGCGCCGTCAGGTGCGACCCGCCGTCAAGAAGGTGGGCCACGCCGGCACCCTCGACCCGTTCGCGACCGGCCTTCTCGTGGTGCTCGTCGGCCGGGCGACCAAGCTGGCGCGATTCTTCGTCGACCTGCCCAAGGAATACGAGTGCACCCTGAGGTTCGGCGTGCGCTCCGACACCGGCGACCTCACGGGCGATCTCTCGGAGACGGGTGAGTCGACGACTCGCGAGGCCGTCGAGGCCGTGCTGCCGGACTTCCTCGGCGTCGTCGTGCAGCAGGTGCCCATGACCTCCGCCGCCAAGGTCGACGGGGAGCGCCTGTACAAGAAGGCGCATCGCGGCGAGGTCGTGGAGACCCCGGTCAAAGAAGTGCACATCGACGCCATCGACATCCTCGAGTTCGACGCCGTGGCACAGACGATGNNCTGCCGTGTCTCCTGCTCCAAGGGCACCTACGTGCGCCAGCTCGCCATCGACATCGGCGAGGCGCTGGGCGCNGGGGCGCATCTTGTGCAGCTNGCGCGCACGGCGACCGGCGACCTGCGCCTNGACGACGCCCAGACGCTCGCCGCCTTCGAGGAGGCGGTGGCGGCGTGTGACGCGGGGGACGAACGCATCCCCGGCCTGGTCGACCCGGCGGCGGCCCTGCAGTTCATGCCCGGCATCGAGCTCTCGGCGGCGCAGGTGACGGCGGTGCGCAACGGCGCCCGCCTGCCGGGTGGGCCGCCCGAGCCGGTGCGGCTGACGTACCGCGGCGAGCTCATCGCCATCTACGGGCCGGCCGAAGAAGGCCACGCCCTCAAGCTGCTCGTCAAGCTCTGATGCGGGTCGTCACCGATCTGGCGGACCTCGAGCCTCGTCCGCGAGCCCTGGCGATCGGCACCTTCGACGGCGTCCACGTGGGTCACCGCGCCGTGATCGGTCAGGCCGTCGCCCTGGCCGCCGAGCGCAGTCTCCTCGGCTCGGTGGTGACCTTCGACCGGCACCCGCTGGCGGTCGTCGACCCCTCTCATGCGCCGCGCCTGCTGACGCCGCTGACCGAGAAGATCCGCCTCATCGAGGAGCTGGGGCCCGAGGAGCTCGTGCTCCTGCCGTTCGACGAGGGGCTCGCGGCGCTTACGCCGGCGGGCTTCTGCGACCAGGTGCTCGCCGAAGCGCTCCAGGCGCGCGTGGTCGTCGTCGGCGAGAACTTCAACTTCGGCGCCGGCGGCGCCGGCGACGCAGCGCAGCTGCGCACGTGCGGCGCCGCGCACGGCTTCGAGACCGTGGCCCTGAGCCTCGTCACCGAGCACGGCAAGACCATCAGCTCGACGCGCATCCGCCGTCTGCTCAACCACGGCGAGCTCGAAGAGGTGCGTGAGATCCTCGGCC
>JGIcombinedJ21911_10000871_pt1 | contig 10214 bp, 12 predicted proteins | sample BarGraNGADG00211_FD_21911 | JGI IMG/M metagenome (IMG submission 21911)
GTTCTTCAAGAAGAAAGGAAAAGACTCAATGCCCTTCGGCCCCGCTATGGCCGTGGGCGCATATGTCGCAGCTGTTACGGGAAATGACCTGATCACCTGGTACCTGACAACCCTGTTCCACAGGTAGAAATCTGACGGTCGAGCGTACAAGGAGGCACCCTGTGTTTGGGCTAGCAAACAAGGCAACACCGATCATTGGAGTAGATATTGGATCGAGTACCATCAAGGTGGCTCAGTTCAAGCGAGACAAAAATGCACTGAGCCTGGTCAACTTCGGCGTTGTTCCAACCCCCGAGGGGTCCATCGAAGAAGGGAAGATAGCCAAGGGCGATGTCATCAGCGAAGCGCTCGGCTCCCTGCTCTCGCTGCATTCCTTTGTGGGCAAGCGTGTGTCCGCTTCGGTCTCGGGCCAGATGGTNACAGTCAAGCAGGTCACCGTGGATGAGATCCCCCGCCAGCCTCTCGGGGACATTGTGAAGTGGGAGATGGAGAAGCACCTCTCGTATCCCATCGAGGAGGCGGTGTTCGACTACCAGGTGCTGTCCCGGACGCAGACGGACGACGGTGGCATCAAGGCCAACTGCCTGGTCGCCGCTGTGCCGCTCGACATCGTCAACGCGCTGGTCGACGTTATACGCAAGACGCACCTGGAGCCGGTGTTCATCGAGGTGGAACCCTTTGCCGAGTTACGCCTGGTGGACTATGTTGCCTACAAACGACCCGATCTGGACGCAAAGACGATCGTCATGGTCAACATCGGGTCGACTCTCACGTCCATCAATGTTGCCGATCAGTCCATGATCCGGCTCACACGCATGATCCCGTTCGGNGGCGCGCGGATCTCGCAGGCGATCGCGTCGGCTCTGGGCATCAACACGGAGCGTGCAGAAGAGCTGAAGCGGGAGTCCGTCAATGTGGACCCGAATGCCAATCTCGAAGCCGGCACCGAGGCAGAACGTGCTACGTCCGCAGCCTTGCGCATCATCGACGAGCTGGTCCTCGAGATCCACCGTTCGCTCAACTACTATACGACACGGTTCGAAAGCGACCTCCCCTTGCACCTGATTCTGGCGGGTGGTACGGCTAACCTGAAGGGCATCGCCGACTATATCGAAGTGTCGACCGGGTTTACGGTCGAGATCAACCGTCTGCTGCTTGATGTTGCAAAGTACGACCCGAGCATGTTTTCGGAATCCTATCTCAGTGCGATGGCTCCCATGTTCAGTGTGGCTACGGGCCTTTCGCTCCGCGAGTTCGAGGCTACGGCTGCCAGAAAGCGCTCTGGCCGGAAGCAGCTCAAGCGTGTCAAAGCCGGCGAAAGCCTGCTGACGTATCGCCCTGGTTCGGAGGGACTGTGATGATTACCATCAACCTTGTTCCAAACGCACGGAGACGGAGACAGACGCAACTCACCCACGAGGACAGGACGCTCATCTTCATCGTGCTTGCCGTCTTGGTCGTGCTCGCAGCGTCATATGGCTATGCGAGGTGGATCGTAGCGCAGGAGAGAACCCATCTTGCCAGTCTCAACGTCAAGATTGCCGCTCTCGACAGCGAGCAGAAACTGCTCGACCTCAACAGGGCGCTCGCCCAGCGCTCCATGGCGATGGAAACCAACATCGTCACGGCAGTGCAGTCACAGGTTAATACGAACCAGCTCCTGGATGACCTTGCGAAGGACCTTCCCAAGGTATGCACCCTGACCCAGACGGACATCACGGTACTCCCCGGGACCGTCGTACTCTCGGCCAGCAGCAGTCAGTTCGTGGACCTGGTGCGTTTCTTCAATGCGCTCAGCGCCGACACGAAGTTCAAGGATGTGCACATCGACGGCTACCAGATCCCGTACGGCACCGGCGCAGTGGTCCAGGGCCTGCAGGCACAAGCGACTATGAACCTGACGTTGACTTGGGTGGGGGGAGGCAAGAATGGGTAGGAACATTCCGGTCAGACTTGTTGTTGTGATCCTTCTGCTCGGCGTCATCTGCTTCTTCTACTACCGCTACGGGCTGAGCCCTCAGCTCGTCCAGCTCGGGGACCTGCGCGATCAGGCCACGACGGCTGACGCGAAGTTGTCCACGCTCACAGAGGTCCAGGGGCTGCACGACGCATTCGTGAGGCAAAACGAGTCCTATTCAGTCTGGATCGACCAGCTTGCACAGATCACGCCCGTGGTGTTCGATCAGCACGAACACACACGCTTTCTGCTCGACCTTCAGGCGGTCGGCAAGGCCAGCGGCATCACCTACACGAGTATCCAGATCTCGGACGCCTCCATGGGTCAGGGCGGTGCTGCCGCTCAGCCGGCAGAGGTGAAGCTTGCCAAGACCGTCGGCGTCACCATGAACTTCACGGCGAAGGACTACGCGACCATGCGGCAGTTCCAGGACACGTTCCGCACGAAGTTCAAGTCTGTCATGGTCTCTTCGAACCTGACCATCTCGCACGGTGCCCTCGGATTGCCCGCTCAGGGCAACCCGTATACTTGCTCCATGACTGCGTGGATGGTCCTGAGCCCAGACGCGACGATCGTCGGTGCGCCGGCTCCCGTAGTGCCGGTTGCTCAGCCGGACGAGCCGCAATAGGAGGCGTGTGATGGCACAGAAAGCAGCAGAGAAGACCAACGTTCAGGCGGTTCCGGCGGGCAAGAAGGTTGCGCTGCGTCCGCGGAGGCAACCCGGAGTCAAGATTTCGGCAGGGACCTGGATCTTCATCGTGGTCCTGCTGGCCGTTTTCTCTGTCTGGAATTTCTACTTCCTGCCTCGCATGGGGCAGACGCCTGTCACGCCTCCCCCGCCTCAGGTGTTCCAGATCGCTCAGCACAAGAACCTGGACCTGGTCAACACCCAACTCAAGACGAGGCGGACGTTCCTGACCGTGACGTTACAGCCGATCCCCGGCGAGACAGGCAAGACTAATCCATTCGAATAGCACNGACACGAGGAGATGGACTATGAAAAATGAGTACTTTGGCAAGAGGATTANANAGNTGCAGGGGCGCATGGCCGCCGCGAACGTAGACGCCTTCTTCACGCTTGCGGCATCCAGCATGCGCTATCTTACTGGTTTCACGGGAGAAGAAGGTTTTCTCCTCGCGCTCCATGACGGCATGCACCTTGTCGTCGACGGCCGGTTCACGACGCAGGCGCGGGAAGAGTGCCCCTGGTTGGACGTCACCCTGTACACGGGGCACTTCAGCAAGTCGATTGCGAACCTGCTTGTCGCAGGTCGTGCTCATTGGCTCGGGTTCGAGAAGGAGCGCGTCTCCTTCGTGCAGGCGGAGGAGATGCGTGCCGCGTTCCCGTCGGTGACCATGGTCCCGACTGAGAACGTGGTCGAAGGCATGCGCATCGTCAAGGATACGCGTGAGCTCGACAAAATGCGTGCTGCGGGGCGCATCGCGGACAAAGCATTCAACGCGATGATCGGCCAGTTGAAGGTCGGCATGACCGAGAACGACGTGGCGGCTCTGCTCGAATACGAAATGCGCAAGGCGGGCGCTCAAGGTACCAGTTTCTCGACCATCGTCGGGTCGGGAACTCGTGGGGCACTGCCACATGGGATCGCTTCCGGCAAGGTCATCCGGAGAGGCGAGGTCATCGTCATCGACTTCGGCGTCAACTATGAGGGATACATGAGCGATTGCACCAGGACCGTGGCACTCGGCAAACAACCCGCCGGCGTGCTGGACGTCTATGCAAAACTGCGTGCAGCGCAGCAGTTGGGTCTTGACTGCATCAAAGCAGGCGTGAGCTCTCGTTCCATCGACACGGCCGTGAGAGGCAAGCTCGGCGAGAGCAAACTGGCGCAGTACTTCACACATGGCCTGGGACATGGNGTGGGACTCGAGATTCATGAAGCGCCTCGCCTTTCCCAGGGAACAGACACGGTNCTCGAAGCTGGACAGGTCGTCACCTGCGAACCGGGAGTTTACCTTCCTGGACGTTACGGCATGCGCATCGAGGATTCGGTCATCGTGACAGCGACTGGGTTCGAGTCATTGACGGAGCTGCCCAAGGAACTGGTTCTCCCCTGAGCGCCCCAGATTGTGGCGGCGTTAAGGGCGTGAACGCTTGACGCAGCGCTTGTTGACATGTACAATAGCCACGATTGACAGCCGAGTGCCAGGAGGTTAGACGTTGATTTCCGCCAATGAATTGCGCACAGGGGTTACGTTTGAGATAGACGGTCAGGCGTTTTCCGTCATTCAATTCACGCACATCAAGCCCGGCAAGGGCTCTCCATTTGTCCGCCTGAAGATGAAGAACCTCATGACCGGCAACGTCATCGAGCAAACCTTCCGTCCCGACGAGAAGGTCAAGAGCGCATATCTCGAGCACAAGAAGATGCAGTATTTGTACGATACCGACGGCATCTACACCTTCATGGACTCCACAACCTACGAGCAGATCGGTCTGACCAGGAATGACCTTGGCGATGGGGCCAACTATCTCATCGAGAACATCGTTGTCGACGTTGTGTACTTCCTCGAGAAGCCGGTCAGCGTCGAGCTGCCCACATTCATCGAGGCGACCATCACGCACACTGAGCCGGGTATTAAGGGTGATACCGCTACGGGCGCCAACAAGACCGCGGAGATCGAGACCGGGTTCTCGCTTATGGTTCCGCTGTTCGTCAATGAAGGCGACAAGGTCCGCATCGACACGCGCAGCGGAGAGTATCTCGAGAGGGTCAAATAANTCTATGGACAAAGTCCTTATCACTGACGCTGCACTGGAGTCTCTCATCGTCCACGCCTGTCTGTCCATCGATGGCGTGGAGTCAATGTGGAAGGGCCTCAAGGAGCACTTTGCATTCTGGGACCGCGAGGGTTACGAGCCTCACGGCGTGAGTATCACGCGAAGCGGCCTTGAGTTGACACTCGACGTGTTCATCGCCGGACGATTCGGGATGGACCTTCGCAAGCTTGCCGGCAGTGTGCGGAGCGCTGTCGCCAAGGAAGTTGAAGCCTCCACTCCGTATCACATCCAGGAGGTCAACGTCCATATCGCCGACGTGCGGGCCTGACGCATGGCGACGGCTCAGGGAGTTCAGAACCGCCGGCGCTCGCGCGAGATAGCACTGCAGGTTCTGTACAGTCTGGCGCAGGGCAACGTCTCGTGTGACCAGACGTTCGACATGTATGTTCATGAGGCCCCACTCGTGCAGGCGTACGCGCTCAAGCTCATCCAGGGAGTCCAGGCTCATCAGGAAGCTATTCTGGCTGAAGTGGGCACACACACGGAGAACTGGAGCATCGACAGGGTCGCTGTTGTGGACCGCGTGATTCTTTCGATCGCCGTTTTCGAGATGAAATATGGCAAGCCCCCGATCAAGACGGCCATTGCGGCCAATGAGGCCGTTGAACTGGCCAAAGAGTTTGGCGGTGCTGAATCCGGGAGTTTCGTAAACGGTGTCCTGCGTGGTGTCGGAGGCGCGGGGGACTGACCGAGCGGGCGCCCTTGAAGAATCTGGTTGCGGACGTGTCCGGCATGGTGCAGGGAGTGGGGTTTCGACACTTCGTGGAACAGACAGCGATTGAGCTCGGGATCGATGCCAGAGCCGACAACATGGATGACGGTACTGTGCACATTGTCGCATCGGGCGACGAACAGCGGCTCTTGCGCCTGGTGGAACTGGTCAGGCAAGGGAGCCGTTACTCATCTGTGGACCACGTCGACTACGTGATCACGGATCGTTGCGGGTAGACGGAAGGGAGCTGACATGGACATCAGGGACCATCTCAATGAGGAAGCGCACTATATCGACGGAGTGCTGGCCGACTGCCTTGCTCCGCTCCAGGGATCTGTCATGCATGCAGCGATGTCCTATGCGCTGCTTTCTCCGGGCAAGCGTGTTCGGCCTGCTCTCTGTCTTGCTGTCTATGAGGCATGCACCCGTGACAGGGAGCGCATCAAGCCGGTCCTTGCTGCCATCGAAATGGTACACGCCTACTCCATCATTCAGGATGACCTGCCGTCAATGGACAACAGTGACCTGCGGCGCGGCAAGCCGACGACGCACAAGGTCCACGGCGACGATATGGCGCTTCTGGCNTCCGACGCACTGCTGACCCTGGCATTCGAGGAGCTTTCGTCCGCGCAGATGGTTGGTGCTTTCGGCGCTGAGCGGTGCCTCGATGCGGTACGGACGATGGCCACTCTAGTGGGTGCAGAGGGTCTCGTCGGCGGGCAGGCGATGGACATCATCACCTCCAGCGACGAACACGTCGAGCTGGGCACGATCGAGTACATCCACAAGAACAAGACTGCCGCACTTATCCAGGCTTCGGTGCTGCTTGGTGGCATTTTCGGCTGTGCCAGCGAGACTGACATGGGCAGACTGCGTGCATTTGGCGAGAGTTTTGGCATGGCGTACCAGATCGTGGACGACATCGCGGACGCCAGTGCGACCGAAGCGCAGACCGGCAAGACAGCCGGCCAGGATGTCAAGAACCGGAAGGCGACCTATGTGACTGNGCTGGGACTNGCTGATGCNAGGGAGAAGGCATTGCAGTACCTGGCGAACGCCCGTGAGTCCGCACTCGCGCTGGACAGCGGGGGAGACTTCCTGACGGGCCTCGTCGACCTTCTTGCGGAAAAGGCTCGAAGTTGATTCTCGAGCACGTTTCCACTCCTGCCGACATCCGGGAGCTGGACATCGCAGAACTCCGGACGCTGGCGGCCGAATGCAGGCAGGTCATTCTCGACACGTGCTCGATCAACGGTGGACACCTTGCGTCGAATCTGGGAGCCGTCGAGCTGACGATCGCACTCCACATGACGCTGAATACGCCGACGGACCAGCTGGTCTGGGACGTGGGACACCAGTGCTATACCCACAAGCTCCTCACCGGCCGCTACAAGTCGTTCAGCACGCTCCGACAATGTGGGGGGATCAGCGGGTTCGTCAATCCCAATGAATCCCCATATGACACATTCCTGGCCGGACACGCCTCGACGTCGCTGTCCATAGCAGCAGGCCTCCTTGCGGCGCGGCGCCTGGACGGCGGGAACCAGCGCGTGGTCGCGGTCATCGGTGATGGCGCCCTATCCGGCGGAATGGCCCTGGAAGCGCTCAACAACCTTGGACGGGCGCACGGTCAGTGCCTGGTTATCCTCAACCACAACGACATGTCCATCTCCCGCTCCGTGGGAGGCCTGGCATGGGCACTCAACCGGCTGCGGACGCGTACATGGTACCTGCGCGTGCGCGAGTCTCCTCTGGTGGGACGCGGGCTTCGCTGGCTGAGGACCCTGCTCAAGCGGCTGTACCTGCCTACGATCTTCTTCGAGGAGCTGGGTTTCCGGTATTTCGGGGTCATGGATGGACATGACATCGGCAAACTTGTCGAAGCGATCGACATGGTCAAGGATATCCAGCAGCCTGTCGTCCTGCAGGTCATGACCGTCAAGGGCAAGGGATATGAGTTGGCCGAACGACAGCCGTCCCATTTCCATGGTGTCGCGCCGTTCCTCGTTGAGAATGGGCTGAACAAAGAAGAGAAGTCCATGCCGACCTACTCCGACGTCTTTGGGGAGACGCTGATACGGCTTGCGGAGACGGACCCCCGCATCGTCGCCATCACGGCTGCGATGATGGATGGCACCGGTCTTGCCGAGTTTGCCAGGCGCTTTCCCGATCGCTGTTATGATGTGGGCATTGCCGAGCAGCATGCTGTCGGCATGGCCGCGTCGCTGGCCAGCCGAGGGTACAAGCCGTACGTAGCAGTCTACTCGACGTTCCTCCAGCGCGCGTACGATCAAATCGTCCACGATGTCGGCATTGGAGGTCTGCCCGTCCGGTTTGCGGTCGACCGGGCTGGGCTGGTCAGCGACGACGGGCCGACCCATCAGGGCGTCTTCGACGTCGGCTTTCTGAAGAGCGTTCCCGGCATGACCGTGTGTTCTCCTGGCGACAGGACAGACCTGGTGCGCATGCTGGAACTCTCAGTTGCTGCCAACGGGCCATTTGCTGTCCGGTATCCCAAGGACGTCGCCTATGACCTCAGTGAACAGATTGGTGAGCGCCCTCCCATGATTGCCGGGACTGGTGTCGTCGTCGCGGAAGGGAGTGATGTTGCCATTGTTTCGCTGGGGCCGGTGCTTCGGTCGGCGCTGGAAGCCCGGAAGATCCTTGCAGGCGATGGAGTCCAGGCGTGTGTTGCGGACCTCCGTTTCGCCCAGCCGCTGGACACCTGTCTCCTCACACGACTGGCCGGCACCTGCCGGGCAGTGCTGGTTGCTGAAGAGACGACGCGCTCTACGGGCGTCTATGACGCAGTGGTCGAGGCGCTCGTGCGTTCCGGCATGAACATCTCGTGCATCGAACGGTGTGGCGTTCCCGACGCGTTCCCTGTCCAGGACAAGCGGGCACACCTCCTGAGCACCTATCAGCTCGACGCAGAGGGGCTGGCGCGCGCGGCGCATGCCCTGCTGGCCGGGGCAGACAGGCGGTAGCGGCTTGAAGCCTCGCGCATCCGTCGTACACTGTACATTGTGATGAAGAGCATCATCTACTGCCGCGGGGACTCGAAGGATGCGCGTGAACTCGAGGGCGAGATTCGGCCATATCTGACAGGCAAGGGGGTCGAGGTCGTTACCGTGACCTCGATGGATGACCTGTCCACCCTCCCGTCGGGAGCGGCGGACGGTTCCTTCATTCTGAGCCTGGGGGGCGACGGGACCTTCCTGCGNGCTGCACGGCTCAGCACCCAGCTGGGNATGCCCGTCCTCGGCATCAACCTTGGCTCTCTCGGTTTTCTCACGGACGTCGAAGAGAACGAGGTCTATGCGTCGCTTGATGCTGTCTTCGCGCATACATACACGGTGGAGCACCGTCTCGTCCTCGAGGCACGCGTCGTGCGCGAGGGTCAGGAAATCCTCAATACAACAGCCATCAACGAGATTCTGGTGGTCCGTGACCTAACGGGCAAGATCCTCACGTTCGAGGTCTTCATCGGTGGCGTGCGTGCAGGACAGATCACGGCAGANGGCATCATGGTGTGCACACCTAGCGGTTCGACAGGGTACTCCCTGTCCGCCGGAGGCCCTATCCTGGACCCTACGGTCGAAGCACTTGTGCTCACTGCTCTTGCGCCACACAACTTCACGTCGAGGCCTCTGGTCACATCGGCAGAAAGTGAGATCACCCTCAAGGTGAAGCCGTCGCGAGACAAGGCNGCCTTCATGCGTGACGGAGAGCGTATCGGCGACATTCAGAGCTTTGACACGGTGTGTGTGAAGAGATACCCGCAGGATGTTGCTATCATCCGGTTGCGCGAGAAGAACTTCTATAAAGTCCTCGGTGCCAAGTTCCACTGGGGTGGCTGACGATGTTGCTGGAACTGGACATCCACAATCTGGCCATCGCGCACGACGTTCACGTGTCATTCGATGACGGCTTGAATGTCATCACGGGCGAGACGGGCGCGGGCAAGACTATCCTCGTGCGAGCAATCAGCGCAGTGCTGGGGGGCAAGCTGACGAGTGACTTCATCAGCGAGGGGGCGGACAGCCTGAGACTGGATGCCGAGTTCGCGCTTCCACGTGCCTGTCCGCTGCGGGATATGCTGGGCGACCTCGTGACGGACGACGATATGACAGTCGTGATAACCCGCGAGGTGGACCGCACCGGCAGGCACAAGTATCGCATCAACGGGCGTATCGTGCCCATCAGTACGCTTAGACTGCTCGGTGAGCGTCTTGTGGACGTTCACGGGCAGCACGAGCCACAGTCGCTGCTGGTACGTGACAATCATATCCAGCTGCTTGACTCTTTTCTGGGACATGACACCCAGTCTGAGCGGGAGCTCTTTGGTACGAGGCTCGCAGAGTTGCGCGGCGCGCGCCGTGAACTGGAGGTGATGGAGACGCGCCGGGCAGAATGGGACACTGAGACCGCCTATCTGGAGTTCGCGTCGGAAGAGCTTGAACGTGCGCAACTGAGGGCAGGAGAGGACAGCCTGCTCATCGCAGAACAGCGGCTTCTGGAGAACGTCCGTGAGCTGCAGGAGCAATTGGGTCAGGCGTCGGCCGCCCTTGTCGGAGACGAATCCCGGGACAGCGAAGGGATCGTGCGGCAGGTCGGCAAACTGCACCACACCATCGACGCCCTGTGCTCGATCGACCCCCGGCTGAACGATGTGGCATCCCTGCTGGACGGGGCGCAGGCGAGTCTCAAGGAAGCGGAGTCGACTCTGGGCGACTATCTCA
>JGIcombinedJ21911_10000873_pt1 | contig 10204 bp, 9 predicted proteins | sample BarGraNGADG00211_FD_21911 | JGI IMG/M metagenome (IMG submission 21911)
TGCGCTCACAGGATGAGGCAACTCAGAATATCGCAGGATCAAGCCCTTCGTCGTTGCGCTTGCGCCCGTGGCAGACTTGGCCGGCGGCGAGTCGGGGCGTCGGCGTCGTTGACAGCGCACGACTGGGAGGAGACGGCCAAGGAAGTGCAAATCGCCAAGCTGCCGCGCAAAGTCGGTGAGCTCGTCTTCGACATCGACATCTTGGTCGCCCGGCTGCAGCCTCGCTCACCCCGACGGCACCTCGGCGGGACCTCCCGCGTACTTGTTCAGCCGGATGCCGGTGGCGACCCGCTGCTCGTCCTGGTGACCCTCGGCGTGCGCCGCGGTGAGCTGCTTGGCCTCACCTGGCCTGATGTCGATCTGGAGGAGGGTCGCGTCTCGGTCCGCCGCACCCTCGAGGAGTCGTCTGCCGGCGTCGCCTTCAAGGAGCCGAAGACGGCGCGCGGCGCGCGCACCATCGCCCTCCCCGCGATCACCGGCGACGCCCTGCGTGAGCACCGCAAGGCACAGTGCGAGATGCGCCTGCGCGTGGGTCCCGGTTTCAACAGTCACGATCTCGTCTTCCCCGGCGCGGACGGTGAACTGTGGTGGCCAGCGAACTTTGGCCGTGCCTGCCGACGGGTCTTTAAGAAGGCCGGCCTCGAGTGCCGAATACACGACGTGAGGCACACCCATGCCACGATGCTGCTGCGTCAGGGGGTGCACCCCAAGGCAGTGCAGGAGCGCCTCGGGCACGCCAACGTCGGCATCACGTTGGACACCTATAGCCACGTGATGCCGGGCATGCAGGAGGAGGCGGCAGTCAAGATCGACGCGGGGCTGCGGGCGGCGGTGCGCGCCTGCGCCGAGCTGCAGCGGGGCGGCGTCACCGTGAGCGGCGGCGCCGCCGCATGGGCGCCCGGCGAACTGCCCGGCGACCTTCTGCGGCGCGCCGATGACGCTCTGTACGCCGCCAAGCACAGCGGCGGCGACGCCGTGACGAGGGGCGACTCTGCGAAGTCAATCGTTGACGCGAGTGCCGTTTGGCACAAGGATGAGCGGGATCACGACTGAGGAGACAGCGATGACCACACCATCTGTAAGCAAGTGGGCAAAGGTGCTCGCCAAGGATAGCGAGGCTCTCGTGAAGGATTGGCAGCGCGAGCAGAAGGCGGCGATCTCTGCGCGCCCGGACCTCATGACCGACAGCGAGCTGCGGCGTGAGTCGGTCGAGTTCCTCGACCTCCTGCTCGCCGCCGTGGACGACGGGGCTTCGGCCGACATCTCCGCGGAGCCGTGGGCGCCCTCGCGGGAGTTCTTGGGCGACATCTCGCGCTCCCGGGCCACGCAGGGCTTCAGCCCCACCGAGACCGCCGCGTTCGTGTTCTCGCTCAAGCAGCCGGCGTTCGCGCTGCTGCAGGCGAAGCTCAAGGACGACGCGGCGCTACTCGACGAGGTCTGGAGGTTCAACGTCATCATCGACAAGCTCGGTCTGTACACCACTGAGGTCTTCCAGCTCAGCCGCGAAGACATCATCAGGCGGCAGCAGGCGGAGATGCTCGAGTTGTCCACGCCCGTGGTGCAGCTCTGGGAGGGCATCCTGGCGCTGCCGCTCATCGGTACCCTCGACAGCGAGCGCGCGGAGGTGATCATGGAGAACCTGCTGCAGGGCATCGTCGACAAGGGCAGTGGTGTCGCGATCATCGACATCACCGGCGTGCCGGCGGTCGACACCCAGGTGGCCCAGCACTTGATCAAGACCGTCTCCGCGGCCCGGCTTATGGGCGCGCAGTGCATCATCAGCGGCATCCGGCCAGTGATCGCCCGGACTATGGCCCACCTCGGCGTCGACTTCGAGGGCGTGGTGACCACGGCGTCGCTGGCCGACGCTCTGGCGCACGCCTTCAGGCTGCGCAACCTGCACGTGTCGCAGCCGCAATCGCGCTCGTAGGGCGACGATATGGAAAGGATCCCCATCCTCAAGATGGGCGACTGCCTCCTGGTCTCCATCCAGGTCGATATGGACGATCGCCTGGCGATGAGCCTGCAGGACCACCTCACCGACCGGGTCGTCAAGCACCACGCCCGCGGCGTGCTGCTTGACATCTCGACCCTCGAGATGGTCGATTCCTTCATCGGGCGCCTGCTCGGCAGCATCGCCACGATGACCCGTGTACTTGGCGCCGAGACGGTTGTTGTCGGCATGCGGCCCGCGGTGGCGATCACTCTCGTGGAGCTCGGGCTGTCACTGGGCAAGTTGCGCACCGCGCTCAACGTGGAGATCGGCATGGAGCTGCTCGGCTCGTTGACGAACGCCTCCACTGAGGGAGCCGGCCGTGAACGTCAAGCGGACTGAGGAGCTGAAGCTTGCGGAACCGATGGACGTCGTGCACGTGCGCCAGACCGTCCGCGCCTGGATGGTTGAGGAGGGCTTCGGTCTCGTGGACCAGACCAAGATGGTGACCGCCGCGAGCGAGCTCGCGCGCAACGCCGTCGACTACGCCGGCGGCGGAGTCGCCCGCCTCGAGCAGCTGGTCGAGGGCGCGCGCGTCGGCCTGCGGATCACCTTCACCGACCACGGCCCGGGTATCCCCGACCTCGAGCTTGCCCTCACCGACGGCTACACCACCGGAAACGGGCTCGGCATGGGCCTGGGCGGCTCAAGGCGGCTGGTGAACGAGTTCGCCATCGAATCGAGCCCCGGCCAGGGGACCGTCGTGACCGTCACGCGCTGGCGATGAAGGATCTGTTCAGCCTGCGCGTCGATGAGGCGAGCGGCGTCGGCGAAGCACAACGCCTCGCCGCGACGGTCAGTCGCGGGCTTGGCTTCAGCGAGACCGCTACCGGCCACGTCTCGATCGTCGCCAGGGAGCTCGCCTCCAACCTGGTCAAGCACGCCGGAGGCGGCGTGCTCCTCGTCACGGTGGTGGAGCGGCCCGACGGGCCCGGCATCGAGCTCCTCGCCCTTGACCGGGGGCCGGGCATCCGCAACATCGGCGAGAGCCTGCGCGACGGTCAGTCGACCGGCGGCAGCCTCGGCACGGGGCTGGGCGCGGTGCGCCGGCTCTCTTCCGTGTTCGACATCTACGCGCCGCCCGGCGCGGGCGCGGCGGTCCTCAGCCGCATCTGGGCCCAGGCGCCGAAGCGCACGCTCCCGCTACGCCCCTTCACTGTCGGCGCGGTTTGCCTCCCGTTGGACGGCGAGGAGGCCTGCGGCGACACCTGGGTGGTCCATCAGACCGCCGAGCGGTCGCTGGTCATGGTCGCGGACGGCCTGGGCCATGGCGCCGGCGCCGCCACCGCCGCGGCCCAGGCGATGCGCACCTTCCGCGCCCACGTCGAGCGCGGCGTGGCCGAGCTCGTCGCGGTGCTCGACGCAGCGCTGCGCCCCACGCGCGGAGCGGCCGTCGCGGTCGCCGAGATACTGTCGCGGCGAGGCGTCGTCAACTATGCCGGGCTCGGCAACATCGCGGGTCGGATCTACGAAGGGGAGGACGTGCGGCACCTCGCCACCACCCACGGCACGGCCGGTACGGGCACCCGGAAGACCCATCAGCACACCTACCCCTGGCCGCCCGACGGCCTGCTCCTCATGCACTCGGACGGCCTGGCCAGCCTCTGGGACCTGGATGGCTACCCCGGCCTGCGGAGCCGGCATCCGTCGTTGATCGCCGGCGTCCTGCTCCGCGACCACCGCCGCCAGCGGGACGACGTCACCGTCGTGGCCGTCACGCACGCGCAGGCGAAGCCATGAGCACCGACGTCGCCACCGTCGCCATCAACGACGAAGAGGACGTGGTCTACGCGCGCCAGCGCGCCCGCCTCATCGCCGAGCTCCTCGGCTTCGACCGCACCGACCAGACGCGCATCAGTACCGCCGTCTCGGAGATCGCGCGCAACGCCTACCAGTACGGCGGCGGCGGCGAGGTCGCCTTCCTTCTCGAGGGCGCGACGCAGCCGCAGCTCCTGGCCGTCACGGTGCGCGACCAGGGGCCGGGCATCAAGGCCCTCGAGGCGGTCCTCGAGGGCTCGTTCACCTCGCGCACCGGCATGGGGCTGGGCATCGTGGGCACGCGCCGCCTCATGGACCAGTTCTCCATCGAGTCGGCAGCGGGCGCCGGCACGACCGTGTTCTTCGGCAAGACCATCCCCGCTGCTGCCCCGGGCGTCACCGCGGACACGCTCAGCCGCCTCGCGGACGTGCTCGCCAAGACCAAGGCCGAGAGCCCGCTGGAAGAGGTCCGCCTGCAGAACCAGGAGCTGCTGCACGCCCTCGGGGAGCTGCGGCAGTGCGACGAGGAACTGACCCGCGTCAATCGCGAGCTTACCGAGACCAACACCGGGGTGGTCGCGCTCTACGCCGACTTGGAGAACACCGCCGAACAGCTCCGACGATCCGAGGAGATGCTTCGGCGCCGAAACGAGAACCTCCAAGAATTCACCCGACACCGTGTCGCACGACCTGAAGGCGCCATTGCGCGGCATCGCCGGTTACGCCAATGAACTCGACCGCCGGCATCGCGCCGGACTTAGCGAACGCGCCGAGTTCTGTATCACCCAGGTTCTGACCGCCACCCGAAACATGGATCATCTGATCGAAGACCTGCTGCACTATTCGCGCATGGACGCCCAGACGACCTCGCTCACCGAGGTCGACCTCCGCGGGCTGGTCGAAGCCATCCTGAAAGACCGAGGCCTGGTCATCGATGAACAGCACATCGAAGTGACGGTGGACATCCCCTTCACCACGCTGCAGGCCTGGGAACGCGGGTTGGTGCAGGCGCTGGCCAACCTGATCGACAACGCCATCAAGTACAGCCGCGAGGCTAGCCCGGCGCGCCTGGGCATCCGGGCCGTGGAATCGGGCACCGCCTGGAGGCTGAGCGTCAGCGACAACGGCATCGGCTTCGACATGAAATACGTCGACCGCATTTTCGGCCTGTTCAACCGGCTGGTGCGCGCAGATGAGTTCGAGGGCACCGGCGTCGGCCTGGCNATCGCCAAGAAGGCACTGGAAAAACAGGGCGGCAGGATCTGGGCCGAATCGGCGCCGGGCCAGGGCGCGACATTCTTCGTGGAATTGCCAAAACCAGACAAGTGAACGACCCGCAAGAGAGGAATTCCGCTATGGCGAACATCCTCGTCGTGGAAGGCTATCCGCCCAGCCTGAGCGCGCTGACGGCAGCTCTTGCCCTCGGCAACCACCGTGTGGTCGAAGCCAAAGACGGCGTCGAAGCCCTGGCCAAGGCCCGCGCCGAGCACTTCGACCTCGTTATCTCCGACATCCTCTTGCCGAGAATGGATGGCTTCGAATTCGTTCGCCAAATGCGCAACATCCCCGCCTCCGCCCTCACGCCCGTGATCTTCACGATGGCGACCTACGATCAGGCCGAGGCCCGGTCGTTGGCGGCGGCTTGCGGCGTCAAGTATTTTCTCCCCCGGCCCTCGACGTCGAAAGAGACCCTTGAAGCGGTGGCGGCTGCCTTGAGCGAGCCGCCACCCGCCGCCACCGAAGCGGGGCCGGAGTCCGAACGAATCCACACGCGGCTGCTTACGGAGAAGCTGGACAAGAGGGTGGAGGAACTGGATGGCCTTCGCGCAGGCCCCTTCGCGCGGTCCATCATGGTCGTGGAGGACAACCCCATGGACCTCGACTTCATGCTCCAAGCCTTAGAAGAGAACACCTTGGTCAATCCCGTCCGCGTCTGCCGCGACGGTGAGGAGGCGCTGGAGTTCATCGAGGCCCACTCGATGCCAGACGACCCGGACCTGCCTCTGTTGGTGTTGCTCGATCTGCGCCGGGCCCGGCAGCATCCCATCTGGAGCCAGCTCCCCTTCATCGTCGTCACCCGCTCGCGCGAGAACTCCGACATCTCCTGCGCCTACGAGTTGGGCGTCAATTCTTACCTCGTCAAGCCGGTGGACTTCGCCGCGTTTGCCGCGGTGCTGAAGCAGATCAAGATCTTCTGGCTGCTGATCAATGAGCCGCCTTTCCCCGAAACAGGAGGGCACTAGTCATGGCCCCGACCACCCGGATCCTCTACGCCGAGGACAATCCGCAGGACGCGGACCAGACGCGTAGCCATCTTCAGCTCCTCGCGCCCGAGTTTGAGATCGAGATCGCGGACACCGGGCAGGGGTGTCTGGATCAGCTGCGCGAAACCGAGTTCGACCTGCTGCTGCTCGACCAGCACTTGCCCGACATGGACGGGCTGGACGTGTTGAAGACGCTGGTCCACGCCGGCCTGCAGTTGCCGGTGGTGATGGTGACGGGCGTGGGCGATGAGGATCTGGTGGTGAAGGCACTGCGGCTGGGCGCAGCCAACTACGTACCCAAGCAGGGCGACTACCTGGAGACCCTTCCGGACCTGCTGCGCGGCGTGATGGAGGAGCATCGCGAAGCACAACGCCGTGGGCTACCCGCCGCCGCTTCGCCCCGGAGGATTCTCTACGTCGAGCACCTGCCGATGGACATTGAGCTGGCCCTGCGGCACTTCGCCGAAGCCGCGCCGCATTTCGCGGTGGATGTCGTCCGTAGCTGCGCCGAAGCGCTGGCACGCCTGGAGCAACCGCACGAATATGACCTGGTGCTGATCGACCTGCGGATGCCCGACCTGAGCGGACTGGACTTCGCGCGCGAGGCCAAGCGCCGCCACCTCCAATTGCCGCCGTTCGTCATGATCTCCGCCCGGGGCGACGAAGCCACCGCGATCGCCACCTTGAAACTGGGAGCCGCCGCTTACATCGCCAAGCGTGAGGGCTATCTTGACCAACTCGTCTACACCATCGATCAGGCCATCGACACCGACCGGCTGAGCCGGGTCAACGAGCAATTGCAGATCGAGTTGAACGAGCGCAAGCAGGCGGAGGAGGCGCTCGCCCGCAGCGCCGCGGAGTTGCGCCAGCAGCTGCACGACACGGTGAAGGCGATGGGCGCGATCACGGGCCTACGCGACCCCTACACGGCCGCCCACGAGCGGCGCGTCACCGGTCTGGCCGCGGCCATCGCCGCCGAGCTGGGGCTCGACGACGAGGCGCGCGAGGGGCTCGCGTTCGCCGGCGAGGTGCACGACATCGGCAAGATCGGCGTGCCCGCCGAGATCCTCAGCAAGCCCGCGGCGCTCACCGAGATGGAGTTCGCCCTCATCAAGCAGCACTCGGAGGCGGGACGCGAGCTCCTCGGCGCCATCCACTTCCGTCAGCCGGTGGCCGAGATCGTCGCTCAGCACCACGAGCGCCTGGACGGCTCGGGCTATCCACGCNNGCTCAAGGNCGATGAGATCATGCTCGAGGCGCGCATCCTGGCGGTCGCCGACGTCGTCGAGGCGATGGCCAGCCACCGGCCCTACCGGCCGGCGCTCGGCCTCGACGCCGCCCTGGCCGAGGTGCGCTCCGGCGCCGGCACGCGCTACGACGCCGACGCAGTGGCCGCCTGCGAGCGCGTGTTCGAGCGAGGGTTCGTCTTCACAGAGCCCTGAGCCGCAGTGCATACGCGCCGGGGACATCGGCCTCGCCGAGTAGCTTGCGGCAGTTCGGCGAGAAGCCGCAGAAGGCGATCGAGACGCACTCGACGGGAGGTCGCCCCGTCCCAGTCAGCGCCAACCAGTCCCAGCCAGTCCCACCTGAACGCACCCAGTTTGTTTGTCATCGGGTTGTCGGCGGGCGATTCGGAGGCTCACAGGGAGTCACTCCGCGCGCGATTTCCCTGCAAATCAGGGGTGGACCGCAGGGGAGTCGAACCCCTGACCTCCGCCGTGCAAATCCTGACTGTTGTGCCCCTCCAGACCGCACCGACCCGCACCGAACCACTGATTTGCAGGGATTTCTTTAGGCGCTGACCGCTCAGAACCGCGTACGGCTGCAAACGCCCGCGCTCAGTTTGTTTGTCAACGGGTTGTCAGAGCGGAGGTTAGAGGCGCTCCAAGAGTCACGCAGGCGAGTCACATCCTGACTCGGTCCCCTGACTCGGTCCCCTGACTCGACGCGGCTCCCGTCCGGGCCTGAAGGTAGAATGAGACATGGAGCAGTCAGCCGGCAGCTCACGCGCAACACGTCAGCTCTCACATGGATTCCACTTTCTCAGCGTTGCCAGCACGAACTCAGACCGCATTGGCGAGAATCTCGGCTGCGGTCGAAAGCGTGCTGCCCGCAGAAGTCAGATCGTGGCCGATTGATGTGTCCGCTCTACCAATGGAGGCCGCTGGCTCGAGTCTCATCCAAGAAGTCTCGGACTGGGCCGGCACGAGCAAGGCGAGTCTGTACTACTTCGACTGCCGGTCGACGGGCATCGACCTCGCCGTGGTCGAACGCGCCTTTGCCAAGGCGAAAGCTCGGAAGACCCGCAAGCGCGCCTATCCGCGTCTCAACGCGCAGGCGACCTGCCTCTACGTCGGCAGTTCGCAGTCAGTCGCCAGACGCTTCCAGGAACATCTCGGCTTCGGGGCAAGCGGGACCTATGCACTGCAGCTAGTTCATTGGGCGCGGCCGCTCTCTTTGGAACTGGATTTCGTCTGTGCCAGGTACGCAGACGACACTCCCATTGAAGTGATCCAGGCACTAGAGGACACGTTGTGGGAGACCAGAAAGCCGATGTTCGGTCGCCAAGGTCGCAGATGAAGCGGACCACACGTTCCAGCTGACTTTCTTCGACAGCCGCTGAACTCGAACTCATGCCGATGGAGGCTGCAGTGTTGGATGATCTTCTGAGGGACGGCCTGCAATTGGTAGTCTGCGGCACCGCCGCTGGCGCCAAGTCGGCCAAGCTCAAGCACTACTATGCCGGCCCCGGTAACAAGTTCTGGCGCACCCTTGCGGAGCTGAGCCTGACGCCTCGCCAGCTTGCACCGAGTGAGGCCGATCTGCTTCTGGACTTCGGCATCGGCCTCACCGACCTGGTCAAGGGCCAGTCGGGTGCGGACAGCACCCTCCTCTTCGACGGCACGGGTCCGGAGTCTCTTCGCGAGAAGGTACTCATGCTCCAGCCCCGAGTACTGTGCTTCAATGGCAAGCGGGCAGCCCGGGAGTTCTTGGGCACCAAGGCGGTCGCGTTCGGAGCGCAGCGGGAGCGCATCGGCGTGACCGTCCTCTACGTGGCGCCGTCAACGAGCGGCGCCGCGAACGGCTCGTGGGACATCTCCTACTGGCGGGACGTGGCGGAGCGAGTGAAGACGTCGGCGTAACAGGGGCGCCCCAGCTGACGTGACTTGGGACCCGCGCCGGCGCCGTCGGATCAAGGCGCGGGTGTCGTGACTTCAGCTAGTACGGGAGAACGTCTCACATGCGCGGCGACGCCCACCCTCGGTCTCCTTCGTCGCTTCGGTCGCTGCCGCGCTCAACTCTGGAGGGAGAGCACGCCGATAGGTAACCTAGTGCACGATCGCACCAATCGATCGTGAGGGGGCGTTTCGTGGAGCTGTACCGCATGCAGGGGCTCAAGCTGGAGGGCCTAGAGAGGTCCGCCTTCAAGCTTGAGAAGGAGCTGCAGAAATTGATCGAAGCCAATTCCGAAACGCTCTTCGGGATTCGCTTCCTCGCCTCGGAGCACTCGACCGGCGACAAGCACGGGGGGCGCATCGACACACTTGGGCTCGACGAGAACGGTACGCCCGTCATCGTTGAGTACAAGCTCTCCAGCAGCCAATCCGTGATCTCGCAGGGGTTGTACTACCTGGATTGGCTCCTCGATCACCACGGAGACTTCGAACTGCTCGTGCAGAAGAAGCTCGGAGCCAGCGAAGTCGTCGATTGGTCATCGCCGCGCGTCATGTGCGTGGCCGAGTCCTACAGCAAGTACGACAGCTACGCGGTCACCAGCATCGGTGCCAACATCGAGCTCGTCACGTACAGCCTCTTCGGCGCGGGCTTCCTGGGCATCGACACGATCGGCTCCGGCGTCGAGGCCCTGGGACCCAAGAAGCCGCCCAAGCCCAAGCCCGCCGAGCTCGTGACCTATACGAGCGAGCAGCACCTGAAGAACGCGAAGGGCGAGCTGAAAGCGGTCGCGGACGAGCTGTTCGAGTTCCTCTCAGGGCTCGGCGACAACGTTTCCGTGAACGCGGTGAAGAATTACATCGCCTTCCGCACGACCCGCAACTTCTGCTGCCTTGAACCGCATCAGAAGCACATCTTCCTCTACCTGGCGCTCGACCCTGTTGTCGGCAAGGACTGCGACTTCTGCCGTGACGTTCGGAAGATCGGCCACTTCGGTACCGGCGACCTCGAAGTC
>JGIcombinedJ21911_10000876_pt1 | contig 10197 bp, 9 predicted proteins | sample BarGraNGADG00211_FD_21911 | JGI IMG/M metagenome (IMG submission 21911)
GTTGTTGACGCTAATAATAAACGTCATCATCTTTGCGCTGGTTGGATTTCTTACAAATTTTTCAGCTTTAAAAGCATTATAATAATTCAATGCCTGAGCAAAATCAGAGAATCCGGAAACTATAATCTGAATAAATTTATTATCAATTAGGGCGCCCTCTGTCTTGAAATTCTTATTTGTATAGTTGTCAATGTTATAGCTGATCACATCAAATGATGCCTGGTTCAGATTAAAAGCCGGATCACTGATAATCAAAGCAAAAACATGAGTAATAGTAGTGTCAGCAGTATAAATTTCAGTAGCAATCTTTTTATCTTCTTCAACTTTAAGTTCAGGTGTTTTCTGGTTGAGGTATGCAATTAACTCAGCTGCCTTTTTACTCTCAGTTGTTTCCGGCCATACTTTAATAAGATTATTCAGTTCTTCTCTGAAAGTTCTTTCGTCACTTATTCTACCGACAGAATAGGCCCTGATAAGCAAAAATTTAGGGGCGAGTTGATCCTGAGGATATTTTTTCAAAGCATCATCGCTTATAGAAATTGCACTATTGAAATTTTCAGTGTTATATGCGTTATAAGCATCATTATAAATTTTTTCAGCCATTTTCAGGGCAGCCATTTTTTTTTCGTAATAACCAGGATCGGACAGTATTCTTGCAAACTCATTGTCGGGATATTTTTGGAGTAATCGCTGTCTGTAAGTTTCAGATTTTACATTTTTTTCTTCTTTATTGACTTTATAAAGATTATATAATGTTTCAGGAACAAGCTCGCTGGAAGGGAAACGATTAATAAGCGACTCAAATGTTTCAGTTGCTTTTGAAATGTCTGTAATCCGTTCGGNATANGCTTTCCCGGCATTTAACATTGCAATGGCTATCTTATCGTTGGATATAATGATTAAAGAGTCATTTAAGGGNAGATTCTTCAGATAGAATTTCGGTTTTTTATAATCGTTCCCGACGGCTGATGTATCAGAACTATTCTGGGCAGCCTCATTTGGGTTATTTGAAGCCTGTAAATTGGTTACTCTCGTTTTGTTAGATCTTCTCCAATTGTCTTCAACCTTCCTGTCACCCCATCGTTTGCGGAATTCAGTCCGGCCAAAAGTTAATGCAGTCTGATTATAGAAATACCATTTGCCTTCCTGGTCGATGTTTCCCTGAAAACGTCTTTCATTCTCATAATACTGTCCAAGATTGTATCTGTCAGAATTGCCTGAGTTTTTGCCTTCGCTTACATCTTTAACCGTTTTTGCGATTATTGATGAAATCAAACCATTCCTTTCAGGTTCAGGCATCCTGGCTACTCTTTGCAGGCTGTCCTCACGCTGTATGATATTCAATTGAGAGACGAGGGCATTCAGCCCTTGTGATTTGGATTTTATTACCAGGTAATCAGGATATTTCTGGTCAAGAAAATAGATGGCGCTATCATAATAGGTCCCCGCCTTCATATAATCTGGTTTATTAAAATAATATCCGGCCAGAGCAAGGTAAGACCTTCCTTTCTGATTCTGGTTCAGCGATTTTGCTATTGCAGACTTTCTATAGTATATGAGGGCTTCTGATTCCTGTCCCGCTTTCATCGATATATTGCCAAGAGCAAAATAGATCTGGTCCTGATAGTCTTTGTTTTTGGAATCTTTGAGCATTCTTTCAAGTTCCCTTCTTATTCCCTGCGGATTGCCGGAGTTAACGTCAAAAACACCAGCTATATTTATTCTGGCATTAAACTCAACATCATAAGGCGGATTCATCTTAACAACTTCGCGATACAATGATGTGGCTTTGGCGCCATTCCCTGTCTTTTCATATAACTGAGCAAGGAGGTAGGTCAACCGGTACCTGGTTCTTTTCCCTGAGACAATTTCAATTGATTTCCCCAGAGGATCAATTGCTTCCGAATACCTTTTCTGTTTAATGAATAGATCAGCAAGAGTTGTATAATACATTGATTTTAATGACTTTGGAAAATCAGTTGTAATCTCCAAACCACTCACTAATCTGAATGATTCGCTGTAATTTCCTGTCTCGTTATATATTCTGGCCAGCCAGATAATGGCCTCAGTCCTAATTAAAGGGTTGTTTGCATTGGTAATACAATAGTTGAATATTGAAGTAGCTTCATTGTACTCATGTTTGTAGAACCTGGCTTTTCCAATTAGAAGATAACTGTCGTCAACCCACTTATTATACTCTTTCCTTTCAAGAAGTTCTTTATCTTTTTCGGAGAGTTGACGCGAATCCTTCACTGCCGGTTTTGCAGTTATTGATTTCAGGGAAATCAGTTTTGAGGCTTTCTGTATTGCCCTCTCCATGTCGGAAGAGCAGAGTGAGGCTGTTGAAGGGTCGCTGTACTCAAAAACCTTCAATAATTCTGCATAATCATCCTGGTAGCCCCTGGAAATTTTTACCAATCCGGATTTAAAGCTCTCATAACCATTAAAATAGATGTTATATCTGGCGGTCATGCCATGGTAAAACCTGGTTGCGCCCGTGTTTTTTTCAACCGAACAGTATGTCAACACCATGGATAATCCCAATAGCGCCAGATATTTATATGATGTTTTGTTTGAAGCCAATAGGTGACTTTTAATACTATAACTAACTAACTTTGTGTATAGTATTTCAAAGGTAAATAAAATTGAGTTGATGTTGTTTCTCAGGCTGAAATAACTCTCTTTATTTCGGGTACTTCCTTCATTATAGCCTGTTCAACTCCGGCCTTTAAGGTTTGCATACTATAAGGACAACCATTACATGCGCCAGTAAGTTTTACCTTTACGGTCATATCATCACTCACTTCAATAAATTCAATATCGCCTCCATCAGACTGAAGATAAGGTCTTACCCTTTCGAGCGCTTTCAGAACNCGGTCTTTAATACTATTAGTTTNTGCCATTTTGTATGTAAATTTATTTAGTAATTTCAAGTTTAACTGTTGGTCTCTTTTCAATATTTCGTTGTCCGACACTCTTAATAAGTTGCTCTGCAAGCGCCATAAAAGCATTTCCGGTGATTGAATCTCCCAGTGCTACAGGTTGACCATTATCACTGCCTTCACAGATACTCTGAACAAGAGGAATCTGACCAAGCAGCGGGACATTCATTTTTTCAGCAAGCTTCCTGCAGCCATCCTTGCCGAAAATGTAGTATTTGTTCTCCGGTAGTTCCGCGGGTGTAAACCACGACATGTTTTCTACCAACCCGAGCACAGGCACATCAATTTTATCACTCCTGAACATTGCAATCCCTTTTATTGCATCTGCAAGAGCAACATCCTGGGGAGTGCTGATAATGACAACTCCTGTTACCGGAACCTCCTGAACGAGAGTAAGATGAATATCGCTTGTGCCAGGAGGTAAATCTACAAGCAGAAAATCGAGCTGCCCCCAATCACCCTGTGTAATAAGTTGTTTGAGAAAATTGGANGCCATTGGTCCTCTCCAGATAATTGCTTCAGCAGGATCCACAAAAAATCCGGTTGACAGGACCTTGACTCCGAATTTTGTTAATGGTATAATATGATCGCCTTGTTTGTCTCNTGTTACTTCAGGCCTGAATTTTTCTTCATTGAACATTTTTGGAACCGACGGGCCGAAAATATCAGCATCCAGAAGTCCAACCTTATAGCCTAATCGAGCGAGGGAGATAGACAGGTTTACAGAGATTGTAGTCTTGCCAACACCGCCCTTTCCTGATGCGATGGCAATTATATTTGATACTTCTGGCAGAACTTTGAGTGGTATTTCCTTTTGTTTCCCTACTATGACCTTTGGTTGAACTTTTATTTCGTTAATTATGGCATCGGGACCAAGTACTTCTTTAATTGTCCTTACAATTGTACTTTTGATTGAAGTGATAAAAGGGTCATTTGACTTGTCAGGAGTAAGAGTAAGNGAAATTCCGTTCTCAAGGGATTCAACTTCNGTGATCATACCCAGAGTTACTATGTCTTTCTTTTTTTCCGGATGAATAACTTTGGACAGGGCTTTTAATATCTGATCTTTTGAAAACATTATTTTAATATTAAAACAATCAGTATAAAATTGTTATTTTTATTTGATTTAAATATAAACAAGGTGCAAGTTTACCGGTTTTTTGTCAAAATACAAAATGAATATGCTAAAAGTTTAGAGTGAGATAGAGTTTGAAGTGCTTAAAGATCGGTCATAGGATCCCAGAATTTCTCCTTGAAATTGATAATCCGGTTATCTTCAATTATGATGTCCTCATTTCTGAGNAGTTGTTCCATNGTTGTTGAATTTCCGAAATGATGTTTCCCGGTGAGAAGTCCATTACGGTTTACNACCCNGTGTGCCGGAATAAACTCCTTATTGCTATGACTCACATTAAGTGCCCAGCCAACCATACGTGCCGACCTTCCCGATCCAAGATAACGGGCGATGGCGCCATAAGAAGTAATTCTTCCGTATGGGATGCACTTTGTCACTTCATATACCTTAGAGAAAAAGTCGTTATTCGCTTTTTGCTTTGACTGTGGCATTTTCGATAATTTTTTCTTTATCCAGTCTGAAGGAGAGGTAGTTTATTTTCATCCCGGCAGCCAGAAANATCTTTTCATAATGGGTTTTTATCGAAAGGATATTGTCACTCTTTTCAGAATAGAGATCGCTGGTAGAGGAGGTTGTTTCAAGGTTATTATAACCTAAAACTTTCTTTGTGAACTCGTAAAGTTCTGTGTTATCAGTTTTCAGATGGATTAATCCCTTATCTTTCAGAAAAAGACGGTAGGAATTAAGGAACCAGGGGGATGTTAGTCTTTTATTTGAATTTCCTACTCCAGGATGAGGATCGGGGAAGGTAATCCATATCTCATCAACCTCATCTTCGGAAAAGAAGGAATTAATGAATTCAATTCTTGTTCGCAGAAAAGCAACATTTGGAAGATTCTGTTCATTGGCTGTTTTGGCTCCCCTCCACATGCGAGCTCCCTTTATATCAATGCCTATAAAATTGTTATGATGGAAATTGTTTGCCAGACCGACAGTATATTCTCCCTTTCCACATCCCAGTTCGAGTACAATAGGATATTCATTTTTGAAAAGTTCCTGATTCCATTTACCCTTTATTGGGTGATCATTACCTGAAACTTCCCTGATTTCTGGCTGGAAAACGTTATCGTAAGATCCAAACTCAGTCCATCTGGCCAGTTTATTCTTTCCCACCTCCTGAGATTTATTTTCTGTATTTTTCTATTCTCAATCCGAAATCATAGACACCTTTTAGATTCTCAATGCGCATACCATGTTGAATCTTAAACTCGTATATGCCTTTTAAAGGAAAACTGACATTTGATTTATATGGCAGGATCAGTTCATGCACATCGCCGAATCCCTTTCCATACCACTTACCCTTTTGGTCAGCAAGGTTGTACTGAAGTGTATCAGTAATTTTTTTCCCGTCAGGGGATGTCGTGGTCACGAAAAGATAAATATTCCGAAAAGGGAAAGAAGAGCCACTTCTGATAGTAAAAATAACATTGTTGCTGTTAAGGGTATCTGTTATTGGAACTTTAAAAGCGGGTATATCCATCAGCTTCCAGGTATCTTCAGCCATTACCTGTGAATTTGTATATACAACATTGCTGTTGCATGATAAGAGTAATAATAAGAAAGTCAATACGAAGATGAATGAAAATCTATTTATTACTTTTATCATTGAATCTTCTGTTTTTTCTTTTGTATGGATTCTTGTTCTGAAGACTTTTATTTTCAGGAGGGTCAAATCTTGTAAGGCTGTTGTTCTTAAGCAAGTCCTGAGAGACAGGAGTTACCTCCCACGATTCATCGACCAGCTTAAGCTTATCTACTTTTTTGCCTTTCCTGTTGACAGCCTGAATCTCCCTTACCCTCTGAACCGGCAGAGCAATAAGGTTCGCTGTTGAATGCGGATCTGTTGAATACCAGTAGAGACCTTTATGAACTTCCAGTTTCTGGAAATAAGCAGTACAGTCAAGTGCTTCAAGAGGAACATCCCTTGGAGGAAATGACCGTTGAGCTTCAACATAACAATCCAATTCAAAGTTGAGGCAGCATTTCAGTTTACTGCATTGCCCGGCGAGTTTTTGGGGATTTAGTGACAACTCCTGGTATTTTGCATGAGTTGTTGTAACTGAAATAAAATTTGTAATATGTGTTGCACAGCAAAGTTCTCTTCCACATGAACCGATTCCCCCGATTCTTCCTGCTTCCTGGCGTGCGCCTATCTGACGCATCTCTATCCTTACCCTGAATTCATCAGCAAGAACCTTTATAAGCTGGCGAAAGTCCACTCTCTCATCGGCAATGTAATAGAATATAGCTTTTGTCTTATCTCCCTGATATTCAACATCCCCGATCTTCATGTTAAGTTTTAGTTCTTCAGAAATCTTTCTGGAACGAAACATAGTAGTGGTTTCCAGTTTTTTTGCCTCCTCCCACTTTTGAATGTCAATAGCTTTTGCCTTACGATAAACTTTTTTCAGATCATCGGGTAATGGACGTACCTTTAGTCTTCTTAGTTGTTCTTCAACCAAATGGCCAACCATTGAAACTCTTCCTATATCGTGGCCGGGAGATGCCTCTATGGCAACTACATCACCAATTTCAAGTCTTAACCCGTTAACATTCCTGAAAAATCCTTTTCTGGTATTCTTAAACCGGATTTCAACAATGTCTTTTTCGTCAGGAATTTCAGGCAGATCTTTCAACCAGTTGAAAGAATCAAGCTTATTATATCCGGGCTTATATGTTATATCAGGCATCCCGGTCTCTTCACCTGTCTGCCCTTGAATATCTTCGTTATCTGTCATAAAAAACTTTAGATTCAGAAATTACTCTGCAAAAATAGTGAATAAATGAATCAAATTCAACATTTGGTGTTTTGATCAGCGGATAAGCCTGGTAACTTTTAATGCCAGATCAAGGAAAATTATTTTTGCATTTCCATTTGATTCAATATGGGAATAGACAAGATTGAACTCTTCAGTAAGCGGATATATGTTATTCTGAGTGATGAAGGGGTGAAAATTTCCCGAAAAAGTTGCCTCTTCTCCTGTCAGGAAAACAAGACTGTTTTTAAGCTGATCGAGAGATAACATCAGGTTTTCCCGGAGAATTCTCATAGAAAAAGAAATAAAGTTTTTTTGAGCTTCCCTGCCAGTCGTTGAGATCTCCTCTGCCCAACTTATAATTGAAATGATGTCGCGTTTCCAGGCAAATCTCATCAGGCTTTTAAAATGTTCAAGATTTGCCAGGGAGGAATCTTCATTTTCACAAAGTTCAATTGCTCTNGTTATGTTCCCGTTTGATACACGCGATATATCAGCAGCTTTATCAACAGCTATATTAAANCTGTTTATAAGATATTTTTCAATATCAAGACTATTGAAGGAGGGGACTTTGACAAGCTGACATCTTGAAAGAATTGTAGGGATAACCTTATCGGGCTCTTCAGAAACAAGTAGAAAAAGAGTTTTATCCGGTGGCTCCTCAATCATCTTCAGGAGTTTGTTGGCTGTTGCCTGATGCATTTTTTCAGGCAGCCATATTATCATTATCTTAAAGTCAGATTCGAAAGTCTTAAGGCTCAGTTTTTTTATTATTTCAGAAGCTTCCGAAGCAAATATCATTCCCTGGGCATTCCCTACCTCTATGAAATCCATCCAGTTATTCAGATTAAAATATGGAGCTTTCTTTACAAACTCTCTCCATTCCGCTAAATAATTATCGCTAACCGGATCTGTTGCTTTTTTCCCTTTTATAACCGGAAATACAAAATGAAGATCGGGATGGATCAGTTTCTCATATTTAACACACGACTTACACGTACCACATGAGTCATAATCCGTCCGGTTTTCACAACTGATATAGCGGGCATATGCCAAAGCCAGTGCCATACTCCCACATCCTTCCGGTCCGGCAAAAAGCTGAGCATGGCTGACTCTTTCTTCCTTTACTGACCGGAGAAGTTTTGTTTTAATATCTTTTTGCCCCGGTATCTGAGAAAAGTTCATATCCCAATAATTCTTTCCAAAAAAATACTACCTGAATTGTTTTTCAGAATATCAGACCTTTGCAAGAGCCTGATCATAATCAGGTTCCTTGGTTATCTCCGGAACAAGCTGGGTATAAATAACCTTACCGTTAGCATCAACTATAACGATACTGCGGGCATAGAGACCTGCCATGGGTCCGTCAACTATATCTACGCCGTATGCTTTCCCGAAAGCTGAATCGCGAAAACCAGATAGTGTTATAACATTTGTAATTCCTTCGGTTGAGCAAAACCGACCATGTGCAAAAGGAAGGTCTTTTGAGATACCCAGGACTACGGTACCAGGCTTACCAGCTGCAAGCTGGTTAAACTTTCGCATCGCGGTAGCACAGGTAGAGGTGTCAAGACTCGGGAAAATATTCAGAATAATTTTCTTCCCTTTCAGCTCTGATAAAGAAAAATTTGCCAGGTCTGACTTAACGAGTTTAAATTCAGGAGCCATACTCCCATTAACCGGAAGGTTTCCCGAGGTATTCATGGGATTTCCTTTGAGTGTAAATTTTGCCATAACTTTTTCTTTCAAATTTAAACAATCTTTTGAACTTTAATACTCATTTCAGTTCCTTCCTTTGCAACATCTACTGCACTGTCATTGCGAGCCCGACGAAGGAGGGCAGAATTAACATTACCTGCACTGTCATTGCGAGCCCGACGAAGGAGGGCGCGGCAATCTCAAACGGACAAATGCAATTTACCTTGTTTTGTTTTGATCGCAGGAGATTGCTTCGTCGCTTCGCTCCTCGCAATGACCGCATGATATCCTAACTTCGTTCAACTCCCATCCAGAATTAACATTTATTACAAAGAATTATTTCCAAAAATAATGTAGGTTTGTACAAGAGATTTTCTTTTGTTAAATAAAAATATTTGATCTATGAAAATGATTCAGGACTTTAATTTCAAAGGAAAGAAGGCAATAGTAAGGGTCGATTTCAACGTACCTCTCGACAAAAAGACTTTTACAGTAACTGATGATACCCGTATAAGGGGAGCATTACTGACAATTAATAAAATTCTGAATGATGGCGGATGTCTGATCCTTATGTCTCATCTTGGAAGACCCGAGGGTCGCATGGAAAAATATTCACTTAAACCTGTACTTCCGGTACTGGAAAAACTTCTTGGTAAAAAAGTACTGTTTGCAGATGATTGTCTCGGGGAATCTGCAGTGAAAATGTCAGCTGCCCTGAAGCCTGGTGAGATCCTGCTTCTTGAGAACGTGCGTTTTTATCCTGCAGAGGAGGGAAAGCCTATTCTTCCTGATACAGCTACCGATGAGGAAAAGAAAGTTGCAAAAGCTGAGATGAAGATCAAACAGAAAGAGATGGCAAAAAAANTGGCAGGTTACGCTGAAATTTATGTAAATGATGCCTTTGGGACCGCTCACCGCGCTCATGCAACTACTGCTGTTATTGCGGATTATTTCGAAAAGGACAAAAGAATGTTTGGTTTCCTCATTAACAGTGAGCTTTTAGCAATGGATAAGGTTCTGAAGGATCCTAAGCGCCCATTTACAGCAATAATGGGTGGCGCAAAAGTTTCAGATAAGATCATGCTGATCGAAAATCTCCTTAACAGGGTTGATAATCTGATTATCGGAGGAGGAATGACGTATACCTTTATAAAAGCCATGGGTGGCAAAATTGGTAAGTCTCTCTGCGAAGAGGACAAACTTGATCTCGCTCTGAAACTTATAGAAAAAGCCAAAGAAAAGAAAGTTAAACTTTATCTTCCGGTTGACAGCCTGAATGCTGATAAGTTTGATAATGATGCCAATACTAAGGTTTCTGCTGTTGACGCCGTTGAAGATGGNTGGNTGGGACTGGATATTGCAGAGAAAACCATTAAGGAATTTACTTCCGTAATTGAAAATTCAAAAACAATCCTGTGGAATGGACCAATGGGTGTTTTTGAGATGGAAAAATTCTCAAAGGGAACAACTGCGGTGGCCAAAGCAATAGCAGCTGCAACGTCAAAAGGAGCGTACAGTCTTATCGGAGGCGGCGACTCTGTAGCTGCAATCAACAAAAACGGACTCTCAGATAAAGTAAGCTATGTTTCAACAGGCGGCGGTGCAATGCTTGAATATATGGAAGGGAAGAAGCTTCCGGGGATTACGGCAATCAGAGGAGAATAAT
>JGIcombinedJ21911_10000877_pt1 | contig 10192 bp, 13 predicted proteins | sample BarGraNGADG00211_FD_21911 | JGI IMG/M metagenome (IMG submission 21911)
GCGATCCTGAACATCAAGGGGTTCGCGGGGGAGAAGGGCCTGGAGTACTACAGCGAGATCAGGGTCGTGAACTGCGGCGCGCAGGTGCAGGTGCCCGAGCTGGTGGCCCGTGCCCGCGCCGAGAAGGCCGACGCGGTCCTGGTCAGCCAGGTTGTCACCCAGAAGGACCGCCACATCCACAACACCATGACGATGTCGGCGGCGTTCCGCGAGGCCTACCCCGCCGGGAAGGTGCCACTGCTGATCGTCGGCGGCCCCCGGTTCGAGCAAGGTTCGGAAGACGCGCTCGGCGTCGACCGGATCTTCGGCAAGGGCACGACGCCCGGCGAGGTCGCGTCCTATCTCGTCCACGCAATGACCCAGGCAGGGACCCAGACAGGGACCCAGGCAATGACCACCACGAAGGAGCAGTCTTGATGAGCACGCACGGACCAGCCACAGTCGGTATGACGGTGACTCACCGCCGCTACGTCCCGTACAGCCACGCCCACTACGCCGGCAACCTCGTGGACGGCGCCTACTCGCTGGCGGCCTTCGGTGACGTCGCGACCGAGATGTGCATCCGCACCGATGGCGACGAGGGNCTGTTCGCCTCCTACAGCGACGTNCAGTTTCAGGCGCCGNTCCGGGCGGGCGCCTGCATCGAGATCGAAGCCACCCTGGTTCGGGTTGGTTCGCGCAGTCGGGAGATGAGCTTCGAGCTTCGGGTCATGACGCGGAGCAATCCGCTCGGCGGCGAGTCCGCGGCCGAACTGCTGGACGAACCGGTCATCGCGACCACCGCTCGTGGCGTCGTCGTCGTGCCGGCCAATACCTGATCGATCTCGGCGTGTCGTCAACGACACGCCAAGATTGGGAAAAAACTCTGTATTTGCAGGGAAATTCGAGGTGTCTCTGACCTGCGGTTTTGTGCATCACTGCAGGTGAACACGGGGTTGACAGTAGGGGTGGAAGCGGTATGTTCGACACCGTTGGCCGCCGCTAAATCAGGAAGACGCGAAGGTCACAGGGCATGGGGAACTTCGGGACCCGTGGCAGTTGGGGTGTGTAGCTGTCATGAGCAACCAGATCCACGGGATTCCTTGTCAGGTGGCACATCGCATGGCATCGGAGGCGGTTGGCGGCAGGGCCGCGTGCTTAGTAGACAACGACGGCGGATCGGCATCCAGTCGCTCCGAAGCCGGTCCCAACGGCAACGGGCCCTGCCGCATCCGGTCACCACTCACCGCTGATACTTGCATCCCTGGTTCACGCACTGAGTGCACAGTGGTGCGGCGGTGCACGGTCGTTCGATCGTGATCTAGCCTGAACCGGTGCATCGCTACCCACTTGCCATTGCTTCCGGCCTGGCTCTGTGGCTGGCATTCCCCTCGCACGATCTTTGGATCATGGCGCCGATCGGTGTCGCGCTCCTGGCGCTGGCGACACGCCGAGCGCGTGCATGGCAGGGCGCTCTGCTCGGACTGGTCAGCGGGCTGGCCTGCTTCCTGCCGCTGTTGTCTTGGTCTGGTGTCTACGTGGGCGCGCTCCCGTGGATCGCCCTGGCGGTACTCGAGTCCCTCTATGTCGCGCTGCTCGGTCTGGCATGCGCCCTGCTCCAGGGCGGACCGTCGATCGCCATGGTCGGCAGGGTACGGCCCATGGTCGTGGCTTTGGCCTGGGTGGCCCAGGAAGCACTGCGGGACAACACTCCGTTTGGCGGGTTTCCCTGGGGACGTCTGGCCTTCAGCCAAGCCGACTCGCCACTGGCCTCCCTGGCCTCCCTGGGTGGCGCCCCTGCGGTGACGTTCGGGGTGGCGCTGGCAGGTGGACTTCTTGCCGCAGGCACTGCTCGGCTGATTAGTAGCTGCCGATCCGCCAGTCAATCCGGCATGCGCGGCAGCGGCATGTCGAGCAGCCGTGGTGGCAGGGCGTCCAGCGTCCTCGTTGCGACGCTGGGTCCGGCCAGCGTGATTGCCTGCGCGATCGCCGTCGTGTTGTTGCCTTCACTCGTCCCAAGACCGACCGATGGGCCGACCGGACGGTTCCTTGCGGTCCAAGGCAATGTGCCTCGGCCCGGTCTGGATTTCAACGCCGAGCGTCGGGCCGTCCTGGACAACCACGCAAGGGCGACCCTGCAGGCGGCTGTTGCGGTGAGAGCCGGGACCCGGTCCAAACCAGACCTCGTCGTGTGGCCGGAGAATGCTTCGGACATCGACCCGCTGCGCAACCCCGACGCAGCCAACGTCATCAACGGGGCTGTGGACGCCATCAACACGCCGCTCGTCCTGGGTGCCGTTCTGGAGGAGCCACGGCCCATGGTGTCCAACGCCAGCCTCTTGTACCTCCCCGGCCGGGGATTGACCGCGCGTTATGTCAAGCGACATCCGGTCCCGTTCGCCGAGTACATCCCNTACCGCTCGTTCTTCCGCCACTTCAGTGACAAGGTCGATCTGGTCTACTCNGACTTCACCGCGGGCAAGACCGTCGGTGTGTTTCGGGTGCCTGCCCGCGGCGGGGGGATGATTGCCGCCGGCCCCATCATCTGCTTCGAGGTGGCCTACGACGGACTGATCCGGGACACCGTCGAACAGGGCGCCAACGTTCTGCTCGTTCAGACCAACAACGCCACGTTCGGGTTCACGGATGAGTCCGTCCAGCAGCTCGCCATCTCCCGGATCCGCGCCATCGAGCACGGCCGTTCGATTGTGCATGTGTCCACGGTCGGGGTCAGCGCTATGATCACGCCCGATGGAACCGCTCACCAGCGCACTACGTTGTTCACACTGGCAGTGCTTGCCGCCGATCTTCCGCTCCGTACCGATCGCACCGTCGCGGACCGGGTTGGTTCTTGGCCCGAGATCCTCGCCAGCGCGGGTTTCGCGACGATGTTGACCCTGCTGGCCTTGAGGCGCTTGCGGCGACGCCGATAGGGTCGGTGGCTCGACCTCAACCAAAGCTCGACCTCCCAAAGGAAACCAATGACACGACCGCAGGCTAGGTCCCCGATCGACAAGATCGTGGTGCTGATCCCGACCTACAACGAACGCGAGAACATCTCGCTGATCGTGTCGCGGTTGCGCGCAGTAGTGCCCGAAGCGGACGTCCTCATCCTCGACGACAACTCCCCGGACGGTACCGGGGTCGTCGCCGATGGGCTGGCGGCTGCTGACGGTCAGGTTCGCGTCCTGCACCGAAAGAACAAGGAGGGACTCGGCGCTGCCTACCTCGCCGGATTCGCGTGGGCCCTGGAGCGGGGCTATGACGTCCTGGTCGAGATGGACGCCGACGGATCCCACCAGCCCGAGCAGTTGCGGTCCCTTCTGGTGGCACTGGCCGACGCCGATGTCGTGCTCGGCTCGCGCTGGGTGCCGGGCGGCTCCGTGGTCAACTGGCCGATCCATCGCAAGGCCCTCAGCGTCGGTGGCAATGTCTTTGTGCGGGTGCTCCTCGGTATGCCGATCGGTGACGCCACCGGTGGATTCCGGGCCTACCGCGCGTCGGCGTTGCGCACCCTGGACCTGCAGGAGGTTGCTTCCCAGGGATACTGCTTCCAGGTCGATCTCGCGTGGAGGGCGATACGCGCCGGCCTGAGCGTGGTCGAGGTGCCGATCACCTTTGTCGAACGCACGATCGGCGACTCCAAGATGAGCCAGGGCATCGTCAACGAGTCGTTGCGCAGCATCACGGCGTGGGGCGCACGGTATCGGCTCGGTCAGGTTCGGTCACTCTTCCGCAGGGAGCCACGATGGCACCGACTCGGTTGACCCGTCGTGGCCGTCGACGACCGCGATGGGGGTGGTACGTCTTCCTAGCTTTGCTCGTCGTGCCAGTGGCCGAGATCTCCCTGATCGTCGCAGTGGGCANGGTGATCGGCGGTTGGCAGACCATTGCGCTGTTGTTGGTGGAGTCGGCACTCGGTGCCTATCTGGTCAAGCGCGAGGGGCGCCGCTCCTGGCGGTCACTGCGGGTGGCTCTGAACACCGGCCAGATGCCCGGGCGGGAGCTGGCGGACGCGACCCTCGTCCTGATCGGCGGCACTCTGCTGCTGACTCCGGGCTTCCTGACCGACATCGTCGGCTTCTTCTTCATCCTGCCGCTTACCAGACCAATAACGCGGGGGTGGTTGCAGCGTGTGGTCGAACGGCGCCTGGTGGGCGGGTCGCGCATCGTTCGCGGCGAGGTCATCTGATCGGCGCCTTGCGGCAACAGCATGAGGAGAGCAAATGACTCAGCGGCTGGCCGCGCAGACGGCATACGGCATGAGGAGAGCAACAAGCCCCGCGGCCGTCGGGGGCGGCGGCCGCGGGGCTTGTTGGCAAAAGTGTCCTTGAGCCAGGAACGTCAGGCGGTGCGCTTGCGGCGCGGCTTCTCTCCGCGCGCTGCCCGCAGCAACGCCAGTCGTTCCTTGAGTAGTTCTTCGAGCTCCGGAATGGACCGACGTTCGAGCAGCATGTCCCAGTGGGTGCGAACGGCCTTCACGTTCTTGTATTCCGGGTCGGGTCCGTCCACCAGCCTGGCCTCCACGCCGCAGCGGCACTCCCATACCGACGGGACGTCTGCCTCGACAGAGAAGGGAAGTTCGCTGATGTGCTTCTCAGGGCATATGTAGCGGACGATCTGGCGTTCGCTGAGCACGACGTTCGTGTCGGTTTCCATGCTCAGCGCACTCAGATTCGTGCCACGAAGTGATCGTTCGGCCATAACGGGTGTTCTCCCAACGTGCTGCCCACGCTGGTTCTGCGCGGGGATTCACTGGGCACAACGCCGCAGTCAGGTTCAATGTTCCAGGTTCGGCGGATGCCTACTGACTACATGGTACCGCGAATGGGGGAGTGGTTGGAGTGGTTCAACGATCGCAGGCACCACATTGCCGGCACGCAAGAGTGTGAAGGTGTCCGCAGACAGCGGGCAGCGGTCTGCTCGAAAGCTGGCCATCGTTGGGATCCGGCTGCGCGTTAGGGCACCCGCCTTCGGGCCGCCGCGAAAGGTGGAGGCCCTAGTGACCTCCCGCGGGTCCATCCGTAACCGCAGCGTTCGCGCTGCACAACGACAAAGGAGAGCCTCTGACCACGCCCGTGGTCAGAGGCTCTCTGGTTTTTGGCACCTGCGTTGCGGGCGGGGCCCGGACAGCGTGGGCTCGGTCAGGACCCGCTCGTGAAAGCAATCAGGCCGTATAGGCCGAGGTACAGCATCAGGGCGATGATGGCGACGTTGGCGGACCACACGGCGAAGTTCTTGGCGTTGTTCGACGCTGCCTGTGCGCCGGCGACGTCGCCCATCGCCCACTTGCGGTTGACCTGGGTGGCGAAGACGATCGAGGCGATGCCCAACGGCATGAAGCACAGCACCGTGGTCACGATTGCCCAGATCAGGTAGTTCGCCGGCCGGGTGTGCCAGAGCCCGTCGGCGCCGAGATGCACCGATGAGCTACTGAAGTCCTGGGGGTTGCTGCCATACGGGCTGGACATGAGCGGTGCCTTTCGTCGGTCGTGCGCGTGCACCGCATGGTGCGCACCGGCAGTTCCTTTGCAATGAATGGCGGCTTAGTTCTCCTTGCGCACATCGTGCCCGAGGGCAGCCGTTGGACAATGCCCGGCTGACACTCGACGTGAGCTTGCCTCGCTTGATGGGTCCATCAGAGCAGACTGAATAGGCGTACTCACGGTCGCCTACGTCCGGCCCGATCCGGGGCGGCGGAGTGGTCATCAGCACACCTGAAGACCGCCGCCGCGCCAGTCCTTTGATGCCGACCGTGTGGGTTCGCTACATAGTTCAGCCAGCGCGACGGGCGCGGGCATTTCGACGTTTGAGTGCGCGACGTTCGTCCTCGGATCGTCCGCCAAACACTCCGGCGTGCTTGCCGGACTCGATGGCCAGTTTCAGGCAGGTCTCAACAACCTCGCAGCGATAGCAGACGGCTTTGGCTTCGTCTATCTGGAGAAGCGCGGGGCCGGTGTTTCCGATGGGGAAGAAAAGCTCGGGGTCCTCGTCTAGGCAGGCAGCCTGGTTGCGCCATGTCATCGGATTCGGCTCCTTGAATCAGGGGTTTGCGGGATCAGCTTCATTCGAGTAGTCGAGATGCCATTGCTTTGCGCTGGACGAACCACCCCAACCGGTCGTCCCGGCGATCTACGACCACCACTCCCACTCGGCCTGTCTGAGGTATCTCACGGAGGTACGCGCCTGGTCGGTCCGTCAGAACCAGCATCCCCCGGCAGGCTTCGCCAATTATCTCCCGTTCAGTGGCGAAGTCCAGCACCTGTGCGTCGTCTGCGGGCAGTGTCGTCTCGGTGGCATCGGACCAGACGACATACCAGAAGAGAACCCCACGGCGATGTCTTGCGGTGGGGCTCGTCAGGCGGCGACCGCAAATTCAGGACTGCTCTTGGCTCTGCCCGTAGGNNNCNTGCGNCATCGTCGACTGGNGTGCGGCCCAACCGGGACCGGCCGGTGCCGTGAGCTGCNGGGCGGCAGTCGCAGGTGGACCAACGGTCTGTGCACCGCTTGGGCTCGTCGGAGGCCGCAACTCTGGGTCGGTCGCCGTGAGACCGCCGTCAGACACGTGTGATGTCCAGGTCGTGCCGTCCCAGTAGCGGTACTCGTGTCGGAGGCTCGGGTCGGTGTACCAACCCGCAGGCGTCATCATCGGGGTCGTCATCATGAACCTCCCACCCGCTTCGGCCATCACGACGCGTCAGCCGCGTAGTGATGCCACTTCCAGGCAAGCACCGGAGGCGCCGTCGGAACCAGGGACTAAGGTCCCCCAAACCAGGAAGGGGGCGCACGGGCGCATCCTTCCCGGGAGACCCGGGGGTTATCTGTACTAGAGGGGGAACTCGATCTCAGGGACGTCGAGCTCGGGCTGGTCCTCCACAGAGAGCCAACCGGATGGGGAGAACTGCAAGCGGGTGCCCTCGCCGTCGAAGACCGTAAGGACTCCGCCCTCACTGACCTGATATCGCGCTGCCTCACCGGAATAGGACTTGGAGGAGCCACTCGCAAACACTCTGAAGTCAGCCATACCAGGAGTCTGGCACGGAGACCGGCCCCCCAGCAGCATGCTCACCTGACACTGCCCTGCCGGCGTCACCGGCTCGGCCATCATATTGGCCCGCATATCGCTGCGGTCTACTTTCGGGACTGCCCATGCCCCCTGACCAAAACCCGCAGTCCGTTGACAACTTCATCGTCTTTGGTCCAACCGCGTGCGCCGGCGTAGGCGCAAGACGCTGTCGCGACCGTAGCCGCGATCCCTAGCATCTGCGCAAAGGTCAGCGATCTGCTGCCCAGAAGCATGGCCAGTGCTCCATGGAAGACGTCCCCGGCGCCTACTGTGTCGATCAGTTCGCGATGCTGGACTTCGATCTTTCCTTGCCGATCATCTTCGAGGTATCTGACCGGATGCGAGCCATGAGTACTGGCCACCCAGGGGACGCCAAGTTGCCTCAGAGACGCAAGGGCATCGCGTTCATGCGGCTTGACGAAATCAGCCGAGACGACAGCGGCGGTAACGCACTTCAGCAGATCCTCGGTTCCAGCCTTCCAGCTGCCACCATCTAGCAGAACCGGAAGACCCCGATTCGCTGCCTCATTGGCCAAGGTAATCGCAGCTGACATGTGGTGACCGTCAACCAAGAGCACGTCTGCGCCGTCAAGCACTTCTGGGGTGGCGCGCCCGAGCTTCGGGCGCTCCACGGACCTTGACAGCACTACGGAACGATCGCCAGTCGACTCGGTGATCATGACAGTCGCAAGATCCGGAACAGATATCACTCCGTCCTGAAGGTCATGGACTTCGACGCCGCTCATTCGAAGTTCAAGACCAAGCCAGTCGGACAGAGCGCTCGACCCCAAGGCCGTGACGAGAACCGCTGACCCGCCCAGAGCCACGATGGTTGCCGCTGCATTTGCAGCTGGACCACCGAAGGTCATATCGGATTCCTGCGCGATAACCTTCTCGTTGGAGGAAGGAAACGTCGACAGTCGGTGGACGATGTCCACGGTTGCCAATCCGCAGCAGACCACTCGTATCATCGGTCGAGTCTGCTCTTACCCACTTCGGATTGGGAAACGACCCGTTGAGGCACCCCATCCTGTGAACCCGTGTGCCTGTCTCCCTGGTCAGACGACGCGGTGATCCTCACTCAGGATGCCGCCTCGATCAGCGCGAGACCATTCCTATTCGGCGTATCCGTCAAGCAGTTCGAGTGAGCCCATCTCCTCCAGCTCGCCCTTTGAGTATTCCTGAGAGAACTCAAGTTGCTCTTTGCCAGTTGTGACGGTGGTGATGCCGCGTGCTTCCGTTTCCTGCACGATTGCGCTCATGATCGTTCTTCCCTGCGTCTAGGTCGATCGGTCATAGGTCTCTGGTCGGTGTTTCGCACTGGCNAGGGGCCTTTTTTCACGGTAGGCCCGATCCACGCCGGATGGTGGGAGGCTGCCCATGATGTCGCGATGATCGGTCCGCCTGTTTCTGGTCGTGACTCCGGTCTCGGTCCGCGTCACCTCAGGTCAGGACGATGGCGGCGAGGATTGTGGAGGGATGACAGAGTCGACGGCGCCAGTCATGGGCGCAGCCTCGCGCAAGCATTCAGCTTGCGAACTCCCAGTGCCAGGGTTCCGGCAGCACACCCGATGGCTCGGCCCAGGCCGGGTGGAACCACCCGTAGAGCGGGGCATTGCGCTGCATCCACAGATGCGCAGGGGTAGCGAAGTTCTGGACGCCTCCGCAGAAGTCAACCGCGAGGCCGAGTCCGTGCTGGCTCCTCCCGGGAGTGGCCGTCATCTTCGGGCTCGCCAGCTTGACCGCTACCTGCTCGGTGTACGACCGGTAGCTGTCGGTGACACACAGGGCCGAACCGCTTTGCCGCTGGTAGGCGTTGCTCATCGCGTTGAACGCCATGGACGCATCGCGAGTCAGGCTTTCGCCTGGCGCGGCATACAGCGGGCACAGCGCACTCGCTGGCAACCGACCGTTGGGGTAGTCCGCCAAGCCCTTTCCGCAGCTGGAGCTCTGGTCGATCAGGAGGGTGAAGTCCTGGCCCTCAAGAGCCTGTGCGAGGCGCCTGTCGGCTGCCCCCGCAGCAGCGTCCTCCGAACGCAGCAAGGCGCCGCGCAGCCCGGCAGCCCTGCCGACCTGCGCAGCCTCGGCGGCCTGGAACCCCGTCAGGGCTGCGCGCTGGTCGACGATGACGATATCGAGCGCGGACTTTGCCGCCGCTGCCGTCTTGGCTGCTGCGGCTGCTCGTTGCTCGGCAGCTTCGGCTCTTGCGGAGGTCGTGACCTGTTCGGATCGCAGGGACCGCAGCCGATCGAATGCTCGAGCACGGCCATCCATGAGGTATTGCACGGTCCCCATGGAATCGGTGTTCTGGCCTGCCGAGGGGGCGGTGAACGCTTCCAGGATTGCGGCCACGTCACCGAGGGGGCCACCACCACGGATGTAGGAGTCGCTGGCCAGCCGACCTAAGGCGTCTTGGGCTGACTGAACGTCAACGCCGAGCTGGATCAATCTGACCTGTTGGGTCGCAGCCTCGGTCTGGGCGCCCGTCTGGGTGGTCCTGGCCACCGAAAGGTTTGCCAGCAGCGTGTTCGCCTGGGCGGAAAGTTGTTCGAGGCGCGTATTTGCCGCAGCTACCTCGGCACTGGACCTCATCAGGTCGGCGCGTAGCCCATCGGCCGCTGTGATCTGCTCCGTGACCTGATGTGGTGTCAGGGTCTGGGCATCCATCACAGGAGGTGTCGGTCGGACGTCTGCGCTTGCGGGTGCCGCAGACGCGACCAGCGCGCTGGCCACCAGGGCCGCCGCCACGCCCGCCACTACAAGGGAATGTCTGATATCTAGGCACTGCCTGACAATCCGGCCCTCGGCCACCAGTCTCGCCTGCGTTTCCCTCGATGGCCCGGTCCCAGTTACCTAACCTGATTGAAGCCTAGACCAGACGCGCGCTGACGTGGGGTTCCCTGTGTGAAGATGAACCGAACGGACTAGTCCCTTGGCAGTTGTCTCCGCACGCGTCTATTTAGCCGATAATCTACATTATGTCAACCGAGCTCCATCTCCAGCATGATCTGCGCGCGGCAGGACCTCCCCCAACGACTGCCTCGGCGGCACTTGCACCGCTTCTGCAGCGCATCAAGTGGCACGTCATCACCGGCCACCTCGCCGGGACGTTTGAGTCCAGAGCAGACATGGCTGGGTCGACCAGGG
>JGIcombinedJ21911_10000886_pt1 | contig 10153 bp, 7 predicted proteins | sample BarGraNGADG00211_FD_21911 | JGI IMG/M metagenome (IMG submission 21911)
CTTCATATCAACAAGGTCGATTACCCCGGTAAAATTTTCTTCTGCACCAATTGGTATCTGAACAGGAACCGGATTAGCACCAAGTTTTTCCTGTATCTGCTGAACCACACTAAAGAAATCAGCTCCTGCGCGATCCATTTTATTTATAAAGGCAATACGGGGTACCACATATTTATTTGCCTGTCTCCACACAGTTTCTGACTGAGGCTCAACACCACCTACAGCACAGAAGACAGCAACGGCGCCATCGAGGACCCTGAGTGATCTTTCTACTTCAACAGTAAAATCAACATGGCCCGGAGTATCAATAATATTGATTTTGTAATCGTTATTCCTGTATTTCCAGTAAGTGGTTGTAGCGGCAGATGTTATAGTAATCCCTCTCTCCTGTTCCTGAATCATCCAGTCCATCTGTGCATTTCCATCATGTACCTCACCCATGCGATGCGTACGACCGGTATAAAACAGAATACGTTCTGTTGTAGTGGTCTTACCGGCATCGATGTGGGCCATGATTCCGATGTTTCTGGTATATTTCAGGTTTTTATCCATCTATCTGTTAATCAACTTCCTCTTATAATCAATTAAAACCGGAAATGAGCAAAAGCTTTGTTTGCTTCTGCCATTCTGTGAGTATCTTCTTTTTTCTTGTATGCACCGCCTTCAAGCTTATAAGCTGCCATAAGTTCTGCGGCCAGCCTTTCAGCCATGGAATGGCCGGTTCTTTTTCTTGCAAAGGAGATCATATTCTTCATGCTTATGCTGACTTTCCTGTCGGTCCTGATCTCCATCGGAACCTGGAAAGTTGCGCCACCCACCCTGCGGGCTTTAACTTCAACCTGAGGGGTAACATTATCTAGAGCCTGCTTGAATATTTCAAGCGGAGTCTTACCTTCACCTTTAAATTTATCACCGACTATTTCAAGTGAGTCGTAGAAGATTTTAAAAGCAAGATTTTTTTTACCACTGAACATAAGATTATTCACAAACCTTGTTACATACGAATCTTTGTATTTGGGATCCGGCAACAGAATCCTCTTCTTTGGTCTTGACTTTCTCATTATCTTATTCCTTTATTGTTACTTCTTAGGCCTTTTAGCACCATATTTTGATCTTCTCTGAGTACGGCCATCAACACCTGATGTGTCGAGCGCACCACGAACCAGATGATAACGAACACCAGGGAGATCTTTAACTCTGCCACCTCTGATCAGTACGATCGAGTGTTCCTGCAGATTATGACCTTCTCCCGGAATATAAGCGTTGACTTCTTTCTGGTTGGTTAGCCTTACCCTGGCTACCTTCCTCATAGCTGAATTAGGTTTCTTTGGTGTTGTGGTGTAAACACGAACGCAAACACCCCTTCTCTGAGGACAAGAATCCAGAGCGGGTGCTTTACTTTTATCTACAAGTTTCTTCCTGCCTTTTCTTACTAATTGCTGAATTGTNGGCATATTTCCAATTATTTTAGCATTAATTTTTACTTAAAAAAATGGTTTGCAAAGGTATTGAATTTATTTTTTAATTCAAAATCATGTTGNATTATTTTTTGAAACATAATAATATACACAATTTAAATACCTGAATATTATAAATATTCAGGCTTTAATGCATGTTCAGTATCAGTATATCTTACTAAAAATGTAAGTTATNAACAGGTTCCTTCCCGACNTTTCCCTNNGAAAAACGTTTTGTAAACTTACTTTGAAAGAAAAACCGGTACTCCTGTATTTCAAAAAACTGGTGCAAAGAAAATAAAAAAATTGGAATTCTCACCTCTTTCCTATGCTGTTTTTAAAAAATTATTATTTTTGTCCCCTCCTCATTACAGTATATAATATATAAGTATAACATATAATATCCAGAAAAAAATGAAAACATTCCAGGCGGACCAGATTAAAAACATTGCCCTTCTGGGTAACTCGGGGTCGGGAAAAACAACCCTTGCAGAAGCAATGCTTTTTAATGGCGGCATCATCGAAAGAAGAGGTACAATTGAAGGAAACAATACAGTTTCTGACTATCGTCCGATTGAGCATGAAAACGGAAACTCAATCTTTTCGACTGTCCTGTATACTGAATTCCAAAATCATAAAATAAATATTTTTGATACACCTGGTCTGGATGATTTCAGTGGTGGTGTTATCTCCTCTCTTTTTGCCTCCGATGCAGCAGTTATGACAATTAACGTACAGAACGGTGTTGAGGTGGGAACCGAGATACATTTCCGCCATGCCGAAAAAGAGAACAAGCCNCTTATTATAGTAATTAATGGCCTGGATCATGAAAAAGCCAACTTTGAGAAATCTCTTGAGATGCTTAAGGAAAGGTTAAGNAACAATGTTATCCTTATCCAGTATCCCGTTAACGAAGGAACCGGATTCAATTCTATCATCGANGTTCTTAAAATGAAAATGCTCCGTTATTCTAAAGATGGAGGAAAAGCTGAAATAGTTGATATTCCTGCAGATCAGGCAGCCAAAGCAGCAGAACTGCATAGTGCACTCGTTGAAAAAGCAGCTGAGAGCGATGAAGCTCTTATGGAACTTTTTTTTACAAATGATACCCTTACTGAAGAAGAAATAAAAAAAGGAATTGCCAAGGGAATAAGAACCAGGGGCTTATTTCCGGTATTATGCCTGTCATCGAAAAATAATATTGGTGTTGACCGCCTTATGGAATTCATTATTACCGAAGCGCCCTCAATTGCGGATATGCCTTCTCCGATAAACAGCAAAGGGAATGAAGTTAAACCAAATTCTGCCGGACCNGCATCAGTTTATGTATTCAAGTCATCAATTGAGGAACATATCGGGGAGATTCATTATTTCAGGGTCTATTCCGGAAAGGTTACCGAAAACCTCGATGTAATAAACAGCAATAACAGTACAAAAGAACGATTGGCACAATTATATGTATGCGCAGGAAAGAACAGAACAAGGGTTCCTGAACTTCACCCCGGAGATATCGGAGCGTTTGTTAAACTGAAAAGCACCAAGACCGGCCACACACTGAATGTCCCGGGCAATGACTGGAAATATGAAGGAGTTAAATTCCCCGAACCCAAATACCGTACAGCAATCAAGGCTCAGAGCGAAAGCGATGATGAGAAACTTGGTGAAGCTTTAAATAAAATTCATCTCGAGGACCCGACAATAATTATAGAATATTCTAAGGAACTAAAACAGATTATTGTACATGGACAAGGGGAATACCATCTTAATATAATGAAGTGGCACCTCGATAATATTTATAAGATCCACACCAACTTTAATCCTCCAAAAATTCCTTATCGTGAAACAATTACTAAGTCTGCCCAAGCCGACTACCGTCATAGGAAACAATCAGGTGGTGCAGGACAGTTTGGTGAAGTTCATATGATTATTGAGCCATTCGAAGAAGGCTCTAAAGAAGCCACAATGCAAAAGATAAATGGTAAAGATATAAAGATATCAGTCCGGGACAAAGAGGAGATTACTCTTCCATGGGGTGGGAAGCTGGTATATGTAAACAGTATTGTCGGCGGTGCTATTGATGCCCGTTTTTTGCCTGCAATCCTTAAAGGTATAATGGAGAAGATGGAGACAGGCCCTCTCACCGGATCATATGCACGTGACATAAGGGTTTATGTATACGATGGAAAAATGCACCCGGTTGACTCTAATGAAATTTCTTTCCGCCTTGCAGGAAGAAACGCATTCAGTCAGGCTTTCAAAATTGCCGGACCAAAAATTCTGGAACCGGTATATGATGTTGAAATAATGGTTCCATCCGATCGTATGGGCGATGTCATTAGTGATCTTCAGGGCCGTCGCGGGATGGTTCTTGGCATGGCTAGTGAAAAACGTTTCGAGGTTATTAAAGCTAAAGTTCCTCTTGCCGAGATGAATAAATATTCCACGGCACTTAGCTCCATAACAGGTGGTCGTGCAATGTATTCTATGAAGTTTGCTGAATATGCACAGGTTCCGGGTGATGTTCAGGATTCTGTAATAAAAGCATACTCTGAGGAAGAAGAAGAAGAATAGAGAAACTTTTAGGATAAAAATATGTAGAGACGCCCAAATTGGGCGTCTCTACTATTATACAGATGCCAGTATTAAATGCAGATCACACCATATTCAAGATATCCCATACAAAAGCCCTGATACCAACCTCGTCATTAACAGCATCAATCTTTTTTACCTTACTAAGTATTGTATCGACAAGTTCATCGTCAACGATCGTCAATACACTTTTGTTTATTTCAGGCCACGCATGAGTACCCAGGTGAGGAACACCGGTACTGGTCCCTCTTCCCTGTACATTTTCCCAGAGTGAATATCCTTTTATTCCGAGTTTATCAAGAAGATATTCTACTTTTTCGGTATGGGCCTGGTTGTATATTATCATTATTGCTTTCATAATCACATTTTTGTCAGGTTACATTTCATTTTTTACTATCTCCATTACCATTCATAAAATCAAATTCAGAATAAACAGCGATGTTTTTGTTGCGTTCTCCATGTTTCGAGAAAATTGCATATACAACCGGAACAAGAACCAGTGTCACCATAGTAGAAAACACAAGACCTCCGATTACGGCAACACCCATCGGGCTCCATAATTCTGATCCTGAACCTTTACTCATAGCCAGTGGCAACATACCAAGGATAGTTGTTGCCGAGGTCATAATAACCGGACGGAGACGTGAACGACCTGACATTGCTATCGCTTCATATAGTTCGTACCCTCTTTCGCGCATCAGGTTGATGAAGTCGACAAGAACAATTGCGTTTTTCACAACAATACCGATCAGCATCACTGCACCGATACCTGAAATCACACTAAGGGTTGTATTGGTTAAAAATAATGCAATTGCAACCCCCGAAAACGCGAACGGGATCGAGAACATTATTATAAAGGGCATCTTTAGCGACTCAAATTGCGAGGCCATTATAAGATATACCAGAATGAGACTAATCATCATCAGCGTTGCAATATCCATAAATGCATCCATCTGTTCCTTGATAGCACCAGAGATCTGAACCATCACTCCAGAAGGCATTACTGTCCCGTCAATAGCTTTCTGAACATCCACCTGAATATCGGTCAGTGATCTCTTATATGGCGTAAATGAAACTCTTACAATACGTTCCTTACGTTTACGCTCAATGTTCGGTGGCGACCAGTACTCTTTTATCTGGGCAATTTCTCCAAGTCTTATAGTTTGTCCCATCGCATTGGTTATCCCAATGTTCTCAACATCGGTAAGAGTACTCCTGGCACTTTTCTTAAACCTTACAACAACATCATACTCATCTCCAAACTGACGTAATCTGGTAGCCGTGAGTCCGTCAACTCGGTTTTTAACAGCCGATGAAACCATAGCTGTATTCAGACCGTTTGAACTCATCTTATTCTGATCGAAGATTATCTGAAGTTCAGGTTTGGATTTTGCACGGCTAATAGTTACATCTTTGGCTCCCGGTATCTTTTTAATCTTATCTGACAGTTCCTGGGCCACAAGGTTCGTTTCAGAGATATCATATCCGTAAACTTCCACATCCACCGCGCTTCCGCCGAAACTTCCCATATTATCTGATGTGCTGAGTGTGAAGTTGACGATTTCCGACATTTTAGAAAAATCACCTCTCATTTCCTCAACAATATCAAATACAGATTTTTTCCTTTCCTCAATCGGAACCAGGCTAAGACTATAAGTTATTTTGTGTGTGCCGCCTGCACCGAATATTGAAGCAAATCCTCCCTGGTCATCAGCACCTGTTGATGTTGAAATAATCTTTACCTCCGGGTATTTTGCTTTTATCAGACTGTCTATTCTATTTGCAGTAAGTATTGTCTGATCCACCCTTGTACCAGTCTGCAATTCAATGGTTGAAGATATTCTTGATTCATCTGCCTGCGGGAAAAATTCCGTTTTTATGACAGCAAAAAGACTCATAGATGCGACGAAAATAACTACAGCAAGAATTGAAACAAATGTTTTATGCCTGAGAGCCCATCGTAAGGTTTTTTCATAGTAATGATCAAACCAGTCCAATCCTTTTCTGATACTTCCATCATATGTCCAGAAAGGTGCGTCTTTCTTAATCGGGTACCATTTTAATATAAGGGCGCTTAAGGTTGGGGTAAGTGTAATAGCGGCAAAAACAGAAGTTACAATAGTGATAGTCACGATCATACCAAGTTGTTTGAAAAGAACTCCCGTAAGCCCTTTAATAAATGTAAGCGGAAAGAATACTGCTACAACAGTAAGAGTGGTTACAATAACAGCCAGCCATACTTCATTGGTAGCATAAATTGATGCCTCTCTCGGACGACTTCCACGTTCGATATGCTTGGTAATATTCTCAAGAACCACAATGGCATCGTCCACCACCATCCCGATCGCTATTGATAACGATGTGAGCGAGATTATATTTATCGAGGCTCCCGTTACAAACAGATAGATAAATGCCACAATGAGCGAGATTGGAATTGTGAGGATAATTATAAATGTTGCCCTCCATCTTCCAAGGAAAAATAATACAACCAGTATAACAAAGATACCTGCATACATCAGCGTATCTGTCAGGTTACTGATTGAACCTTTAATGAATGAAGCACTATCGAACAGTTTTTCAATTTTCACATCCTGAGGCAGATCCTGTTTAAGAGTATTCAGTGCTTTATCAACTTCTGCCGTCACTTTTACCGTATTGCCACCCGATTGTTTCTGAACATACATGCTCATGCCCCTGGCTCCATTTATCTTTGTGTCAAGTTTCGATTCCCTGATAGTATCACGGACCTCGGCAATATCTTTCAGATAAACATTATTACCATTGAAGCTGCTTATTACCAAATTTTTAACAACATCACTTTCAGGAAACTCACCCTGAATACGCAAAGGATAATCTGTTTTCCCCATTTCAAGATAACCTGCCGGCATATTCATATTTTCAGCTCTCAGCACATTACCGATCTGTTCAATGGAGAGGTTATAAGCTTCCATTTTCCGCGGATCTACATCAATATAAACCTTTCTGCCAGGAACTCCGGCCAGCGCTACTGAACCAACACCTTCAATCCTGTTCAGCGGATTAACGACTTTTTCATCAAGTATTTTTTCGAGACCTGCATAACTCTCCTTTGCTGTGATAGCATAGAAGACAATAGGCATCATACTTGTACTGAACTTTATGATAGTTGGCTTCTCACAATTCTCCGGCAGAAGCCTCTCAATCATACTCAGAGAACTCCTGATATCATTTGAAGCCTCATCTAGGTTGGTCCCGTATTCGAAGTTCATGAAGATGACGGACAATGCATCGCTCGATGTGGAAGTAAGTTCTTTGAGCTTACTTAATGAGTTCAGTGAGTTTTCCAAAGGTCTGGTAACATTGGATTCAATATCGGAGGCACTGGCCCCCGGATAAGTTGTGAAAACCACAACATATGGCAATTCCATCTCGGGATAAAGATCCACAGGTAATTGCATCAGCGAATAAATACCCATAACCATCAGAGCAACAAATATCAGGATGGTTGTAACGGGTCTTTTTACGGAAGCACTATATATACTCATTTTATTATAATTGAGATTCTGTTAATTACTTCATTATNTCAACTTTATCGCCGTTGATAAGTCGTGCCTGTCCTTCAGTAACAAGCATATCGCCTTCTTTTATGGTTGTAGAAATGATTTCAAGCTGATCATCAAATCTTTTACCTAAAACAACCTCGATCCTTTCGGCCACATTGTTTTTCTCAATGAATACGTATCTTATGTTTGTTCCTTCCTGTACCAGTACAGTATTTGCAGGTACAACAAAAGTCTCGACTTCACCAAGGTCCATCGATACTCTTACAAACATGCCCGGTTTCAGTAGTTCATTGCGGTTAGGAAGTTCCATTTCAACATTAAATGACCTTGTAGCCGAGTTGATAGTCGGAGATATCCTGAAAACAGTACCGGTGAATTTTTCATTTTTATAAACATCAGCATTAACCTCAGCTTTCATCCCGTTTTTTATTAACGGATAATATTGTTCTGAGATGTTTACATTGACTTTCAAAGGATTTACCTGCATAACTGCAACCACGGCAGATCTGCCAGACTGAGTTGTCGGAGCTCCTGAATAGATCTCACCATTCTCAAAGTATTTTCCTGTAACCACTGCATTGAACGGAGAGGTAAGAAGTGAATTTTCCGTCATGAAGTCAACATTTGTTTTCGTAACATCATACTGCGTCTTCAACTGGTCGTACTGCTGCTGTTTTATGCTACCTGTTTTAAGCAGGGTATCCATCCTGTTTAGATCTTTCGACAGACTGCTAAGTTGCAATTCGAGCTGGTACAATTGAGTACGGTCCATGAGAAAAAGCTTATCACCTTTATTTACCCTATCTCCCACCTCAACATAAATTTTTTCTATTCTTCCGGGTGTGGATGGAGCCATATTAACTTCTTCAAAAGGAAGTACTGTGGCTGTATATTCAATTGTCCTGGCAATTTTCGTCTTCGATAAAGTTGCCACTTTCACCGGTATAGCAGCCTTCTCTGTTACAGTTACAGGAACAGCAGAGGTTGTTGCTTTATTCTTATCTTTTGATGAACAAGCTGCAATTAACAGTCCGCTTATCATTATTGCCAAAATCGATTTTAAGTATTTCATTATCTATTATTTTGTAGGTTTCTGATTAATTAATTCATGTTATTAAAAAGTTTATCCAACGCAAGCTTTGTCTGAAGCAAATTCATAAGAGATGATATGTAATTATTTTCAGCCTGCAGATACAGGCCGTTTGACTCTATTAGTTCAAGGCTTGATGCCATACCCTGCTTATATTTGTTCTCCATACTTGAATATACTCTTTTTGATACATCCACATTGTCTTTCTGGCTCTTGTACTGAATATTCGCATTTTCCAGATTATACCTTAATTGCTTATCCTGCATCTGTAGCTGGTCAGAAACCATTTCTTTTGTATTTCTGGCCTTCTCAAGATTAATCTTCGCCTTTTGTATACTCGAATACCTTTGTCCGCTGGCAAATATCGGTACAGATAAATTCAAACCGAGATAGGAGCTTGGATACCATTTCAGATCTGACATTTTCATTCCCATTCCGGATGTTGAAGTCGAATAAACACCTGACAATAAAGGTAATGCCATGGCCTTTTGAGCTTTCAGATCGAGTGCGGACAACTTCTCCTGCTTATCAATAAGATCATATTGAATGTTTGTTGCGGGATTGAAATTCTGTGCGAGCAGCGCTTCAACATTAATATCTCTGACCAGATCATCAATAGTCTCTGTAAGAGTAATTTTAGTGTCAAACTTAACACCAAGCTGAAATCGTAAAAGGTTGTAATTCATTTCAATAATGTTCTGAAGATTGCTGAATGAATTTTCCATCATTGTTACGTTTGATGCCATCTGATCAACGTCTGTTGCTTCAGCAAGACCGGAGTTATACATAGCTTTGGTCGACTTTAAGGTCTCACGNAAATTTGAAAGATTCTCTTTAAGAATCCTTAATGACTCTTCAGAAATCAGAATAAGATAATATGCAGATGCAACAGCCTGGTGTGTATCAATTTCTGTGCTTTGCAGATTTGATTCTGCCATTTTCTGTGCGAGCTTTGAAGTCTCAATTCCGATGTAATAAGGTGCACTAAACAAAGGCAGCGATGCCTGCACTGCGACAGGGAGATTATATGTCATGCCCATAGTTATTGTTGTAGTTACGCCGTTCATTGTCAAAACAAATACTCCAAGCTTAAGATTATCTGTTAAGTTCGCACCCGCAGAAACCTGTGGCAAACCTGAAGAGATTGTTGTCCATACGTCTTTTTTAGAAGCCAGTACAGTGAATTTTGCCGATTTAATCATTTTGTTATTATGCGATGCATATTCCTGGGCCTCTTTTAAGGAAAGTTTCAGGTCATTACCTGTATTCAGTGCCTGTATAATTCCACATGTAAGTAAGAGTAAAAGTAAAACTGTCAGAACTTCTTTCTTTTTCATTTTAATAATTTATTATCGATGCATGTTTAAGTTAATCGGTAGATTTTAAAAGTTTTTTTCCAGTCTGTTTATAAGGTCAAGACCTTTGGGGGTTGAAATTCCCCTAAGGTAATTTATGAAAATATTCCTGATCACATC
>JGIcombinedJ21911_10000889_pt1 | contig 10136 bp, 8 predicted proteins | sample BarGraNGADG00211_FD_21911 | JGI IMG/M metagenome (IMG submission 21911)
CCTGTCGTGAGACCGCGCGTGCCACCGTGGATCTGGACGCGATCTCTCGCAACGTCGAGGTCCTGCGCAAGCACGCCGGGTCGGCTGCCGTGATGGCTGTCGTCAAGGCCGACGCCTACGGTCACGGTCTGGTGCCCTGCGCCCGTGCGGCCATCAGTGGCGGTGCGTCGTGGCTCGGAGTGGCCCAGCTGAGTGAAGCGATGGCGTTGCGGGACAACGGAATCCGCGTGCCGCTCCTGTCCTGGCTGCATGTTCCCGGCTCTGACTTCGCGGTCGCCATCGCCGCCGACATCGACCTGTCCGTGTCTGCGTTGTGGTCTCTGGCCGAGGTCGCCGATGCGGCTCGCAGCCTGGGGTGCACGGCTCGCGTTCACCTCAAGGTCGACACCGGGCTCGGCCGCAACGGTGCGTTCGGTGACGACTGGCAGATCCTGCTCCCTGCTGCCCGACGTCTGGAGGCCGAGGGCCTCGTCCGTATCGTCGGTGTGTGGTCCCATTTCGTCTACGCGGACGAGCCGACGCACCCCACGGTGCGGCTTCAAGAGGAGCGCTTCGTGCAGGCAGTCAGTGACGCCGAACGCGCAGGCTGCGACCTCGAGGTCCGGCACATCGCAAACTCCGCTGCCGTCCTGACCAACTCCGGGGCAGCCTTCGACCTGGTCCGGCCGGGGCTGGCCGTCTACGGGCTGTCGCCGGTTCCCTTGCTGGGCGACCCGCAGTCGTTCGGGTTGACGCCGGCGATGACGCTCACCGCCGATCTCGCCGTGACGAAGTGGATTCCTGCCGGCCAGGGCCTCAGCTACGGACATCAGTACGTCACGTCACAGGACACGACGGTGGGTCTGGTGCCGATCGGCTATGCCGACGGCATTCCGCGCAATGCCACGAACGTTGGACCAGTGAGCGTGGGAGGCACCCGGAATACGGTCGCTGGTCGGGTCTGTATGGATCAGTTCGTCGTGGATCTCGGTCCCGCGAGCGACGCGCAGCCAGGGGATCAGGTGACGGTGTTCGGAGCCGGCGAGTCGGGGGAGCCGACGGCGCAGGACTGGGCGGAGGTCACGGGGACGATCTCATACGAGATCATCTCCCGCATTGGGTCACGGGTTTCCCGCGTCTACGTAGGAGGCCAACGGTGATCCAGCGTCGGACTCTCACCGGAATCGGGATCGGTCTGGCCGCCGCGGGGACCACCGCCGCGGTGGGTGTTGTCGCCGAGCGTCTGGCCCGTGGGCTCAAGACGGCCAGGGCGTTGGAGTCCCTTGACACCTATGAAGAGGAGCCCACGGAGCGGGTCGTCGTCGTCGCCGACGATGGCGTGCCGCTGCATGTGGAGATCGACGAACCTGAAGGTCGTCCTGCAGGAATGGCCAGCGGCGCAGCAGCCCCGACGGTGGTGTTCTGTCACGGCTACACGTTGAGCCTGCGCAGCTGGGTGTTCCAGCGACGAGCCCTCAAGGCGGCCGGCTACCGCGTCGTGGTCTGGGACGCTCGAGGCCACGGTCTGTCCGGAGCCGGGTCCAGGGAGTCCTACGAGATCGACCAGCTCGGGCTCGATCTCTACGCCGTCATCCTCGCGGTCGCGCCTCAGGGCCCGCTGGTTCTGGTGGGTCACTCGATGGGTGGAATGACCTTGATGTCCCTGGCGGAACATCATCCCGAGCTGATCAGGGATCGCGTCATAGGCGTGGCGTTCGTGGCCACCAGCCCAGGGGGTATCTCGGCCGTCTCGTGGGGTCTGGGCAAGGTGCTGGGCAAGGCGGTGCACCGGCTGGGGCCGTTTGCGGTCGGGCAGCTCGCCGGACGGCAGGGCCTGGTCAACTCGGTGCTCAAGGCTGGACGTGAGGTCGAGGAGTATTTCGTTGATATCTATTCGTTCGCCTCACCGGTGCCGCTGAGTATCGTGCGGCTGACCGCCGACATGATCTTCAAGACCCGCATCGAGGTTATCTCCGACTTCATGGAGACCTTTGACAAGCATGACAAGCGCGAGGCTCTTGAGCACTTCATCGGTGTGGAGACCCTGGTCATCAACGGGGTCAAGGACCTGCTGACACCGCCGGAGCACAGCCAAGAGATCGTCNGGCTGATTCCCGGCGCCGAGCACGTTCTGGTGGACGACGCCGGTCACATCATCATGCTGGAGCATGGAGACGTTGTCAGCGAGCAGCTGCTGGCGCTGATCGGGCGCGCGGAACGTGCCGCTGCCGCCCACCTTGACCTGNGTGACAAACCACGGGTGCGGCGAACGATCACGGACCTGGCCAAGAGACGACGGTTGAAGGCGCTTCAAGGACGTCGCAGTGTCTCCTGAGGGGTTGTCGATGCCTGCTGAGACCATCGGGGTCATCGGCGTGTCCCGTCGGGTTCGGCTGGGCACCGTGGGCGACACCCAAGCCTGGGGCGCGAGGCTCGGGGCGCTGCTCAAGGCCGGGGACCTGCTGGTGCTGACCGGCGGTCTCGGCGCAGGCAAGACATCCCTGGCGCAGGGCATCGCGGAGGGCCTGCGCGTGCGTGGCCCGATCACCTCGCCCACGTACGTCATAGCCCGCGTGCACCCCTCCCTGATCGGTGGCCCCGACCTCGTCCACGTCGATGCCTATCGGTTGGGTGGCCTCGCCGAGCTCGACGACCTGGATCTCGACGCCTCACTGGAAGATGCCGTCACGGTGGTCGAGTGGGGCCATGGTGTGGCCGAGCAGCTCAGCGAGGACTATCTCGAGGTGACCCTGAGCGGATACGACACGCGGACCGTGGACCTGGTCGGCCATGGCGGCCGGTGGACCGATCACAGTGCCGGCTCACTACTGGACGACCTCGTCTCACTACCCTGAATCTGTGCTGCTGCTCGCGATCGACACCGCCACCTCGGCCATCACCGTCGCCCTGCACGACGGCGATGGTGTCCTGGCCGAGTCGAGCACGCTGGACGCTCGGCGGCACGGGGAGTACCTGGCCCCAGGGATCGTCCAGGTTCTGGCGCAGGCTGGTCGCACCGCCGCCGAGGTCAGCGCGGTGGTCGCCGGCACCGGCCCCGGGCCCTTTACCGGGCTGCGCATCGGCCTCGTGACGGCCCGCACGTTCGCGTTCGCGTGCGGCATACCGGTGTTCGGGGTGTGCAGCCTGGACGCGCTGGTCCACCAAGCCTGGCTGGAGGACGCGGCCGGGCTGGGCAAGTCCTGTGTTGTGGCAACGGATGCGCGGCGCAAGGAGGTCTATTGGGCGCGCTATGACATCACGGGGGGCGGGGTGGTGCGCAGGGGCGAGCCGATGGTCGCGAAGGCGGAGGCGATCACCGACGAGGTACGGGGCCTGCCCGTGATCGGACGAGGTGCCGTCCTGTACGCCGACTGCTTCGGCCGGCGCCTGGGCCCCCTCGATGTCAGCGCTGGGGCCCTGGCTGGTCTTGCGGTGCGGAGGCTGGCAGCCGGTGAGGAGCTTCCCGCGGCCGTACCGATGTACCTGCGCCGCCCGGATGCGACGCCCCTGCCACCGCGCAAGCCGGTGCTGCCATGACCTTCTGGGATGCGTCCTCGCCTAAGACGACGTTGCCCGAGACGACGTTGCGGGAGATGACCTGGCAGGACATCCCAGCCCTGACCGCGCTCGAGCCTGTGCTGTTCGCTGATGATGCGTGGTCGGAGCGGATCTGGTGGACGGAGCTGGCAGGCCGTCCACGCCGCTCCTACGTCGTCGCTGAGCACAGTGGCACCGTGGTCGGGTACGCCGGCGTCGACTGTGGTGGCGAGGTCGCGGACGTCATGACCATTGCCGTCGCTCCAGCAGCTCAGGGGCAGGGACTGGGCGCAGTGTTGATGCACTGGCTCATTGCGCAGGCCCGACGTGCCGGCGCCGAGCATCTGATGCTTGAGGTTCGGGCGGACAATGCTGTGGCGCAACGGCTTTATTCCACAACGGGCTTTGCGAAGCTGAGCGTGCGACGCAAGTACTACCAACCGGGGGACGTGGACGCACTCATCATGAGAATGCATCTGTGGGACATGACCGAGGACCCGACCGAGGACGCGGCCGAGGACCCGACTGAGGAAGTGCCAAGGTGACCGGCGGCCCCCTGGTGCTCGGAATCGAGACATCCTGCGACGAGACGGGTGTCGGGATCGTGCGCGGTCACACGTTGCTCGCCGACGCCGTTGCGAGCAGCGTCGAAGAGCATGCGCGATTCGGTGGCGTGGTGCCGGAGGTGGCCAGTCGCGCCCACCTCGAGGCGATGGTGCCGATGCTCGAGAGAGCCTGCCGCGACGCCGGCATCCGCCTGGATGATCTCGACGCGATCGCAGTCACCGCCGGCCCGGGGCTGGCTGGCGCACTGCTGGTGGGAGTGGCCGCAGCCAAGTCGCTTGCCGTAGCCCTGGGCAAGCCGCTCTATGGCGTCAACCACCTCGCCGCACACGTCGCCGTTGACATCGTTGAGCACGGCCCGCTGCCCGAGCCGACGATGGCGATGTTGGTGTCTGGCGGGCACTCGAGCCTGCTGCTCGTCCCGGACGTCACCAATGACGTGCGATCTCTTGGAAGCACGATCGACGATGCCGCGGGTGAGGCCTTCGACAAGGTGGCCAGGGTCCTGGGTCTGCCGTTTCCTGGCGGGCCCCACGTGGATCTGGTTGCCGCAGAGGGGAACTCAGCCTTTGTGGCCTTCCCGCGCGGCCTGACCTCGGGCCGCGACATGGAGCGCCATCGTTTCGACTTCTCGTTCTCTGGTCTCAAGACGTCCGTGGCCCGCTGGGTCGAGGCGCGTGAGCAGGCAGGCGAGCCGGTGCCGGTGGCTGACGTGGCGGCCAGCTTCCAGGAGGCGGTGGTTGACGTCTTGACGCGCAAGGCCGTCCTGGCCTGCCGGGGGCACGGGGTGGACGATCTGCTGATCGGCGGTGGCGTGGCGGCCAACACGCGGTTGCGCGCCATGGCCCAGGAGCGTTGCGACACCGCGGGGATCCGGCTTCGTGTTCCGCGACCCGGTCTGTGCACCGACAACGGCGCAATGGTGGCAGCACTGGGCGCTGCGATGGTGGCCAGAGGTCGCATTCCTTCGGCACTCGACCTGCCCGCCGACTCGTCGATGCCGGTGACCCTGGTCCGGGTATGACATGACTGCGCCGGTTCCTGTCATCCTCGATGTCGACACTGGAGTCGACGACGCCTGTGCGCTGCTGTTGGCTGCTCTTCACCCGGATGTGGAGCTTCGCGCCGTCACCTGTGTTGCTGGCAACGCGAGCGTGGATGACGTCGTCTGCAACACCTTGAAAGTGCTCCACATCGCCGGCTGCGCAGATGTCCCGGTCGCCCGCGGCGCGGCCAGACCGCTGCTTGCGCCCATCAGTGACGCCCGGCACGTTCATGGCGACGACGGTATGGCGGACCTCGGCTGGCCATCGCCGGACCGTCACCCTGACCGGCGGCATGCCGTTGAGCTGCTGCGAGACCTGCTGAAGCAGGCGGCCTCCGGGGGACCAACCGAGCGAATCACGTTGGTGACGTTGGCTCCGCTGACTAACATCGCCCTCTTGTTGCGAACCTATCCGGAGGCCGCTGCCGGCCTGCGCGAGATCGTTGTCATGGGTGGCGCTGTAGACGTCGGCAATGCCACCGCCTCTGCCGAGTTCAACGTGTGGCACGACCCCGAGGCGGCCGCCATTGTCTTCGAATCGGCTGGCGAGCTGGACATCCCGGTGGTGATGTACGGCCTGGACGTCTTCTACGACGTGAGGGTCACCCGAGAGCAGGCTGCCAAGCTCATCTCGATCGGTGGCCGTGGACCGGCCGAGCTGGCGGGGCGGCTGATCGACTTCCAGTGTGGTCGTTTTGGGCAGCCCGGCGCGACCATCGGTGACGCGGGCGCTGTCTGCGCGGTGATCGATCGCGCTGGTCTGACCACGACTCGCCTCCCTGTTCGGGTGGAGCTGGCTGGGACGTACTCGCGTGGCCGGACCATCGTCGACCGCCGTGACTGGTCAGGGGATATCGCCCACGATCCGAACGGGGTGGCACCGACGTCGGTGGTGGTGGCACTCTCGGTGGACGCTGATCGCTATGTCGCGCTGTGGTTGCGAACCGTGAACGTCCGGACGTGCTGATGGGGCGGGTTGTCGTGGTCGGTTCGCTCAACGTCGGCCTGGTGACCCATGTCGAGCGACACCCGAAGCCGGGTGAGACCGTCCTGGGTGCTGGACTNGAGCGGTTGGCGGGGGGCAAGGGCGCCAACCAGGCGGTCGCAGCTTNCGCGGCGGGNGCCACTGTGGTGATGGTCGGTTGTGTGGGGTCGGATGAGGCTGGATCCGCCTATGTCAGGAGACTGTCGGCTCTGGGCATTGACGCTGAATCGATCCGGGTCGTGCCCGGCTGCCCCACCGGTCATGCCCTCATCGCCGTTGACGATGCCGGCGAGAGCTCGATCGTTCTGGTCGCCGGTGCCAATGCCGCGGTGGTCGTCGATGACCTCGAGGTGCTGGAGTCCGTTGGTCCCGGTGACGTTGTGCTGCTGCAGCTGGAGGTCCCGCTGAAGGTGGTCGCCGCCGCGGTGCGGCGCGCGTCGGCCAAAGGTGCTCGAGTCGTCCTGAACATGTCACCGTATGCTGCCGTGCCGCCGGACGTTGTCGCTCTTGCCAACCCGTTGGTGGTCAACGAGCACGAGGCTTTGTTGTTGGCCGACTCAGAGGCAATGCCGGCGTCGTTGGTGGTGACTTTCGGCGCTGCGGGCGCTGCATGGGACGGCGACCAGCTGACCGGGCCGGTGGTCGACCAAACCGAAGTGCTCGACACCACGGGCGCGGTTGACGCGTTCTGTGGCGCTCTGAGCGCTGCGTTGGTCGCCGGAGCCGATCGTCGCGAGGCTCTGGAGACTGCCCTGGCTGCTGGCGCCGATGCAGTCAGGCACTTCGGGGCCCAGCGCGATCCCGCGCTGTGACGCACGCTCCCGAGGTTTGGGGCAAGCTGAACCGCACGCTCCCGAGGTTTGGGGCAAGCTGTGACGCACGCTCCCGAGGTTTGGGGCAAGCTGAACCGCACGCTCCCGAGGTTTGGACTTTGTGGCAAGATCGCGAGCGTGAATCCGTCGACCGCTCTGGCTACGGTTGTGGTGGACGAGCTGGTTCGCCACGGAGTCCGCGAAGCCGTCCTCTGCCCCGGCTCCCGCTCTGCTGCGTTTGCGTACGCCCTGCAGGAAGCTGACCGCTCGGGCCGGCTCCGGCTGCACGTCCGGGTCGACGAACGCTCTGCCGGCTTCCTTGCCCTCGGCCTGGCCAAGCTGACCCGCCAGCCCGTGCCCGTGTTCACGACATCCGGAACGGCGGTGGCTAACCTCCACCCTGCAGTTCTTGAGGCCAGCCACGCCGCAGTGCCGTTGATCATCGTCAGCGCCGACCGTCCATCGGAGCTGCAGGGCACCGGAGCAAACCAGACCACTGACCAGAGTCATCTGTTCGGTACGGCAGTTCGTATGTTCCATCAGCTGGGTGCCCCTGAGCGCAGCGAGGGCCAGAACGCGGTATGGCGGGCGGTGGTAGGTCGGCTCTACGTGGCAGCTATCGGGTCGAGCGGGCCTGACGCCGGTCCGGTGCATCTCAATGTCCCCCTTCGTGAGCCGCTGGTGCCCGATCTGGCCGACGGCGATGGATGGCCGGAGAGCCTCGATGGTCGCGACGACGCTGTCCCGTGGGTCAGGGTTCAGCCAGCCAGTTCGCGGGCTGAGGACTTGGCTAGCGTTCCCAGAACCCTTGTCGTGCTTGGTGATCTGCCTGATCCGGCCATGACCGTGGAGGTGGCAGCACTCGCCCGGGCCTCGGGGTGGCCGGTCATCGCTGAACCGTTCGGTGCCCACGACCGCGATGTCCAGGACCGCGGTGTCTACGATCGCAGCGCTCCGGTTCCGCACGGTCCCCTGCTGCTCACCGCTGATGAATGGCTGAGGCAGCACCTCCCTGAGCGGGTTCTGGTGGTGGGGCGGATCACCCTCTCACGTCCGGTAGGGGATCTCCTGCGCAACCCCGTGGTCACCGTGGAGATGGTGACAGCGCAGTCGAACTGGTCTGATCCGTCGCATGTCGCATCGGTTGTCCACCCCTTCGAGGCGGTGCGCGCGTCCATCCCGAACGGCCGACAGGTCGACGAGCACTGGGCGCGGGAGTGGGTCGATGCGGGCGAGCTGGTGTCCAAAGCCGCCGGGGCGATCATTGAGGCGGCATGGCCGAGCGGCCTTGCCATCGCTGCCACGGTCCTGGCCCAGCTGCCATCCGAAGCAACACTGTTCCTGGGTTCCTCCAACTCGGTTCGTGATGTCGACCTGGCCATGTCGCCGTCTGCGAGAAGCGCGCCGCTGATCGTCGTCGCCAGCCGCGGACTGGCTGGCATCGACGGGTGTGTGTCGACAGCTATCGGCCTCGCGCTCGCTCAGCCGCAACGACCGTTCTACGCGTTGATGGGCGACTTGACGTTCCTTCACGACAGCAACGGTCTGCTCATCGGTCCGCACGAGCCGCGGCCCGACCTGACCATCGTCGTCGTCAACGATGACGGAGGTGGCATCTTCACCCTGCTGGAGCCCGGCGAGCCAAGCAGGGCAGTGGATTTTGAACGCGTCTTCGGCACGCCAACGGGCGCTTCCATCGTCGATATCTGCCGCGCCCATGGGGTGAGGCACACACTTGCCTGCACCCAGGCGGACCTGCGCGCAGTTCTGCGGCAGCCCCCCGATGGTCTCGGTGTCGTCGAGGTTCGCGTTGACCGCGCCGGGCACCGGGACNTGNACGACCGGCTNCGAGCGGCTGCGGCCCAGGCGCTGCGCTAGCCGGCAAGCCCTGCGCTAGCCAGTAGTCGGTCAGGTCCATCAGAACGGTGGTGGCGTGTGGTCGAAGGCGAGAGCGGCTCAACTGCCATGCTCGCACCCCCTTGGATTCTGTGGTTGCTCAAACGGATGTTCTATCGAACATAGATACTAATGATCTGAGCCTGGAGACATCGTCAAGATCGTCAGAGCAACCCGTCGCAATGAGAAACAGACGGGAACCAGNTGTGGAACGCTAGAACTCAATGGCTCCGACCGGTGCGCGGTCGGAGCTCATTGCCCGTGANAGCAGCCACACCGCGCCAGCCGTCAGNTCGGTGACTAGTCCCTGATGTGCCTGCGCGGCAACGCTCGTGGATCCCAGGTAGGCAGCGCCCAGGGCCTGGACCGGCAGTCGTAGGTCGGGGGCGTCCGAGGTGGGCAGGCACGTCGCCACTCCATCAGAACCGGCAGTCAGCCGCCATGCACCCTGGTTCCACGGGCAGACCGGGTCCACCACGTCCAGTACGACGTCGCAGGCGCTGGAGTAGCCGCGCTCCGTCAGGGCCGCGCTGACGTCGATCAGACGTAACCACAGGGAGTCGGAGCCGGCGACGCCCACCGCCCGCGGCCCGCCGGCCCACCACAGCAAAGGGTCGTCGGCGCCTCGGCCGCTCACGGTGATCGAAGAGGTCAGGTCGAAATCCACGAGTCGTCGGGCCAGGGCCAGCAGTGTCGCAGGATCTGCGGCCGCGAGCTCGCTGACGGTGACCGTGCCCTTGGGCCTGGAATCCGTCCACTTGTGTTCGCGACTGAACACCGCGTAGCCCACCGGTTGGCCATCGACGCGGGCCAGCAGAACCTGCGATGGCTCGTGCCCTTGACGCATCAACGGCAGGTCGACGAACATCGGTCGGGCCATGCTCTCCGGTCGGTTCACGGCGCCCAATGTGCTGTTGGCGCAGCGCAGGTGGAGGTCATGGACGATCCGGGCCGCGTCGTCGGAGTCCGCCGCGATGAACCGGGTGGTGACCCTACCGGCAGCATCGTCCAGGGACGGCGCGGTGAACACGGTGCCGCGCTCGAGCGTGAGCATCAGCTCGACCGAGCTGATCCCGTACCCGAAACGTCCATAGATCGGGACCTCGGCCGCATGCAGCCCGCTCACGGCGACACCCTGCTCGTGCAGCTGGGCGAAATGGTGGGCGATCATCTCGCGCAGTACCCCACGGCGACGATGGTCGGGGTGGACGGAAACCCAGGACAGCCCTGCCATCGGCACCTGGTTCAGGGCGTCCAACGGCCCGGGGGCCGTGACGCTCATGTCGTATGACGTGTAGATGCCTGCCAGCTCCTCCGA
>JGIcombinedJ21911_10000894_pt1 | contig 10129 bp, 10 predicted proteins | sample BarGraNGADG00211_FD_21911 | JGI IMG/M metagenome (IMG submission 21911)
CGCCACGGCTTCCATGGCGAATGGAACTACAGCCTCAACCCGACAGCTGACGACACGCCCGACTCCAACGACCTTAAATAATCGCGGGCACTTAGCCGTGACAGGGACGTCCGGGGTATGACGCCGTAGCACCTCGGCCTCGGCGCGCAGCTGCTCGCGCAGGGCGTCCGACGAGAACCGGGCGAAGTCGAGCTGCTGTGGGGTTGGAGAACGAAGGCGCGATCCGCGGCGGCTTAATCTCCTCCCAACTGCCGTAGCGCTGGCTCCAGAAGTCGGTGGCCCAGGCACGGTTGAGGATCTCGAGATCGGTGTAGCGCTCGCGCAGCCAGCGGCGGAAACCCTGCGCACTCAACTCGCTGTAGCAGCGCCCGTTGTGGCAGCCGAGCTCGTTGGAGACGTGCCACATGCTCAGTGCCGGATGGCTTCCGTACCGTTCGGCCATCTTCTCCACCAGGCGCAGGGAGTGCTCGCGGTACACCACCGAGCTCGGTGACCATGCCTGACGACCGCCCTGATGCAGGACAGTGCCGAGACGGTCCACCGGCAGCATCTCGGGGTGCGCCGTCGTCAACCAGGCCGGCGGCGACGCGGTCGCGGTCGCCAGGTCGACGGCGATACCGTGCTCGTGCAGGAGGTCCAGGACCTGGTCGAGCCAGTCGAAGTCCCACGTGTCGGGCGTCGGCTGCAGCCGGGCCCAGGAGAAGACGCCGACCGTGACAAGGTTGACCCCCGCCTCCTGCATCAAACGGACGTCCTCCTGCCACACGTCCTCGGGCCACTGCTCGGGGTTGTAGTCCCCCCGAACACGATGGGTCCGTTGCGACCCTCGGTGCGCGTGTGGTTGTGGGTGCCTGCGGGCCACCGGATCCAGCGCTGCGTCGTCTTCACGGTCATTCTCACTCCTCGATCAGTACGCGGACGTCCCACGGACCGAGCAAGACCTCGTGGTCGCGCTCGATGATGTCGTCTGACAGGGCATCCCGCACCGCGACGGGCACGACGACGCCGGCGGGCCCCCAGGACCAGTTGTGCAGGAACCGCAGCCGTCGGCCCTGGCCGGAAGTCGCCGAGTACACGGTCACCGATGCAGTGGCGACCGCGCGCCACGCATCGTCGGCCACTGGTACGAGCCAGTCCACCACGGCGCGGGCGAGGTCGGCGTCGGGGACCGTGCCGACAGTGGTGACGCACCCCTCGCCGTGGGCGGCCGTCACGACGGCCGGCCAGGTGCCAACGAACGGGTGCTCGTACTCAACGAGCACCTCGGCCCCTGCGACGATCAGGCTGTCGGCCCACCCGGTGGCGTGGGCACCCGGCGGCAGGTCGAGCGCGCCGCCGACGGACCGGACCTGAACGGGGGCCGGGAGATTGGTGAACTCCTGGTAGGACACCCCGGCCGCTTCCGACAGAAGCGCGGGCTTGACCTGCAGGCGTGCGCGCGCCTCCTCGTCGGCGTAGGCCGAGCGCGGGCCGAGCACGAGGTGACCGCCTGCTTCGGCGTAGCGACGCAACCACTCCAGGAGGTGGTCTGAGGCGATGTAGAGGGCGGGGACGAGGAGCACGGGCAGGGTGCGAGCAGTCTCGCCCGGGTTCATCAGGTTTGTTCCGTCCTCGACCACCTGTGTGTCGTGCACCAGGCGGACCGGGACCCGCGCGTCGAAGGCACCCCGGTAGAAGGCCTCGAAGATGCGCTGGTAGGAGTCGCGGTCAGGTTCCGCACCGCGGGTCAGGGCTGGCTGGGCATTCAGGCCCCACTTCGATGCGTTGGAGTACAGCAGGCCGACCTGGGCATCGGGGGTCAGCCCTGCGACGAGGTCGCCCGCCTTCCGCAGCTCCGCTCCCAGGACNGACAGCTGTTCGTAGACGCGGCCGGGGACCTGGTCGTGGGGCAGGACACCCACCCAGTAGGTCTCCGTGCCGTAGTGGAGGGTGTGCCAGTTCCAGTACTCGATCATCCGCGCGCCACGGGCGACCATGGCCCAGGCGACCTGGCGCCACTGCCCGTCGTAGGCCGGGAAGTTCATCGCGGACCCGCCGATGGCGCCGGCGTTCGTCTCTGTGACCAGGAACGGTTCCTGGCGGGAGGAGTACATCCGGTCGGCGCTCTGAAAGATGCTCCAGGTCCCCGAGGTCGCCCATCCCTGCGCCGCGATGCTCTCGCCGGGCAGGGCCAGGGAGTCCTGCATCGCGTAGTACGGGTTGCCGGCGGTGACGTCCAGCGCGGCGGTGAGCGCGCGGTCGTCCAGGGCCGGACGGCTGTAGGCGATGCAAGTGGTGACGAACTGGTCGGGGAGCGCGATCTCCCGCACGATGCCGGCCTGCCAGGCGATGAAGTCGGTGGTGAGCCGCGCCTGGAACCGTCGCCAAGCCAGGTCGTACTGCGGTTGGGCGTTGCCGTCCGGGGTCCACAGGTCGGCCCAGGTTGAAAGCCGGTGGGACCAGTACGTCAGTCCCCACTCGCGGTTCAGGGTCTCGACGTCACCGTAGGTGTGCCGCAGGTGGTCAACGAAAGACTCAAAGACCCCCCGGTTGTGCAGCAGCTCCAGGCCCGGCTCGTTGTCGACCTGGACGCCGATCACCGCAGGATGGTCCGCGTACCGCCCGACGACGGCCCGGATGACGCGCTCGGCGTGGAAGCGGAACGCCGGGTGCGTGAAGTCCACCTCCTGGCGGGCCCCCCACGGGATGCGTTGCCCGGTGCTGCGTTCGCCGGCGATCTCGGGGTACTTGCGCGCCAGCCACGGCGGCACCGCGTAGGTGGGGGTGCCCAGAATGACGTGTATGCCTCGCTCGTGGGCACCGTTCAGAACGGGAGCCAACCACTCCAGGTCGAAGACGCCGTCCTCGGGCTCCCAGGTCGACCAGGTCGACTCTCCAACCCGGATGACCGAGAAGCCAGCCGCGGCCATGAGGTCGAGGTCCTTCTCTAGCCTGGGGGAGGGCTGGTACTCGTGGTAGTACGCAGCACCGAAGAGGATGGACTGGGAAAGCTGGCGCATGAGAAGCCGTTGCCCTTTCATCTCGCATACGAGGTTGTCACTGCTTGACGGCGCCCGTGCCGAGCCCGGACTGCCAGTACCGCTGCAGGAACAGGAATGCGAGCACGAGCGGGATGATGGAAACCAGCGAGCCGGTGATCACCATGGAGAACAGGGCCTGCGATCCGGACCCGGCGGAAGAGGTGGCCTGCCACTGCGCGAGTCCGACCGTGAGCGGGAAGTATTCCGGGCTGCTGAGCATGATCAGGGGCAGGAAGTAGTTGTTCCAGGTNGCGACAAGGGCGAAGAGCAGNACGGTGACGAAACCCGGTGCGAGCAGCCTCAGCACAATGCTGAAGAAGATGCGGGCCTCGCTTGCCCCGTCGACGCGTGCCGCCTCGAGGAGGGAGTCGGGGATCGCCTCCGTGGCGTAGACGCGCATCAAGTAGACGCCGAACGGGCTCACTAGGGAGGGCAGGATGATCGCCCAGGGTGTGTCGGTCAGACCGACTTTGGAGAACAACAGGTATGTCGGGATGGCGAGGGCCGTCAGCGGCACCATGATGGCGCCCAAGACGATCGCGAACAGGGCGTTTCCACCTGGGAAGCGCAGCTTCGCGAAGGCGTAACCGGCGGCCGTGGCGAGAGCCGCGGCCCCCACCCCGCTCACCACGGCGTAGAGGATCGTGTTGCGCAACCATGAGACGTAGATCCCGTTCTGGAAGGTGAACACGTCTCGGAGGTTCCCGACGAGGTTGAAGTGGGCGAACCACAGGCCGAAGGTCGAGAACAGGTCCGAGTTGGACTTGGTCGAGGCGATGACGAGCCACACCAGGGGCAGGAGGAAGTACGCGGCGCAGGCGAGCAGCGCGATCGTGAGCACGGTGCTCCGCTTGCCGCCAACCGGTCGGCGTCGGCCCTTCCGGGGGGGCCGGTCGGCGGCGATGGCGGAAGCACCGGGGACGGTGCCCGCGCTCGGCTGGGGAGCAACAGGTTGTGAGGTCATGATTGGCGCTCCCGTCGCAGCACACCCAGCTGGACCACATATGACACGATCATGATCACGAATCCGAGGAGGAAGGCGATCGCGGCGGCGTAGTTGACCTCCTGATCAATGAACGCGAGGTTGTAGGCGTAGAGGTTGGGCGTGTAGCCCACGCCGATCACGTTCGGCGCGAGGATCCGCAGCAGGTTCGGCTCGTTGAAGAGCTGGAAGGTCCCGATCACCGAGAAGATCGTCGTGAGTAGCAGGGCGGGCTTGACCGCCGGGATCTTGATCGACCACGCCACCCGGAACTCACCGGCCCCGTCGACTCGGGCCGCTTCGTAGAGCTCGGTCGGGATGGACCGCAAGGCGGCGTAGAGGATGATCATGTTGTAGCCCACGAAGCTCCAGGTGACGATGTTCATGATCGAGCCGAGCATCCACTCGTTGCCGAGGAAGCGCGGTGTGGACAGGCCGATGGCCCTGGCTCCTTGCGCGAACGGGCCGAAGTCCGGCCCGTAGAGGTATCCCCACATCAGCGCCGCGATCACGCCTGGCACCGCGTAGGGCACGAAGATGCTCAGCCGGATGACGCGGTGCAGACGCAGGCGACCGCTGTCGAGGGCGAGCGCAAATGTCAGCGCCAGGCCAAGCATGATGGGCACCTGGATGACCAGGAACTGCGCCATGCGCAGCACGCCGCTGAGGAACACCTGGTCATGCAGAGCGCGCACGTAGTTGCCGGCCCCGGTGAAGGCCGTGCCGCCTACAAGCTTCTCCTGGAAGAGTGAGAGGTAGCCCGAGTAGAACAGGGGTAGAACGAGCATCGTGAGAAACGCCAGGAAGAACGGCGCGACGAAGCAGTACCCAGCGATGGCCTGTCGACGTTTGAGCCCCGCCCCGCCAGTCCCGTTCCTGGTGGGGGTCGCTGAAGCTTGAGCCGTCACGGTTGCGGGCATGGTCGTTCACCTCTTTCAGCGTTTCAGGGTGGGCGGGTCGGCCGCGGGCCGACCCGCCCACAAGGTCACTTGACGGTGAATCCTTGAGCGGTGGCGTAGCTCTTGAGCTGAGCTTCCCATGCGGTCAGAGCAGCACCCAGGTCGGTCCGGTTGGCGAAGGCCTTGCCGAGGGTCTCGTTGAAGGATGAGTAGGCAAAGTCCATGAATGGGAGCCAGCCGAAGTCCGGCGTGACGGTCGCGGAGATGTCGGCGAACTCCTTGTTGACCTGCTGGCCGCCGTAGAACTTGGACTTCTGGTTGAGGAAGGTGCTGTCCTTAAGGATCTTCTGCGAGGCCGGGAACAGGAACTGCTCGGTGGCGAGCTTGAGTGCCGGCTGCTGCTCTGTGTTGATCCACAGCGCGAGCTTGGCCGCGGCAATCGGGTTCTTCGTCGTCTTCAGCACCGTGTCAGTTGAACCGCCCCAGTTGCCGGCTGCCGGTTTCTGGGTGTCCCACTGCGGCAGCGGTGCGGCGCGCCACTTGCCCGCAGTGTCCTTGGCCGTTCCTTGCAGGAACACCGGTCCCCAGGCTGCGGTCTGCCAGGAGGCGTACTTGCCTTTGGCCAGACCCTGGTACCACTGGTCGGTGAAGTCGGGGTCGACCCCGATCATGTTGTCCTTCACCAGGGGGTTCCAGAGGTCGACCACCTTGGCCACCTCCGGGGTATGCAAGTTGATCGTGACGGTCTTTGCACCGTCGTAGCCGAAGGGCCGAGCGCCCGCCTGCCACAGAAGGCCGATGAACTGGCCGGCGTCGTTGCCCGGCATGTTCGTCAGGTACTTGCTGGGGTTCGCCTTCCGGTAGGTGCGGGCGGCCTGGCCGAACTCCTGCCACGTGGTGGGCAGTTTGATGCCCGCTGCGGACAGCAGATCCTTACGGTAGACGTTTCCCATCGGGCCGGTGTCCTGCGGGACGGCGTAGACGGCATCCCCCTGTGAGACCTGCGACCAGATCCACTTGGCATAGTCGCCCTTGATGCCGGACGCGCCGTAGGGCGCGAGGTTGAGCAGGTTGTTGCCGAGCCGGAAGGACGGCAGGTACTGAAACTCGATCTGGACGACGTCCGGCGCGCCCTTACCTGCCTTGAGCGCCGTCCGGAGCTTCTGGTACTGCGCAGCACCCTGACCCACGTTGACGACCTTGACGTGAATGGCCGGGTACTTGGCCTCGAACAGTTTCACCTCGTTCTGGATGTCGGGCACCCAGGTCCAGAAGGTGAGATTCGTGTCGGTCTTCATCGCCGCGTCGACCTTCTGCTGGCTGATCCGCTCGGATGAGGGGGTGGCTGCGCCACCCCCCGTGCCGCCCGAGCAGCCGGCTAGGACCATTGCCCCGGCGGCGGCTGCCGCCACAAGTGCGCGTGAGGGCCGCCTGGTGAGTGGATGCATCTCGATACCAACTTCCTTGTAGGTGTGATGCTGAATACCGTTCCGGCAGCGGTCCGCTGGTGGCGCTGCGGTACGCCTTATAGCTCACTTCGGCTGGTGGGTGTCGGCGCGGGACCCGAGCTCGCTCGGATCACGAGGTGGACGGGGATCCGCGTAACCCCCGGTTTGAACTCCTGTCCCGACATCGCGCGCACGAGTTTGGTCACCGCACAGTCCGTGATCGCGGCGAAATCCTGACGGACGGTGGTCAGGGGCACCATGAGGAACTCTGAGTCCGGCGCATCGTCGAAACCGACGATCGAGACATCCTCAGGGATCTGCCGACCCTTCTCCTTGAAGGCCCGCATGAGGCCGGTCGCCATCTGGTCGTTGGCGGCGAAGACCGCCGTCACGTCGGGTTGCTCGGCCAGCTCGAGGCCGGCCCGGTAGCCGGACCGGGCCGTCCAGTCCCCGGCCATGGGCTCGTGAACGGGGGCGTCCGCCCGGTGCAGGGCCTCGCGCCACCCCTTGATGCGGGCGTTCGCGGAGTACCAGGACGCGGGCCCGGCGACGTGCGAGACCGTGCGGTGGCCCAGGGACAGCAGGTGCTGCGTGGCCCGCAGGGCACCGTCTCTTTGGTCGGCGATGACGGCGGGGCATCCGAAGTCCCCAGTCACCGGGTCGCCGACGCTGATCGCCGGGACGCTGCAGAAGACATCCGAGGCCAGCACCTCGGCGGTGATGGGGCCGGCGAGCACGATCCCGTCGACGCCGTGGTCGATGAGCCGGTCGATGGCCCGCCCGAACTCCTCACCCGAGCTGTCGGCCGTGGAGGCAATCACCACGGAGTACCCGGCCCGCCAGGCGGCCCGCTCGACACCGAAGAGCTGGGCGGATGGTCCGTAGAGCGTTGTCCCAGGGGTGAGAATCCCAATCACGCGCGTGCGCTGGGTGACCAGGGCGCGGGCCGCTGAGTTGGGTCGGTAGCCGAGGGCCACGACGCTGGCATTGACCCGGTCACGGACGTCTGCACTCACGTTGGGGGCGTTGTTGATGACCCGCGAGACGGTCTTCTGCGAGACCCCAGCGAGGCGGGCGACATCGGTCATCACGGGCCTCACCGTTGAGCGTTCCGCGTCAGAGACCATGGCCGCCCTCTCCGTTGACTACGTAGTCAACGCCTTTCGTTCGTACTTGTCAACGAAAGAGCGCGTTGACTCATTAAAAGTGCGCGCGTAGGTGGGTTCGTTGACTCATTAAGGAGTGCGCGCGTAGAGCGCGCCTGCCGGGCTGGAGGACGGGCTGTCGGTAGGTCTCGGTGATGGGACCGACGATGAGCCAGCGGCAAGCAGTGACCAAGACGATCGCGGTGCGTTGCAAGCAGGCCGGCAGGGTGAAGAAGGGGGTGATCCTGGACGAGTTGTGCGCCACTACGGGCTGGCACCGCAACCATGCGCGTAAGGCGCTCGGGCAGGGTCGGGCACCGAAGGTCGTGCGGCCGCGCCGGCCCGGGGTTCCCAAGTATGGAGCGGACGTCGTGGTGGGCTGCGGTTCTGTTGGGTGGTGCTGGGGGCGCCGACAGATAACCGCCTCGCGCCGGTGATGCCTTGGTGACCTTGCCGATGCCGCGAGCGGTGCTGCGCACGTAGTCGCGGTCCTCGGAATACCGGCGCGCTGGATGTAGGTACAGCTTGTGGAGGCAGGTGCCACCTCGGAAGACGAGCTCGTCGCCGAGGTAGTCGTCGCCTGCGATGAGGCAGAACAGCTGGGACAGGAGCAGGTCCTGTTCGACTTGGTCCGGGGTCGGCCATGGTGCCGTGTGGGCCCATGCGGTGATCTCGTTGGTGGGGATCACAGGTCGGGGTCGATCTCGGTGTTGACGGCGACCCGCCAACGGTGGTCGACGGGGCCCTCCGGTGCGCTGTGCCGGTCCAGAGCGGTGATCGGCGCGCGTCGATGCTCGCTGGCGAGCCGCTGCAGGCCGCCGGTGAGCGCGGACAAGTCGAGGGAGTCGAGCAGCCGGCCGAGGCGGCGGACCGTGGTGACCGCAAAGTGCCCGGCCGCGTCAGCCAGCCCGTCGTCGGTGAGTTTCCCATCGTCGGCGAGCTCGGCGATCACGGTCGCGGCGTTGCTCAGCCCGCCAGAGCGGTCGGGGTCATCGACAAGGTCCAGCGCGGTGGTCGCAGAGGTGGCGACCCAGAAGTGGCCGGTCGGGGCGGTGCGTTGCTCGCGTGGCACATCGACAACCCGGGCGCGGATCCGCTACCGGGGCTGTGCAGTGGGGCGCGCACGGTCCCGGTTGAGTTGCCAAGCTTGGCGCAGGTGTGGAAAGGCAGCGAGGGCGGTTGCGGTCAGCGCGGCCAGCCCGCCAAGCGCCAATCCCCAGCGTGGACCGGCGTGCTGGGCGACGTAACCCACGACGGGGCCACCGATCGGAGTCGTCCCCAGGAAGGCGACTGCCCACAAGGCCATTACCCGTCCGCGCATTGTCTCGTCGGCGGTCAGCTGCAACATGGTGTTCCCGCGGGACATGAACGCGACGCTCCCGGCACCGACCATCGCCAGGGCGAGGACTTCGGTGGCCAGAGTAGGCGCCGCGGCAGCGGCGAGCATCGTGAGTCCAAAGGCGCCGGCGGCCACGGCAAGGCTGCGCATTCCTTTGGGCCGGCGGCTGGCCACCGCGAGGCCACCGATCACGGCGCCCATGCCCATCGCGGCGGTGAAGTAGCCGTAGGCGTCGGCATTGCCGTGAAAGGTCTGTTTGGCCAGAACGGGCAGGACTACCTGAAACTCATAGGACAGCGCGCCGATCAGCGCCATCATCAGCAGCGGAGTAAACAACCGCGGGGTCCGTCGCACATAGCGAAAGCCTTCTAGCAGCTGCCCCGGCGCGTGAACTGACCTGACCGCAGGATGGAGCAGCTCTGGTCTCATCGTGGCGAGCGCGATGATGACCGCGACGAACGACACCGTATTGAAGAGGAAGCAGGCGCCGACCCCGACGCTCACGATGAGGACACCAGCCAGCGCAGGTCCGACCGCGCGCGCAGCGTTGACCATCGAACTGTTCAGAGAAACGGCGTTGGCCACCAGGTCAGTGCCCACGATCTCGGGAACGAAGGACTGCCGCGCCGGGTTGTCCACAGAGTTGACCAGACCCATGGCTCCCGCGATCACCATCACCATCCATAGCCGGACAGTGTGGGTGAGGGTGAGCAGACCAAGGGTCAGCGCAAGCAACGCCATCAGCGTCTGGGTCGCCAGGAGCACCCGGCGCTTGCTCCTGCGGTCGACGATCACCCCGGCGTAAGGGGACAGCAGCAGGATCGGCAGCGTCTGCACCGCAGCAACGAGGCCGAGCACTGTAGCGGATCCGGTCAGCTGCAGTACGAGCCAGGACTGGCCGATCATCTGCATCCAGGTGCCGACCAGGGAGATCGCCTGGCCGACCACGAACCGTCGGTAGTTGCTGCTCTCGATCAGGGACGCGAAGGTGCGTCTACGCCAGCCACCCGTCGGCCGTCGTCCTTGCGACGGCACAAAGGCGCCGGCATCCGGCCCCGACTGCGGCATGGCTCGATCATGGNCGCCCGCGGACGTGCCAGCAAGGGGCCGACGGCACCCTCCCACAAGGACGCAACCAACGCGGGTTCCAAGCTCGTGACTTCGGCCCCGCGACAGAACCAACTCCTCCTGTCCCGCAACCCAGCCCACGGGAACGAATTAGCCAGCCGAGGCCGCTGCTGCGGGTCGGCCGAATTCTCGTAAGCCCGCTACGGACCCGTGGCTGAGTCATTCTCA
>JGIcombinedJ21911_10000904_pt1 | contig 10102 bp, 9 predicted proteins | sample BarGraNGADG00211_FD_21911 | JGI IMG/M metagenome (IMG submission 21911)
TCCGAGGCGGGGTTCTGCCCGAACCACTGGCCCTCGCCGAGATCGGCGATGACGTCCTCGGGGTAGTGGCCGGCCAGGATCGGCTCCAGGAAGAACCGGTTGGTCAGGCCGTCGATGCGCCGCTTGGCGTCGAGGTCTGCTGCGCTCTCGCTCGCCGCCCGCATCGAGTACAGGTTGAGCGTCACGCCGACGATCGCGTCCGACTGGGCTGCGCGGATCGCCGGGACGGCCCGTCCGTGACCCAGCAGCAGGTGATGGGCCGCGCGCGCCGACCGCGAGCCCAGCTGCTTCCCCGGCGCGTGGATGCCGGAGGCGTACCCGAGGAAGGCCGAGCACCATGGCTCGTTGAGCGTGATCCAGTGCTTGACGACGTCGCCGAGCTCGCCGGTCACCAGGCCCGCGTACTCCCCGTAGCGCTCCGCCGTGTCGCGTTCGAGCCAGCCTCCACGCTCCTCGAGAGCGAGGGGCAGGTCCCAGTGGTAGAGGGTCACGTACGGCGTGATGCNGCGCTCGAGGAGCGCCTCAGAGAGCTCCCGGTAGAATCCGATGCCGAGCGGGTTCGCCGGGCCCGTGCCGTCCGCCTGGATCCTCGACCAGGCGATCGAGAATCGATACGCATTCACGCCGAGGTCCGCCATGATCGAGACGTCCTCGCGGAAACGGCGGTAGTGGTCGTCGGCGAGGTCGCCGGTCNTGCCATCGGCGATCGCCCCGGGCACCCGTGTGAAAGCGTCCCAGATGCTCTGGCCGCGACCGTCCACGTCCGTCGCGCCCTCGATCTGGTACGAAGCTGTTGCCGTGCCCCACGCGAAGTCGGCTGGGAAGTCTCTGCGGTCGGCNGTCATGGAGTCACGCNTCCCGCTCGGTTGCGAAGCGACCACGGGCTGCGGCACGACGTCGCCCCCGCGCGGGAGCGGGTGCGACGCGAGCGTCGGCTTGGACAGACGGCATGACTCGGTTCCTTTCGTCGACAGGCAGAGACNATCGGGCGGCGTCGNGCCTAGCTGAAGTCCAGCCAGTGCTCCGCTGATGGCGTGAGTGATTCCAGCTCGTCCCAGAAGGCGTCGGGGAGATCGACGGCCGCGGCCCGCAGCAGCCCGTCGAGGCGGCTCTTCTTGCTGATCCCGACGATGGTGGAGGCGATCCGCGGATCCCGCAGCGAGAACTGCAGGGCAGCGGTCGCCAGGTCGGTGTCCCAGCGAGCACACAGCTCGCTCATCCGGGCGATCGCGTCAAGCGTCGCTCGGGACGCCGGCCGGTAGCCGTACTGGGTGGCCCCACCCGCCGGGTTGGCGAGGATGCCGCCACCGTAGATCGCGGCGTTCACGATGGCCGTCCCGCTCGCCTGGGCAGCGGCGATGAGCTCGCCAGCACTCCGGTCGACGATCGTCCATCGGTTGTGGACCAGCGCGACTCGAAGACACCGAGCGCCAGGTAGCGTGCCATCACGTGCACGTCGCCGCCCGCGACACCGATGTGACCGATCTCGCCCTCGTCCCGGAGGCGCACGAGCGTCTCGACGGCACCGCCCGGTGAGGTCAGGTCGTCGAAGTCGTGATACTCCGGATCGTGCAGGTGCACCATCGGCAGCGTGTCCAGACCCAGCCGCTCCTTGCTCTCGCGGACCGACTCGCGCACCCGCGCACCCGAGTAGTCACCGCCACGCGCGTCGACCTTGGTGATGACCAGGAAGTCCTCGGGGAGTCCGCCGGCACGAGCGATGCCCGCTCCGATGCGTCGCTCGCTGTCTCCGCCGGAGTACCCGTTCGCGGTGTCGATGACCCTGATGGGACTCGCGAGCACGGCCTGGACGAGGTCGACGGCGTCCTCCTCCTGGACGGCGTAGCCGAATGCCTCCGGCATGCTGCCGAGCGGTCCCCCGCCGACGCACAGCGCCGTGACATCGAGGCCGGTCGCCCCGAGCGGTCGTGACCAGGCCGCACCAGCTGAGCTCATCCGACTACCGCCCTACCGTGAAGGTGAAGGTGTCCGCGTCCGCGAAGACCGTCCGCTCGCCGACGGTCCCGACCGCCGACAGCTCCGTCAGCCTTGCCGTGCCGCTCGAGAGCTCCGCGGCAACGAAGCCGAGCGCGTCGGTCCGCGTCGGGCTCGCGAACACCTCGACGTCGAAGGTGAAGACCTCGAGCACCGAGTCGCCGCCCTTCAGGTAGTCGGCCCTGAAGCCGCGCGGGTCGCCCTCGAAGAGCAGCGTGCCGATCCTGGCGAAGCCGAACGGCCGGTAGAACTCCTCGGTCGTCGCGAGGTCGCGGATGGTGACGCCGACGTGGTCGAACCTGGGGCGGGCGGGTGTCCCCAGCGCGCGCTCGGCCGCGACGCCGGCCGGGTCGGCGACGTCGTGGTACTGCAGCTGGCCCTCGACGATCTCCAGGATGGTTCCGTCGGGATCGAAGAAGAACGCGATCCGCACCCCGCCGACGGCGTCGAGCGGGTCCAGCCGGAAGGGCACGGCGGCGGCCTTGAGCTCCGCGACGAGCGGGTCCACCTCGGCGACCTTGAAGCCGATGTGCCGGAAGCCGAGGTTCTGGTCGTCGTCCTGCCAGGTGGGTGGTACCGCGTCGTCAACGCGNGTGAGCTCGATGGTCGCCGTGACAAGGTCGAGGACAGCCCTGTCGTCGGTCGCCTCCCCGACGAGCTCGCCCCCGAGGAAACGCGAGTAGAACTCGACGGAACGGGCGATCTCCGTGACATTGACGAGGNCGCTGCGGATTGCCATGNCTCAGTTCGCTCTCTTGGATCGTGTCGTGCCCGTGCATTCTTGGGGGTGCCTCGTCGATTCACGGGCACAGGCNAGCGCGTGCCTTCACGACGGCATTGTCGCGATGCNCNTCCAGCGCGTCAGGTCTAGGTAGTGAAACTACCTCCCGGCATCCGGCTCCGTCAAAATGCGGTTGGGCACGCGCTCGGCGCCTCGAACGAANGGCGTCACGGAGTGCTCCGAGCGTCAGGCGGTGCCGGCCATCCAGTCGCCGCCGCCGTTCTCGGTCACGGCGATGAAGATGTCCTCCCGGCGCACGCCGACGGCCGAGAGGTCCTCGGCGACCGCGGTGTACATCGCCGCCTTNGTCGGGTCGTCGTACCCGCGAGTCATGAGCATCTCGATGTACAGGACCTGCTCGCGCCGGATGGTCCCGGGCCACGTCGGGTCTGCCTTGAGCTCGCCTGCNGCGTGCTTGTGCACGATCTGGAAGAGGTCGTTCTGCGGAACCCCGAGGGAACGGACGAGGGCGGCCTGGGTCGCCTCGCAGATCGCGTCGCGGGTCTCGTCGGAGATCGTGTCCGACATGTGGAACTGGACGAAGGGCATCGGTCGTCTNCTTTCGGTTGTGGGTGATCAGGTCGGGTACAACAGCTCAGGAGGCCCACAGCTGACGCGTCGTGCGCACCGTTGCTCCGGCGGCGAGGGACTCGTCCATCGCGAGCGCGAGCATGTAGTCCTGGCATCCGTCCGCGAGCGGGTACGGCGCGGGGCCGCCGCCGTGCACCCACGCGCCCATCTGCTCCAGCACCGACGCGACGGCGATCTCGTCGTCGGCCAGCCGGCCGCCCTGCCAGGCGTTGCGGTACACCACNTCGCCCTCGAAGGTGATGTGGTCCAGGTCGAAGCCCTCGAAGTTCATGTCGACGCCCATCTGGCGCCGCACGAGGTNGGACTCCAGCACGGTGAGCTCGTCCCGCACGTGCACGACGTGGTCGGTGACCAGCTCGCCGAGGCTGCCGCGGACCAGGATGCGGTTGCTGCGCAGCTCGTTGTGCCACTGGTTGTCGGTGAAGTCGTACAGACCCGTCCGACCGTCNCCGAAGTCGAAGTGCGACAGGANGTTCCACGCCGGCAGCGGCGTGAGGTCCATCGTCCAGCCGTCCCGGGCGATGGGGTTGGCCAGCGTGAACTCGCTGTGGTGTGCCGTCACNGCGGCGTCCTCGAACCCGACGCCCAGCATCGTGCGCATCAGCGCCATCGCGTGGTACTGGTGCGTCGAGGCGACCTGCACGTTGCTGACCGTGCCGAGGACGCCGTTCTTGATGAGCTGGAGACGTGCCGCGTGCCCCGGGTACAGCGGGTACTGCTCGGCGACCTGGACGAGTCCCGACGCGCCCACCTGGGACCACAGCTCCACCATGCCCGGGACGTCGGGAGCCGGGGGCGTCTCGCTCAGCACGGGCATGTCGGCAGCAACGGCCTCGCGGATCATNTGCGGCGTCACCGACCACGGCACCGCCGCCACGACGAAGTCGGGACGGTCGCCGCTGATCGCGTCCTTGACGGTGCGCGCCGTCGGCACGCCCCACTGCTCCTCGGCCGCCGCGCCCAGCTCGGCCGTCGGGGTCACGATGGCCGTCACCTGCAGCCTCTCCGGGAAGAAACGNGCGAGCCGCAGGTAGAACCCCGCCCTCCAGCCGTTCCCGGCCACGACGTACCGCACCGGCCCTGCGTTCTCCACTGCACTCGTCACGATGAGCCTCTCTGTGTCTTCGTCGCCATTGCTGTGTCCGCCCTCGCCGGGGAGCTCACTGCCNCTCGCCCAGGGTTTGGAGCCTGATGTTGCGCCACCTGACGACGGCGCCGGGCGCCCACCGGTCCGCGCCCATGGGCTCGTCGTTGTTGTGGACCTCGAGCGCCACGTGCCCGCTCCTGCCGAGCAGCGCGGCGACGGCCTCACGGTCGTAGTCCGGGTGCGCGATCGTCCCCGTGTCGAGCTCGTAGACCTTGATCCCGTTGACCCACGTCGACAGCACGGGGTAGGTGCCGACGCACCGTACGGTCATCTCGTTCCAGTCGGCCCAGTGCCACGCGGCCAGGAACTCCTCGGCCGAGGCGGCGTAGGACAGCAGCGCCTTCTTCGCCTCGGTGACGGGCTCGAGCGTGGTCGCCGGGTCGTCCTCGACGAGGGCGACCGGAGTGCCCGACGCGTCCCGAGCGACGTCGACGCCGTAGGCCAGGGCGTGGAAGCCACCGATCCCGTTGCCGTAGAAACCGCCGATGCCACCCGACCTGCGGTGGTCGATCAGCACCTGGAACCCCTGCGCCCCGAGGTCGGTCGTCCGCACGAGCACGCCGGTGTCGGCCGGCCAGTCCGGGCGCACCTCGTAGCTGAGCTCGAAGTCGCCGAACGTGGCCTCGGTGATCAGGTACCCACCCAGTCCCGAGCCCGGAGGGTCCTGAGCTCCCACGATGGCACCGTCCTGCACGGACCACCCGCCGACGCTTCCTGCCGCCGCGGCGTACTCGGCGGAGTCGACGTCCGGAGCCGGCGCCCCGGGCCACGCGGGCACGGACAGGCGCGGAACGGCACGCCACCCGTCGAGCGTCTTCCCGTCGAACAGCGTCAGGACCGGACCCGGCTCCCGCTGGATCTCAGACAACTGTGTCCCTCCCACTCTCGCCGGCGCGCCCTGCGGCCTGGACGGCACTGCCTTACCCGCGGGCGCCGACGCGGCCCGGGGTGTCCCCACGACCTCTGCTCCCGGCGCTTCGCCGCCATGTCGTCAGATGGTCAGCACGTCCAGCCCGAGGACGCTCGACATCACCTCGAGGCGACGCACGAGGTCGCCCGTGGCGAGGATAGCGTGATGCGGCGGCAGCTTCTCGACGAAGCGGTAGCCGTCCTCGACGCGGAGCACCGCGCCGTTGAGGCAGTCGGAGTTCTGGTACTGGTGGTAACCCGTCAGGACTGCGGGCGCGACGGTGAGGGTCTGCATGTCGCTGGCGATCTTGACGATCGTCGTGGCGCCCTCGGCGAACCGTGCGTCAATGACATTGGCGTTCGGGTCGACGATCTCCAGCACGCGCGGTCGCAGCGTCCATTCGGTCGCGAAGGACTGCGGCACGACGCCGAAGAACCCGCAGTGCGCCACGAGGACATGGTTCTCCGGCTCCTCGTCGACGTGGGGGAAGAACGGGATGCGCTCGTGCTTGAGAGCGGCCTGACCCATGAGGAACGGATAGAGGTTGGTCATCATCACCGGGACGCCGAGCGACTTGTGCACCAGAGTCTTGGTGATCATCGACGTGAGGTCCGCCTCGCAGCCCCACAACAGACCGCGCTCCTCGAAGAGCAGGTTNCAGGCCAGGCACGGCGTCGTGGGGGACGTCGCCGTCCGCGAAGACCTCATCGCGATCACCCGCACACTGCAGACCCTCGCCCCGATCACCACGACAGCCCTCGCCGGCGGCAGCGCGGCTGGCCTCGACCAACCCCTGGCGGAGACCCTCAACGGCGCCATCGACTGCACGACCACCCGCCGACCACCCTCGGGCAAGTCGTGCGCGTCGAGAACGCGGTAGTCGTCAAGGTTGAAGATCGTGCTCGCAGCGTCACGCCGCGACCCCGTAGGCTCAAACACGGCTCGTGGTCTCCTGGCTCGTGGATGTCTCGACAACACCCATCCCAGCAGGCCACGAGCCACCTACGTCTCACCGACGCGACCCGACCCCATCACCACGAACCTTGAAGAGCCCCTATGCTGCTCTGTGCGGCGCTGCAATTGCGCAGTGCCCCGAAGGCGGAGGAGCACTCGGATGCGCAAGTCGCGGTTCGCAGTTGCGGCGAGGATCTTGACCGCCGGAATGGTACTCGGAACNCTGTCGTGGGCGTCCGCCGCCCACGCGGCGGACAGTGCCATAGCCACGCCCACGCCCTCTTCAGCCTCCGCGGTGTCGCCGNACCCGATCGCGCACGATCCGACGATGATCAAGCAAGGCGCGTACTACTACGTCTTCATCACCGGCGACAGCGGTATGNCCAACACCTACCTTCCGATGAAGCGCTCGAAGGACCTGATCCACTGGCAGGAGCTCGGCCCCGTCTTCTCCACACCCCCGCCGTGGATCGTGGACACGCTGGGGATCACGCCTCATGACTTCTGGGCTCCCGACGTCAACTACTTCAACGGCAAGTACTACCTGTACTACGCCGCATCACAGTTCGGCGTGAACAATTCCGTCATCGCGCTGGCCACCAACACCACCCTTGACCCGGCGAGCCCGCACTACCACTGGGTCGATCAAGGCCTCGTGCTCAGATCGGTGCCCGGCGACACGTTCAATGCCATCGATCCCAACGTGACCTTCGACAAGCACGGGGTGCCGTGGCTGTCGTACGGCTCGTTCTGGGCGGGCATCCTGATGCGTCAGATGGACGCGACCACGGGAAAGCTGTCGACGCGCGACACCAGCATCTACCCGCTCGTCGACCGCCAGTGGCCGCCCAACGCCGTCGAAGGCCCCTCGATCGTCCGCCATGGCCAGTACTACTACCTCTTCGCCAGCTTCGACTTCTGCTGTCGGGGCGCGGACAGCGAGTACCGGACCGTGGTGGGGCGATCCACCAACATCACAGGGCCTTACGTCGATGAGTCGGGTCAGCCGATGCTCAATGGCGGCGGGACGGAGTTGCTCCGTAGCTACAACGAGTTCGCCGGGCCCGGCGGAGGCGACGTATACGTCGACGGCAAGACCGACTGGTTCGTCCATCACTACTACGACGTGGACGACAACGGAGTACCCAAGCTCTCCGTACGCAAGCTGCAGTGGAGCAACGGCTGGCCGACGGTGTCCGACCCGCTGTCCGGCAGCCGGTACATCGGTCACGGGCCTGCGTACTTCTCCCTGGTCGAAAAGAGCAGTGGCAACCTGATCGGCGCGGTTCCGGGAGGTCCGCAGGCACCACTCTGCGGCTACGAGGGCGACAACATCGCGTTGTCCGCAGCGACCGACAACCCGTGCCTTCAGTGGCGCATGGAGTACGCCGCAGACGGCTACTACGGCCTCCGTAACCGGCAGAGCAACAAGGTCTTCGACACCGCCTTCTGCGGATANGCCGACGGCACGAACATTGGCCAGTGGGGTTGGCTGCACAACGACTGTCAGCAGTTCCGGTTCGTGCCGACCACNNACGGNTGGACCCAGATCCAGAACAAGAACGAACCCGGGGGTCAGCCGGGCAAGTTCGTTGACGCCGGGTCCACCTGCGAGCCCGGCGCGAACGTCCAACTGTGGTCATCCGACGCGCAACGTTGCCAGCAATACCGACTCCATCCGATCGGCGACGTTCTGCTCGTCAGCGCAAGCAGCGGCAAGGCCGTCGGTGCCACGTGGCGGTTCGTGCACACCGACGACGGCTACTACCGCGTCATGAGCGACGCAGGTCGGTTGCTGCCGGTGGCGGGATGCCAGCGCCACGCTGCGCGGGAGGATGTCCGGCCAGTCACCGGACTTGGCGACTGCGACCAGTGGCGGTTGGAACCGTTGAACGACGGGACCTTCCGTCTGGTCGACCGCAGCAGCGGCAAGGTCGCGGCGTTGGACGACGGCGGGCACGGCACCCACCTGGCGCTCCAGCCGTGGACGGGCAGCGCCAGCCAGCGATTCCAGGTCGTCCTGCCTTGACCCGACGGCGTCTACCGCCGCGGACGGGCTCAGCGCGAGTCGTCCAGACGGCCGATCGTCCGCGGGGCTGGCGTGCCGGCTCAGCGGCCGTGTTGCTGGCCTGTTCTCTCGCGGTGGCGGGTTGCTCACACTTGTCTGCCGGTTCCACTCACCTCTCGCCGAGTTCGGTCCCGGTGAGTCCTCACACATTGTCGTCGGCGAGCGCCCCTCNGCCGAGCAGCGGGGTTCAGATCCCGAACCAGGCGATTCTTGTCAACCCGGTCGTGAGTCAGCGGGCGGACCCGTCGGTCTATCGGCACACCGATGGCTACTACTACCTGACCGACTCGGTACCGGCATACGACCTGATCGAGCTGCGGCGCGCGAGGACCCTGCAGGGGTTGTCCTCCGCCACCCCGGTCGTCGTCCATCGAGTTGCCGGGTCGGGGCCCCAAAGCGGGTGGATATGGGCACCTGACATCAGGTTCTACGACGGCACTTGGTACATCTACTATTCGGCGTCGCCGTCCACGAACCGGTTCGACCATCGGCTGTACTCGATCAGTAACACCTCGGCGAACCCGCTCACCGGCTCGTGGACGCAAAACGGTCAGCTCATGACGGACTGGGAGTCGTTCACCATCGACGCGACGTCGTTCACCAGCAATGGCCGGCGCTATCTCGTGTGGGCGCAGAAGGATCCGGCGATCCCTGGCAACAGCAACATCTACATCGCTCGGCTGACCTCGCCAACGAAGATCACGGGCCGGCAGGTGCGCCTGTCGGCGCCGACATACGCCTGGGAGAGCACAGGACAGACCGTCAATGAAGCGCCCGCAGTGCAGCAGAGGAACGGCAAGATCTTCCTGACGTACTCAGCGAGCGCGACGGATTCTACGTACAAGATGGGCCTGCTCAGCGCGTCCGCGAGCGCCGACATCCTGAACCCCGCCGCATGGCGCAAATCGGCTCAGCCNGTGTTCCAGACGTCGGCACAGAACCGGGTCTACGGGCCCGGAAGCAACTCGTTCACGGTCTCCGATGACGGCAAAGACGTCGTCAACGTGTACAACGCCCGTAGCTATCCCGACCCCACGCCCGACCCTCTGCGTGATCCCAACCGAAGCATTCGGATGCAGAAGGTGAACTGGAAGCCCGACGGGACGCCCGATTTCGGGGTGCCGGCTGCCACAGGCCCGACACTGGAGTAGTGGTTGACCGACCTGCTCGACCGAGGAGCACGGCGGTTATCGCGCGTTCTCGCCGGTACCGACGACGTCGAAGTTGCGGACGGTGCGGGCCTCGGTTCTGGCGCGTCGTTTGCTGATTGCGCGGATCGATGCGCGCAGATGAGCTTTGGTCGGCCCGCTGTGCGTGCGGAGGTTGGCGAGTTCTCACGGTATGGCCAGCGTCACGTTCAGTCTCCTCAAGAGAACGCCAGGCACCCGATCGGTGCGTGGACGCATCGCTTCGCTGGGCCAGGTGCTCATTATCCTTGATGGCTTGCTTTCATCTACCCGAAAGGAGACCCATGCTTAAGGGTTTCAAGGACTTCTTGATGCGGGGCAACGTCGTCGACCTCGCGGTCGCCGTCGTCATCGGTGCAGCTTTCGCGAAGGTCGTCGGCGGCCTTCTCCAAGGCGTGATCAACCCCCTCATCGCTTCTGTGGCCGGCAAGCCGAATCTGGACAGCGTCGGCACGTTCACACTGAACCA
>JGIcombinedJ21911_10000905_pt1 | contig 10097 bp, 8 predicted proteins | sample BarGraNGADG00211_FD_21911 | JGI IMG/M metagenome (IMG submission 21911)
TCGAAGCTGCATACCTGACGCCCGAACGCGTTGCGGCGCGCGATGATGTCCATGACGCCGAGCGTCGGCGGCGTACCCTCGACGGTGGCGCGGGCGACGGTGATGAGGCCCGCGCAGGTGCCGTAGACGGCGCCGCCGGTGGCGGCGAACCCGCGGATGGGCTCGGCCAGGCCGCAGGTGTCCATGAGCTTGCTGATCGTGGTGCTCTCGCCACCGGGGATCACGAGGCCCTCGACGCCCGCGAGGTCGGCCGGCCGGCGCACCTCGGTCGTCTGTACGCCAAGCCGCTCGAGCATCGCCCGGTGCTCGCGGAAGTCACCTTGAAGGGCGAGCACGCCCACGGCCAAGTCGGCGCCGGGTCCCAGAGGGTCGAGCGCGGGCTCCGGCGACAGGATCCAGTCGAGCCGCTGCTTGCCGTTGCTGGAGCTCACGGCGCCGCCGGGCTCACCAGCCGCGATGCTGGATCTTGGCCTCTTCGGGCAGGCGCGCCGCGTCGATGCCCGGCATCGCCTCGCCGAGACCCACGCTGACCTCGGCCAGCACGCCGGCATCACGGTAGTTCGTCGTTGCCTTGACGATCGCGTTGGCGCGGCTCTGCGGATCCTCGCTCTTGAAGACGCCGCTGCCCACGAACACGCCCTCGGCGCCGAGCTGCATCATGAGCGCGGCGTCGGCCGGGGTGGCGATGCCGCCGGCGCTGAAGTTCACCACCGGCAGCTTGCCGTTCTCGGCCACCCACTTGACCAGCTCGAAGGGCGCCGGCAGGTNCTTGGCGGCCNCGTANAGTTCGTCCTCGTCGAGCGTGNAGAGGCGCCGGACCTCGCCCATGATGGTGCGCATGTGGCGCACGGCCTCNACCACGTCGCCGGTGCCGGCCTCGCCNTTGGTNCGNATCATGGCNGCGCCCTCGCTGATNCGNCGCAGNGCCTCGCCGAGGTTGACGGCGCCGCAGACGAAGGGCACGCTGAACTTCCACTTGTTGATGTGGTTNGCCTCGTCGGCCGGGGTGAGCACCTCGCTCTCGTCGANGTAGTCGACCTCGAGCGACTGCAGGATCTGCGCCTCNACGAAGTGGCCGATNCGGGCCTTGGCCATCACCGGGATGGAGACGCAGCCCTGGATCTCCTGGATCTTCGTCGGGTCGGCCATGCGCGCCACGCCGCCCTGGGCGCGGATGTCGGACGGCACCCGCTCGAGGGCCATCACGGCGCAGGCGCCGGCGTCTTCGGCGATCTTCGCCTGCTCGGCATTGGTGACGTCCATGATGACGCCGCCCTTGAGCATGTCGGCGAGGCCGCTCTTCACACGCATGGTGCCGATGTCAGTCACGTGAACCTCCGTTGCTCTACCACGTCAATCCTACCGCCGGCGCTTTCTGCCCGCCACCGACAGCGGCATCGCAAAATGCCCACCTTTGCGGGAAAAACTGGACGGATTGGCGTCAGCTCTTGTGTGCCTCTTCCTTTTCCTTCTTGGCTTCGTCGACGATCTTCTGGGTGAGGTGCGCCGGTACCTCGTCGTAGCGCAGCAACTCCATGTGGTAGTCGCCGCGCCCTCCCGTCATCGACGTGAGGTCGGGCGCGTAGCTCAGCATCTCGGCGAGCGGGACCTCGGCGCCGACCACGTTGTTGTGGCCGCGCGGCGTCGTGCCCAGCACGCGGCCACGCCGTGAGTTGAGGTCGCCGATGATGTCGCCGACGTTCTCTTCCGGCACCGTGATCTCGACGTTCATCATGGGCTCGAGGAGCACGGGCTGCGCCTTCTCGGCGGCCGCCTTGAAGCCGATGGAGCCGGCGATCTGGAAGGCCATGTCGCTCGAGTCGACGGGGTGATGCTTGCCGTCGTAGAGCTTGACCTGGACGTCGACCACCGGGTAGCCGGCGAGGAAGCCTTCGGCCATGGCGGCGCGCACGCCCTTCTCGACNGCNGGGATGAAGTTGCGCGGGATGGCGCCGCCGACGATCTTGTTGACGAACGCGAAGCCGTCGCCGCGCGGCTGCGGNGTGACCTCNATCCAGGTGTCGGCGAACTGGCCGCGGCCGCCGGTCTGCTTCTTGTGCTTGCCCTCGGCCTTGGCCGAACCCTTGATGGTCTCGCGGTACGGCACCCGCGGCGGCTTGAGCTCGACCTCGACGCCGAAGCGGCGCTTCATCCGCTCGACGGTGACCTCGACGTGCACCTGGCTCATGCCGCCGACGATCATCTCGGCGGTCTGGTCGTCGTGGTGCACCTCGAGCATCCGGTCCTCTTCGCTGAGGCGGCGCAGGGCGGTGATGACCTTGTCTTCCTCGCCCTTGCTCTTCGCGGTGATGGCGAAGCTCATGAGCGGCGACGGGAAGTCGATGGCCGGGAAGCTCACGCCCGCGCCGTCGGCGCTGAGGGTGTCGCCGGTGACGACGTCCTTGAGCTTGGCGATGGCGCCGATGTCGCCGGCCACGAGGCCGTCGCAGGGCTTGTTGTCCTTGCCCATCGTCTTGAGCAGCTGGCCGAGACGCTCCTTGTGGCCGTCACGGGTGACGACCATCTGGGAGTCACTGCTCAGCGTGCCCTGGAACACGCGGAACACGTTCACGTGGCCGCTGAACGGGTCGGCCAAAGTCTTGAACACGAAGGCGACCGCAGGCTTCGCCGGGTCGCACCCCAGCTGCACCTCGTCCTCGCCCTGCAGCGCCGCCGGCGCCGGCACGTCGGCCGGCGACGGGGCCAGGGCGAGCACCTCGAAGAGACGGTCGATGCCGACGCTCGCGGTCGCCGAACCGCAGGCGACCGGGAACAGCTGCGCCGTGGCGACGGCAGCGGCGAAGGCAGAGCCCAGCTCGGCCGCCGTGATCTCTTCTTCCATGAGGTACTTCTCGGCCAGGTCGTCGTCGGTGCTGGCGACCGCGTCGATGAGCTTGTCGCGGGCGGACGCGACCTCGTCGGCCAGGTCCGTCGGGATATCGGCCTCGGCGGCCTTGCCACCCGCGTAGGTGTAGGCCTTCATGGCGAGCAGGTCGACGATGCCGTTGAAGTCGTGCTCTGCGCCGATCGGCAGCTGGACGGCCACGACCTGGGCGCCGAACGACTCCTGCAGGGCGGCCAGCGCGTGCGCGAACTCGGCGCGCTCGCGGTCGAGCATGTTGCAGAAGATGACCCGCCCGAGGCCGCGTTGGCCGGCGCGGTCCCAGAGGCGCTCGGTCTGCACCTCCACGCCGAGGACGGTGTTGACCACAACCAGCGCGGTCTCGACGACCTGGATGGCGGCGATGGCGTCGGCGAGGAAGCTGGAGTCGCCGGGCGTGTCGATGACGTTGAAGCTGAGCCCGCCGCGGTCGACGTGCGCCAGGCCGGCCGAGAGGGTCATCTGGCGCTTCTTCTCGTCGTCGTCCCAGTCGGAGATCGTGGTGCCGTCGGCGACGGAGCCCAGACGGGTGATCGCGCCGGCGCCGAAGAGCAGCGCCTCGAACAGCGACGTCTTGCCGGTACCGCGGTGGCCGACGAGAGCGATGTTCCTGATCTTGCCTGGGTCGTTCATCCGGGGTCTCCTCGTGTGTCTTTCGCCGGCCCCGCGCGCTCACGCGCGTGGCGCCGGTCGCGTCCTGTCGGAAGGATGAAGTCTAGCACAGGGGCCGCCGGTTCACGCGCGGGTCGCGGGCCCCCCGGCGGCTCCCGGATGGAGGGACAGGGCGGGTGACCCGTGCTCGAGGTGCGGACAGGCGATGTCCCCGCCGGCCAGAGTGAGCGCCTTGAAGCCGTACTTCTCGCGCACCCGGTCGACGACCTCCCCGAGCGCCACCTCGCGCCAGCCGTCGTCGAGGGTGAGCTGGAAGGCGTTGTGGGTGAAGCCGCTGGCGCTCACCCCGACGAGACGCACCCAGCGGGCGCCGATATCGAGCTCGTCGAGGAGCCCGACGGCCGTCTTGTGGATGGGACGGGTGGCGTTCACCGGTCGCGCAAGGGTGCGGCGCCGACTCACGGTGTGGAAGGTGTTGAAGCGCACCTTGAGCGCCACGGTACGCGCCGCCAGGCCCTTGCGGCGCAGCTCGGCGACGGCGTGATCGGTGAGCGAGAGCAGCGTGGCGCGCAGCAGCTCGAGGTCGTTGGTATCGTCGCCGAACGTGACCTCACGGCCGACCGACTTGGGCAGCGGACGCTCGCTACGCACCGGCGAGAAGCTGCGCCCGAGGGCGAGCTGGCGCAGGCTGTAGGCGCCGCGGCCGAACGCCGCGGCGAGCAGCGGGAACGGCACGTCCTGCAGCATGCCGACGGTCGTGAGGCCGAGGGCGGCGAGCCGCTCCTGGGTGACCGGGCCGATGCCACAGACCTCGCCCACCGGCAGCTCGCGCAGACGGCCGTGCACGTCGGCGGCGGTGAGCTCGCCGATACCGGCCGGCTTGTTGAGGCCGGCGGCCAGCTTGGCGAGCAGCTTGGTAGGCCCGATGCCGATGGAGCAGGTGACGCCGTGAGCGTTGTACACCTGTTCTTGGATGCGCAGGGCGATGGCCCGCGGCGGCCCGAACAGCCGCCTGCTGCCGGTGACGTCGAGGTAAGCCTCGTCGATGGAGGTGACTTCGACGAGATCGGTGTACCGCCCGAGCAGCTCGACCAGGTCGCGGTGCACGGCGACGTACGCCTTCATGTCGACCGGCAGGAACACCCCCTGCGGGCAGAGACGCTCGGCCTGGAAGATCGGCAGGGCGCTATGGACGCCGAAGGCGCGCGCCTCGTAGGAGCAGGCGGAGACCACGCCACGGCCGCCGCGCTCGCCGCCGACGATCACCGGCAGGCCGCGCAGTTCGGGACGTCGCGCCTGCTCCACCGAGGCGAAGAAGGCGTCCATGTCGAGGTGCAGGATTGCCCGGCGTTGTACGAACATCTGTTCGTATTTTATCCTGGCCGAGTGCGGGTGGTCAATCATCCGAAGTCACGGCGGGTATCGACCGACGCGGCGCCCGGCGGTCCGCATGGCAGCGGGAGCCGCGATGTGCTACTTCGTGCGGCGCCCCGGGTCGACCGTGAAGAGGACCGAGCCCGACAAGCCGCGGAACCTGCCCGAAGCGACGCCGATGCCGACGTCGCGCCAGCGCTTGCCCAGCAGCACCGAGCGGTGGTAGCTCGAACGCATCCAGGCGGTGAAGATCACCTGCGGCGTGCCACGAGCTCCCGCGCCCCGGCCGATCACCTCGGAGACCGCCCATGACCTGTAGCCATTGCGGCTGTAGCCGGTGCGACGCAGGCGCCCGCAGTAGCCGCCGCCACCGATCGACAGGTGAGAGAACCAGCCGTGCGACAACATCTCGCGCGAATGTGACAGAGCGGCCCGGTCGAGCGCCGCGTTGAGACGCAGCGCAGCCAGACCCCGCTTGGTGCGCGCGTGATTGATGAGATCCAGCAGCGTGCTCTCGCTCGCTCGCTGGCCGAAGGCGGCGGCGGGCTCGGCGGCCGCAACGCCGACGGCCAGCCAGACGAACACCGCCGTGAACAGCACACAGATGGCCTTTCGCATCGGGTGACTCCCCAGCCGGTTCACGATCTCACGCCGGGTTCGGCGCCAAGACCGTCAATCCTCCGTGGGGAGCTCCAGACGGGGCACGTCTCCCCAGAGGGTCTCGAGCCGATAGAAGTCGCGCGCCGCGGGAGTGAACACGTGCACGACCACGTCGATGTAGTCGATGAGGATCCACTCCCCCTCGCGCTCGCCCTCGGCCCGAGCGGGGCGGCGACCGGGACGCAGTTTGAGGATGATGTCCTCGGCGATGGCCTTGGTCTGGCGGGGGTTGGCGCCGGTGACGACGACGAAGAAGTCGGTGTAGCTGACGGCATCGCCCATCACGAGGACGACGACGTCCTGCGCCTTCTTGCCGGCCGCGCTGGCGACGATCTCGCGTGCCAGTTCCTCGGCCGTGGTGGTCTCTGCGTCCGGTGCTACGGTTGGTCCTTTGTCTCGACGTTCTTGAGTCTCACGTCCCCGCCGACGATGACCACGACCTGATCGGACGGCAGGTCGGNCCCATCGAGAACGACGCCGCGGCCGAGTATAGCACGCACGTCTTCAGCTACCGTGAGGGCGCCGCGCCCGGCAAGGATCTGCGTCTGGCGGTAGTCGAAGCTGTCGGCGTTGGCGGACGGTGGAAGGTCCACGTCGAGCACCGAGAGGCGCCGGCGCACGGCTTCGCCGATGCCCACCGTGCCGGTGCCATTGCGCACGAGCACGNTCGCGCGTCCCCGATACCCGGGAGCCTTCCGCGTGATGTCGGCCATGATCCCCTCTGGGTCGGGGACGAAGGCGAACTGGCCCTCGGCGACACGGGAGGTGGACGGCACGCGAGCCACGGTCGCCGTACCCGAGGTCAGCCCTCGCAATGCATCACCAAGATACCGCGTATCGTCCGCGCCGGAGGAGGCGGCGACTGCCGCGTCGGCGGCGCGGGCGCGCTCGGCGTCCGGGCGAAACGCCGCGTCCTGCAGGGCCGCGCGCCACAGAGCCTCCTGCATCGCCGCCGGATCCTCGCCGCTCGGCCCAGTGGCCGCAAACAACGCCGGGATGTCACTGGCCGGGACTGCGGCGCCGTCCTTGTACACGCGCTCCGTGTCATCGACCACCAGTTTCACGGGCTGGAGAAGCTTGACCTGGAGCGCACCTGAGTCAGCGAGATCGGACAGCGTGCTGAGCGGCAGGTCGTAGACGGCATCCACGCGTGCGTTGATGACGCGCTCCAGATCCTGCTTGAGCGTCCCCCCCGTCAGGGCATCTCCGGCAAAGACGTACTCGCCGCTCGGGCCTTCCAGAAGCAGATCCCGAGGGATGACGAACAGGGAGTGACTGCCGTCGGCGGCGTCCTTGACGGCCAGGGCGGCTGCCTCCGGCCGGCCTTCGGCACCGGTCAACGTGATGAGTGCCAGGTAGCCGGGCTTCATGGCTGCTTGCCTGCCCCCAAGCAGGCGTACGCCGAAGTACCACGCCCCGAGCACAGCCGAGAACGCGACCACGACCGCCAGCGCGTACAGGACCCAGGCCTGCCAGCGTTCCGCCGACCTGCGCCGCCGCCGGCGCAGACGATCTACCCTGTAGCCCTTACTGTCCCGCATAGTACTCGTTGTACAACGACAGTGCCGCCGGCACCACCCCGCGCCGCCGCCCAATGAGGTCCAGCAGGCTCAGGCGGGCCGCCGCCGCTACGGCCTCGTCAAGGGAGGCGCGCGACAGTGCGCGCACCTCCTCGAGGCCGGGGAACCCGCGGCCAGGCTCGCAGAAGTCGGCCAGATAGAGGCATTTCTCCAGGATCGTCATGCCCGCACCGCCGACGGTGTGAAGAGCGATGGCGCCGGCGACCTCGGCGTCAAGACCGGCCTCGGCCAGCTCAGCGGCAGCCACCGGGCCGTGCAGCAGGCCCACCGGGCGGCGCGCCTCGGTCAGACCCACGAGAATGCCGTAACGTGCGGCGACAGCAAGGATCTCCGCGGCGGGAAGCTCCCGGCAGTAGTCGTGCAACAGCCCGGCGAGCTCCGCCGCGGCTGGTGCGGCGCCGTAGAGGCGCGCCAGCTCATTGGCCTTGGCGGCGACGCGCCGCGAATGCGCCAGCCGCGCCGGAGAGAGACGGCCGGCCGCCAGCGCGTATGCCTCTGCCCGGTCGATCACGTTTGACGGTACAAGTCGTGCTGCCGCACGTACTCTTCCACCGCTGAGGGGACCAGGTAGCGGATCGGCAGGCCGGCGGCGACGCGCGCGCGCACGGCGCTCGACGAGATGCCCACGAGAGGCGCCTCCATGAGCCGCGCGCGGCCGGCACCCCAGCGCCCGGTCGCCGCGGCGACGGCCTCGGGGTCGTCGCCGGGGCGCACTGCGACCGCCAGCGTGCAGATCCCGAGGATGCCCTCGGGGTCGTGCCAGGTCTCCAGCTGACGCAGGGAGTCGGAGCCCATGATGAAGACCAGGTCGTGATCCGGGAACCGGTCGGCCACGGCGCGCACGGTGTCTCTGGTATACACGAGGTCGCGCTCCATCTCGATCCCGATCACTTCGAAGCGCGGATCGTGCTCCACCGCCAGCTCGGTCATCGCGAGACGCGCGGCGGCGGTCGTACGGTGGCCCGGATCCTTGTGCGGCGGAGCCGCCGCAGGCACGAACAGCACGCGCTCGAGGGCGAAGCGAGCACAGGCCTCGGAGGCGATCACCAGGTGACCCAGATGCGGTGGGTCGAAGCTTCCGCCCAGCACGCCGAGACGCCGACGCACCCCGACCATGACGCTATCCCCGCACCTGTCCGTCGCCCCAAAGCTCGTACTTGACTGAGGTGAGCTCCTGCAGCGCGATGGGCCCACGGGCGTGCAGCTTCTGCGTGGAGATGCCCATCTCGGCGCCGAGGCCGAACTGGGCGCCGTCGGTGAACCTCGTGGAAGCGTTCACGTACACACAGGCCGCATCCACGCCGACGGTGAAGCGCCGGGCCGCGGCCAGATCCTCCGTGACGATGGCCTCCGAGTGATGCGTGCCGTGGGCGGCGATGTGGTCCAGGGCCTCGTCAAGCGAGTCGACCACGCGCACGGCCAGCTTCAGGGCCAAGAACTCGGTGTCGTAATGGATCTTGTTGGCGCGCTTGAGAGCAGGATCCCCGATGATCTCCGCCGCGGCCTTGTCGACCACAAGCTCTACGCCACGCCGCTTGAGCTCATCCACCGCCAGAGGCAGGAACTCCGCAGCCACATCCCGGTGCACGAGCAGGGTCTCGGCGGCGTTGCACACACCCGGCCGCTGGCACTTGGCGTTGACGATGATGGGGACCGCCTTGCTCAGGTCGGCGGCCGCATCCACGTAGACGTGGCAGTTGCCGCCGGCGGCGTAGATCACCGGCACCTTGCTGCGTTCGAGCAGGTACTCCTTGAGCTCTTCCCCACCGCGCGGGATGATCAGGTCGACATACCGGCGCTGCTCTAGCAACTCGTCCAGCTCGCTGCGGTCCGGGGTGAGGTAGGAGATCGACTCCCGTGGCAACCCCGCCTCGATGACGGCCCCCTGCACGACTTCGCAGAGAATTCGGTTCGAGTGCATGGCGGCGCTGCCGCCACGCAGGATGACGGCGTTGCCCGCCTTGAGACAGAGACACGCGGCGTCGACAGTCACGTTGGGCCGAGCTTCGTAGATGACGGCCACGACGCCGAGCGGCACGCGGACGCGGCGCACGTCGACGCCGTTGTCCAGGCGCCAGCCCTCCACGACCTGCCCGATGGGATCCGGACGCGCGATGAGCGCGTGCACGCCGGCGACGGCGTCCTGCAAACGGTCGTCATCGAGCAACAGGCGGTCGATAAGCGCGGCCGCGAGACGGTTCTCGCGCGCCAGTCGCAAGTCCTCCAGGTTCTCGGCGAGGATCTCCGCCGAGCGCCGGACGATCGCGTCGGCCACGGCGGCAAGCGCCTCGTCCTTCTGCGCGCGCGGCAGCACCGCGAGATAACGCGCCGCACGCTGCGCCGCAGCACAGGTCTCTTCGACGCTCACTCGGCCTCCTCGGCGACCAGCACCAGGCGATCCCGGTGCACGACTTCGTCCTCGAGCTGGGGGTTGAGAGCGCGCAGCTCCTCGCTGCGCAGGCCGCGCACACGACGCAGGTCGCGGGCGCTCATGGTCGTCAGGCCACGCGCGACCTCGATGCCGTCGGCATCGACGATCGCCACCGCGTCTCCGGCGGCGAAGCTGCCATGGACCGCGGTGACGCCGACCGGCAACAAGCTGCCTCCCCCCGATGCCAAGGCGCGCACGGCCCCGGCGTCGACTTCAAGAGTACCACGCGCCGGTTTCGCGTAGCGCAGCCACAACTTGAACGCCGAAGCCCGCGCCCGGCTCGGCGTGATCACGGTGCCGACCGGCTGGCGCGCCGCCGCAGCCGCGAGCACTCCGGGCCGGGCGCCGTTGGCGATGACCGTGCGCACGTTGGCGGCGGCGGCCATCAGAGCGGCGGCGACCTTGCCGCGCATGCCGCCGACGCCGCGGCAGGACGTCTCGCCGACGTCCAGGTCGATCAGCTGGCGCGGATCGTCGATCCGTTCGACCAGGCGGGCGGAGCGGTCACGGCGCGGATCGCTCGTATACAGACCATCCTGGTCGGTGAGCAGCACCAGCA
>JGIcombinedJ21911_10000911_pt1 | contig 10086 bp, 9 predicted proteins | sample BarGraNGADG00211_FD_21911 | JGI IMG/M metagenome (IMG submission 21911)
CAAACAGGAATTTATTTTCGCAGGTAGATATTCTGAGGTTAAAATACATCCATAAGTTACTGAATGAATACGGATTAAATATTGCAGGAATAAGTACTTTATTAGCTTTGATTCCTTGCTGGGCAATCAGGGAATGTTCTGCAAAGGAGCGAGAAACGTGCCAGGCTTATCATAGTGATGTTAATCCCTGTTGGGAAGCTTCTGAAAAGGGGACTCTCTGTAAGAATACAAACTGCCGGGAATGTGAAGTTTATCGTATTGTCGAAAACTACCCTGATGTAAAATCATTCCTTAAGACTCTTATCCCATAAATGGCGTAGCGCTAAAAAGATCAATAATAGAACTCCTGCAATGGTTAAAGAATTTGCTATTGTGTGAAAATAGATTAAATGGTATATAATGTAATAATATTATGGCCGCCGGCTGCAGCTACTTCGAGAGCACACTTAACATTCTCCTGTCCGCGGATACCTTAAAAGACAAAAGTTGAAGGGGAGATACCAAATCGGTATTAATATTTAACTTTGAAATCAGGAAGTGCCGTTTCCTTAAGTATGAAAAATTATGAAAACCCTGCTTCTTGCTTTTTTTATTGCAGTCTTCACCTTTTCAGTAAACGCACAATCAAAAAGCCCATTGACATATGCGGATGCTTTGGTGAAATATAAAAAAATGCAAAGAACCGGCGCAGTATTATCCGTTATTGGTGGCGTGACGTTTGCTGCCGGCAATATAATGTATTGGAAAATATATAATGATTACAGAGATAGCGAACCCCCGGCAGGTAAGGTAAAGGCATATAATCATGCTATGATTGGCGGGATTGGAATAATGTCTGTCGGAATCCCTCTATGGGCAGTTGGAAAAGTAAAACAAAGGCATATTGAAATTGCACTGGTTAAGTTCAAAGGTTCCGATTTGGTATATGGAATCGGATTAAATATCAGATTTTAAAGTTCAGTCGCGCAATGCCGCTTCTTCTTAAGCCATATTATGAAAACCCGAACTACTCTTTTTAGGCCCGATACCGAGAATTTCTTTAATCTTTTCCAATGACTCATCTACAGGTGTCGAATGCGGATTACAATAAATAACATTTTTCCCTGTCTTTTCATCTGCCTGAATGAATACAATGCTCTCGATGTTAATTATAACATCTTTCCCGTTAAAATTAAATACTTTGAACATCATCACTATTATGTTTTTATTAATATACAAAGATAATCAATATTCGTTAATTATTAATATACTAAATATCAATCTATTATATAGCATTTAAAGAATACATAACAGGATCAGTACACAATAAGTTTTCCAGTATAAATAGTTCCAATATTATTTAGCCAATAAACATACATTCCTCTGGTCAGGTTACTGATTGAGATTTGCCCGTTTTCATTTAATTTCTTCTCGATAACCTTTTTGCCCTGCATATCAAATATTTCAACAGTAGCAGATTTTGAGATTTTATTTACCTCAAATACAACATAATCTATGGCGGGATTTGGATAAACATTCAGAATTTCAGGATTAAAAATGGTAATTGGTACAGAATAATAATTAGTTAGTCTGTTAAAAGCGCTCCACTGGCCGTTAGTCTTATTCCACAAAAAACTATTATACAAAGTATTGTTCCCATTGGCATCATAGGTGTATTCCACTTTTACATCAACACTCCACTTACCTGTTGTTAAATCCCAATAAGACACAATATACAGGGTCCTGTTCCCTTTGGCATCATAGGCGTATTCAGTCCTTGAATTAGCAACCCACTGGCCGGTTGTTTCCTCCATTTGATAATAAATATACAGCGTATTTTTACGGTTGACATCATAAGTATATTCTCTTTTATCAAGACCAATCCACTGACTGGAGATAATATCCCATATATAATTAATCTTCAAAGTCAAGTTCCAGTTAATATCATAAGTGTATTCCCCTTTATTATAGAGATCTTGCTGNTTGCCTGTCAAAAGGTAACCTGTAAGTAAAATCATGTTTCCGTTGACATCATAGGTATAGTCATTCTTAAGGTAACCAATCCACTGGCTGGAGACATTATCCCACGAATAGCCAATATCAGATGTACTGTCCCCGATGTTATTAAAGTTATACTCTTTTTTTATTGAGCCAATCCACTTGCCTATGGCTTTATTCCACAAGTAACTAATCCACAAAGTTCTGTTCCCAACGGCATTGAAGGTGAACTCATCTTTTGAATAACCGATCAATCGTCCTGAGGCCTCATCCCACAAATTATTAATCAACAGAGTATTATTCCCGTGGGTATCGTAGGTGTATACACTTCTAAAGTCATCAACCCACCTGGCGGTGTTATTGTTCCAATTATAACCATTAATCAATGTATTGTTCCCATTGGCATCGTATGCGTACTCTGTTTTTGAAATTTTAACCCACTGGTTTGTGGTTTCATCCCAATTCTCGTTGATACTGCGAATTAGTTTCTGATTAACTGCCAGAGCAGGTTTTAGTTGTATGGACTGTGCTTGAATTCCGTTCAGATAGTTAAACAAAAATATTCCAATCATTATGATGAAACCAAGTCTTTTCATATGACTGGCTTTTAGTTAATTGATAAAACTAATAAAACTGTAGCCATTTTTTATACAAGTTACGAAAAAAAGAGTTGCCCGATAAATCTAAGAAACGTGGAATGGGCAGAATTGTTTATAAAGGCAATCGAATGGTGGTATTTATATAAAATATCTATTTTGTAAAATATTATTAATTTGGTTTTCAATAAAAGTCTTTTAAGTAACAGACTACAATATCGAAGTCAACTTAGTCGTTGTGTTGAAGTGCAGAAATGCAGGAGATTATAAATTTTATTCAAAGAACTATGGCCACCAATTTGATCCCTGAAGAGCGCATCCGCAAACTNAGTGTTTATTACTACCTGGTATTAATTCTATGGCCCGTTTATCTATTCCTGCTTCCAGCAGTATTTGTATATGGCAGATGGTGGGTGCTTCTCTTCATGATATTCCCAGGGCTCTACCTGTTTACATGGTTGGGGTATCTGATGCACGAAAGCTGGCACGATACGATTACCGTTGTCCATTCACGTCCTTTCCCTGGAATGATAACTTTGCCGGAAAATGCCGTATTTATTGTGATGAACGACTATTCACGAATCCTGAGTCGGATGCTGAAAGGAGAAGTTGATCAGGAAATGACTGTCCCGAGGGATTGAAAAAAATGCCCTGAAACATGTTTGGTACACATTTTCAAGATAACCAGAGACAATCGCGCCTATATAAAAAGTAAGATAATCTATAAAACAGGATTTATGGAATCAGAAGTTTCAGAGAAAAAGAAGAATGGAAGAAAAGCCGGTAGCGGGCTCAGGGAATTGCTCAAACTGTATCGGTTCCTTAAACCATATCGCTGGAAATTTGCGCTGGGGATGGTGTTTTTACTTATTTCCAGTGGTGCGAGCCTTATGTTTCCCAAGTTCCTTGGCAATATGGTTGATCTGGGGAACCAGGGAAAAATGATTTCAGAGATTAGTCGAACAGGATTAATTCTTCTGGCTATCATTCTTACCCAGGCGATTTTTTCCTACACCCGTATACGGCTTTTTGTTGAAGTAACTGAAAAAACCCTTGCCTCCATCCGTCAGCACTTATACAATCACCTGATCAAACTGCCAATGAGCTTCTTTGCAGCCCGAAGAGTCGGCGAGCTGAATAGCCGTATCTCGTCCGATATTTCCTTATTACAGGATTCACTTACTTCCACTCTTGCCGATCTGCTATCCCAACTCATACTAATAATAGGAGGAATAACACTAATGACTATAAGCTCCTTCAAACTTACTNTGTTTATGCTTGCCATTTTGCCTGCAGTGGCACTCTTTGCATTCTTCTCAGGAAGGGCAATTCGCAGGTATTCAAAGAAGGCACAGGGATATGTTGCTGAGTCAAATACTATTGTGGAAGAAACCCTGCAGGGCATNCAAAACGTGAAAGCTTTTACAAACGAGCTATTTGAAATCAATCGCTACCGCGAAAAGACCATCGAGGTAGCCAGGGCAGGCATAAAAGGCGGAAAATACCAGGCTGCCATGTCTTTTATAGTTCTGGCATTCTTTANTGCAATGGGTGCAGTTATATGGCGGGGAGCCACACTTATCGCATCAGGACAAATGGCTGCCGGACAACTTTTCTCCTTCGTAATTTATTCGGGCTTTATTGCCGGGAACATTGCAGGCATGGCAGGTGTGTATACCCGTTTGCAGAAAGCTATAGGGGCTGCAGAGAAATTGCTCCTGCTGCTCGACGAACCTGCAGAAGCTGTGGATGAGGAGTATGNGCATGAACCTGCTAATACGCTGTTTGGGCAGATTGCTTTCGAGAAGGTGGCATTCGAATACCCTTCAAGGAAGGAAAATGTCGTTTTGCGTAATGTAAGTTTCAGAGCTGAACCCGGACAGCANGTGGCTCTTGTCGGACCCAGCGGTGCCGGTAAATCAACCATTGTTTCCCTTTTACTAAAATTCTATGAACCTACCAGTGGAGGTATCCTCTTCGACAGCCGCGACAGCCGGAGTTTTCCCATTACAGCACTGCGTGCACAAATGGCTATCGTTCCCCAGGATGTATTCCTGTTTGGAGGAACAATTCGTGAAAACATTGCATACGGAAAACCGGGATCAGGAGTGGATGAGATTATTGAAGCAGCCAGACAAGCGAATGCATGGGAATTCATCCAGTCATTTCCGGAAAAGCTTGATACAATCGTTGGTGAGCGTGGAGTACAACTTTCAGGCGGTCAGCGCCAACGAATAGCAATTGCCCGTGCAGTTCTCAAGAATCCAAAAATACTGATACTAGATGAGGCAACCTCATCTCTCGATTCCGAATCAGAAAGGTTAGTTCAGGAAGCTCTCGATAAGCTAATGAAAGGACGTACCTCGGTAGTAATTGCACATCGTCTTGCCACAATTCGAAATGCGGATAAAATCATTGTTCTTGAAAACGGAACAATAATTGAACAGGGTACGCATAATGAATTACTTGCCAATAAAAATGGCCTTTATAAGACAATGACAGAATTACAGTTTGCGGTGTGATTGAACCACTTTGAAGATCACCCGATAAACTAATTAAGTAATCCTAAATGAGGATCTGTCTTGCATACTGGACACAGGTCTTAACCTCTTTCACAGCATTTGACCATGGTTTAACATCGTATTCCAGTTCAACATCACAGTGGATCGGCCATCCATTCTTCTTTATCAACAGAAGAATATCGGCAACCGGTGCTTCACCCTGACCCCAAACCTGATTTGCGTTTGCCGGATCGGTTTTCGGACCGGTCTTGTCCTTCATATGAATACTGATAATACGATCGTGATACTTTTCTATTATGGTGTTTGGATGTAATCCTGTTGATCCAAAAAAGTGTCCTGCATCAAAGTTCAGCATCACGGCAGGTGAAACAGCAAGGAATGGTTCATAGCTGAAACCGGCTGTAGCAAACTGCATATGATTGTGGAATATTGCGTACATGCCATGCTTCTCGGCTACAGGCCCAAGTTTCTTTACAGCATCTTCACCAATTTCCTCAGTTACGCCTTTGGCTCCCAAAGCTTTAGCGGCTTTGAAGGCATAATCAATCTCTTCATCTGACCACTTTGCAGGAGAGAATTTAACTATATGAATTTTTATACCTGCATTGTCGAACATCTTTCGTACATCATCGAATTTTGACAGGGGCAGAGCCAGACGCCATCCTTTCATTTCCTGGTTGTATTTTGCTATTGTAGCTTTCTGTTCTGCTGTTAATTCAGGACGTTGCTGCATTGGGGGAGGGATCGCAGGAGGTGTGCCGGCCGGAGTACCAGCCGGAGCTTTAACCGGAGGAGGAGGAGGACCAAACATGCCCATCATAGGATTTTTTGGTGCTCCAAGAAATTCTTCCACATCATTGCTCATCAACTCAATTGAGCTAATACCAACTTCATTACAATATTTAATAATATTTTCCACCCCTCCTGGCATACTACGCCAGCTATAGGTAATAGCACCAATCTGAACNCCNCCAAAATTTGAATCGGGTGTTGTCCCGGGTATAACCTTAGCCATCGGGGAACTCTTGCTAAATAAAGTTACTGGCATCATCGAAAAAGCGGCGACTGTTGCAGTACTTCCCAGGAACTTACGTCTTGAGAGGCTTCTTTTTGATTTGTTTACGTTTTCCATATATTCTTTATTTAAAACCAAATTAAATTAAAGTTTCAATCAATTTACAGGCTCCAACCTGTCCGGTATTCATAATGGAACTGACTGTCAGCATCCGGAAGATTTGTGATCTTCATATTAGCTGCATCATATTCAAGGGTGATGTTATCGCGCTGATATTTAACCGCAATATTAGTTAACAGCATGATTTCCGTCAGTTTTGATGAAATGGAAAAATCATTGCACGATTTTTTACCATCTTTTATAGCCCCAATCCAGTCCTCGAAAATGTTTCCAGTACGAGGCAACCAGACATCAGGACTTTTGAAGTTTACATTTGCCGGTATAAGCTCAGGCATAGCACCATGACTTCCATGTGTAATTATACCTTTGTCACCATAGTAGGTNGCATCTTTCATAGCTCGACCTGCTTCAAGACCTTCTGGTCGCGGAGGTCTTAAGCCGCCATCAGACCATGTAACTTTAACTGCTGGCATATTTCCGCGAGCAGGAAATTCATATGTAACAATCTCACATAGAGGCATATAATCATTACTGTACGGTGAACTGGTAGCCTGGATTTTAGCAGGCAAACCAAGGTTAAGAGCCCATATAGGAGCATCAAAAATGTGAGCCCCCATGTCACCCATTGCACCAGTTCCATAATCCCACAATCCTCTCCAGTTAAAATGAAATGCCTCTGGGTTATATGGTTTTTCAGGAGCCGGTCCTAACCAAACATCATAGTTTACGTTTTTAGGAACAGGTACACCCTCTGGCCTTTTCAGATCACCCTGTGGCCAGAATCCCATCGGCCGGTTAGTCGACAGCTGAACTTCTCTGATAAGACCTATAGTACCAGATTGAATCCACTCCACAGTTTTCCGGGTACCTTCTGTTGCATGTCCCTGGTTTCCCATTTGTGTTACTACTCCGGTCTCTTTCGCAATCTCTGCGAGTTTACGGACTTCAACAATAGTTTTTGCCATTGGTTTCTCCAGGTAAACATGTTTTTTTGCACGCATAAACGCAGCTGCAATCATTGCATGGTTATGATCGGGTGTGCCTATAACCACAGCGTCAATTGATTTCTCTTTATCCAACAACTCACGCCAGTCGTTGTATATTTTAGCCTTGGGATATCCTTTGATTATATGCCCGGCATAATCAGGATCCACATCACATAAAGCATAAATGTTTGCAAGTTTAATAGGATTACCGCTTCCTGCATTACCCATCTGCACGGCTGCATTTGTATTTGGCTGTTCGCCCGGGCGCCCTCCGGGAGGCGGATTCCGTTTCCTCATTTCAGCCATCCTTACTTCCTGCGCTGCAATNTGTTCCTTTGTCATTGGTGTGCCATTAAAGTTCCTCTGAGGCCTGACTATCGGAACATCTGGAGTGCAAATCTGTTGAATGTCACCTCCACCCTGACTTCCGATACCAATACCGGCAATATTAAGAAGATCACTTGGTGCTGTATAACCCGTGCCTCCCATAACATAGCGCGGAATTATTGTAAATGCGGCAGCAGCTGTTGCTGTAGTACCCAGAAAGTTTCGTCTTGACAGACTTTTACTTTTTGAATTTTTCCTGTTAAGATTTTCCTGACCCATATTCAAAGATTTATNTAAGGTTTAAACGTAAGGGACTATAAATTTACACAAAATCTTACCTTTTTGCCTGCAAATCTCTTGACAATNATGTGGATTTATAAATTTTTAACATATGAATTACAGGGTCATTTTTCATTTCATAAAATAAGCTAAGAAGAAAAAGAAAACCCGGACTGATTCAATGTGGGTAAAACTAAAAGCCGCTCTGAATAGTTAAATTGCTGTCCCACCTCTTTCTCCTGTACGTATTCTGATACATTCCTCCAGAGGTGTAATAAAAATCTTTCCGTCACCCACTGATCCTGCTCCATTTGTGCGTGCAGCTTTCAGTATGGCATTAACCGTTATGTCTACAAACGCATCGTTGACACCTATTTCAATTCTGATTTTAGGNATCAGATCGGGAATAATAATCTGTCCCCTGTACATCTCCTCAATTCTCTGCTGTCCATGACCTGAAACACGGCTTACGGTTATTCTTTTAATATCAGCCTCGATTAGCGCTACTCGTACTTTGTCAAGCTGTACTTCCCTTATGATTGCTGTTATTAGTTTCATTTTATGATATTTACTAGATTATCTGATTAACTTGGATTTAACATTCCGTAGCCTCTTTCTCCATGATAAGACCTGTCGAGACCAGCCATTTCATCATCCTCTGATGATTTAAATTTTATAAACTTGTTCAGGGTAAAAATTATTATGAAAGTCATTAATCCGGCATAAACAATTGCGATAGTTACAGCTAATGCCTGTACACCAAACTGGTTCCAGATTGTCCAGTTCCCGCCAGACACAGCGGCAGCATCACGCATCCACGACGGCCTGATGAAAAAAGTAAGAAGCAGTGCTCCCACGATCCCTCCAATTCCATGTATGCCAAAAGCATCAAGACTGTCATCGTATCCAAGCCTGTTTTTCAACTGGATACCCATATAGCAAATTAATGAAGCCAGAAGACCAAGGATCATTGCCCCATATGGCTGAACAACTCCTGCAGCAGGTGTAACTGCAACTAATCCTGCCAGAATTCCGGAGGCAAAACCAAGAGCAGTTGCCTTACCCTGGTGAAAACTTTCGATCAGTATCCATGAGAGAGCGCCGGAAGCCGCTGCAACCTGTGTAGCTGTAAGAGCCTGTGCAGTGCTTAAACCTGATGAGATACTGCTCCCTGCATTAAAACCAAACCATCCTACCCAAAGCAGACCTGCACCGAGCATAGTAATCACCATATTATTAGGACGAATGACCTGAAATGGATATCCACGGCGAGACCCAAGATATAATGCGGCAACCAAACCACTAANCCCTGCAGAAATATGAACGACTGTTCCTCCGGCAAAATCTATTGCCCCTTTGGCTCCGAGGTGAAATAGAAAACCGTCGGAGGCCCAAACCCAATGACAGAGAGGATTGTAAACCAGGAGACTCCATATAGCAATAAAGAAACAATATGCTTTAAAGTTGACTCTTTCAGCAAAAGCGCCTGCAATAAGGGCTGGAGTGATAATTGCAAACTTGCCCTGGAACATTGTAAAAACATATTCAGGTATGCCGGCATCTAAAATATTTGTGTCGATCCCCTTGAGAAAAAAATAATCATTGTTCCATCCGAACCATCCACCCAGAATGTTTTTTCCGAAACACATGCTGTAACCNACAATTACCCACAAAACACTGATAATCCCCATTGCTACAAAACTATGCATTATGGTCCCAAGTACATTTTTTGAACGTACCAGTCCGCCATAAAACATTGCAAGTCCCGGAATCATAAGCAATACAAGAGCTGTAGAAGTCAGCATCCAGGCCGTTGCTCCTGAATCAATTTTAACCCCGTCTGAGGCCTGCAATCCTGCTATACTAATAAACATAAATAAAAGCAATAACAGGGATCTTTTCCACCTTGATTTCATAACTGAATATTTTAAACCTTGTAAAATAATGTTTTCGAGGCAAACATATATGTTTTTTAGGGTATTTTCAACATTTTTATATGTTTTTTTACATTTTATCCTGTTTTTTATAGGGTCATCTTCGTTTTTTTATACTTTTTTNTCTTACAAGCTCATTTTTTAGGAGGTATAGCCCGGACAAGAAACCTAAAGTCAACCTCTGAATTCTTTTACGAACTGAGTTATCTTCTCATCTTCGTTACCAGGCTGCCCCAGCATCTTCACAAAAGCGCTTCCAATTATACCTCCACTGGCATATCTGTTTGCCATTTTGAATGTCTCCTGATTAGAAATTCCAAAACCTATAAG
>JGIcombinedJ21911_10000913_pt1 | contig 10082 bp, 9 predicted proteins | sample BarGraNGADG00211_FD_21911 | JGI IMG/M metagenome (IMG submission 21911)
TCGTCGTTCCCGGCCGTGTCCGAGAGTGGCCGTTGGTCGATCGTGCCGGGGCTCGCGATCGACGCGCACGCACGCGCCGGCATCGACCTTTCGGTCGCCGAGCTGATCGAGGAGCGGGACGCCGTCCAGGGGCTCGGGCTGGTCTAGCGCGATGGGGCGCCGGCACCCTGACGGCGTCAGCCCGACGGCGCAAGAGGGGAGCGATGTGTCACAGACACGCCGTCAGAGTGGGCCAGATCGCTCCACTCGAAGGCATCGCTCCACTCGAAGGCATCGCTCCACTCGTCTAGCGGAAGACGATGGTGCGGTGGCCATCCAGGAGCACCCGGTGCTCGGCGTGCCAGCGCACGGCTCGCGCTAGCGCCCGCCGCTCGACGTCCTGACCGAGCGCCACCAGGTCCTCCACGGTGCGCGAGTGGTCCACCCGCTCGACGTCCTGCTCGATGATCGGNCCCTCGTCCAGGCTCGCGGTGACGTAGTGCGCGGTCGCNCCGATCAGCTTGACACCGCGGTCGTGCGCCTGCGCGTACGGCCGCGCGCCCTTGAAGCTCGGCAGGAACGAGTGGTGGATGTTGATGACCCGCCCGGCCAGCTTCTGGCACAGGTCGTCCGAGAGGATCTGCATGTACCGCGCCAGCACGACGAGCTCGACATCGAGCTCCTCGATCAGCGCGAGCAGCGCGCCCTCGGCGTCGGCCCTGGTCGCCGCCGTCACCGGGATGTGGTGGAACGGGACGCCGTAGAACTCGGCCAGCCCGGCCAGGTCCGTGTGGTTGCCNACGACGCCGACGATGTCCACCGGCAGCTTCTCNGAGCGCTGGCGGAACAGCAGGTCGTGCAGGCAGTGGGCGGCCTTGGACACGAGGACCACGGTGCGGACCGGGCGCCCGGCGACGTCCAGGTTCCAACTCATCGAGAACCTCGCGGCAAGCAGCGTGAGGGCCGACTCCAGCTCGTCCTTGGCGACGGCGGACTCGACCTGCACGCGCATGAAGAACAACCCCGAGGCCGGGTCGCCGAACTGCTGCGACTCGGTGATGTTGCCGCCATGCTCGGCGAGCAGGCCGGCGACCGCATGGACGATGCCGGGCCGGTCCGGGCAGGAGAGGCTGAGCACCCACGAGGTGGTGGCGGGAGAGGCAGGCGCGGCGGAATCGTGGTCGGACACGTGTGTGAGGGTAGTCGCCGCTCCGGCGACCTGAGACGATTACGGCATGACTGACGTTGAGGTGCGACTCGACCGTGTCCCGGGCGACGCTGCTGGTGAACTCCTGACACTCCGCCGCGCGGCCTTCGTGANCGAGGCGCAACTCTGCGGGGACCCGAACATCCCGCCGCTCACCCAGACCCTCGGCGAGCTCCGTGANGACATGGCGCGGGACGANGTCGTCACGATCGGAGCCTGGATCGGCCCCCGGCTGGTCGGCTCGATCCGGGTCGGCATCGAGGACGACAGGGCGACCCTCGGCCGGCTCGCCGTCGCTCCCGACATCCAGGGCCAGGGCATCGGCACCCAGCTGCTCTTCGAGGTGCTCCATTACCTGCCGGAGAACACCCGCGAGGTGTGGGTCTTCACCGGTCAGGACTCCAAGCAGAACCTCGCGCTGTACGCCAAGCACGGGTTCGAGCACCAGTACGACAAGACGGCGGGGGACCTCACCTACGCGTACCTGCGCCGCATCCTCGGCGAGGGCGAAGTTGTCGATGTCGAGGACGCCGGGTGACTTGGTAGGCTGTGCCGGTCGCGACTGGCGCAATGGGTGGACGACCACCGGGGAGTGACGCAGCAGTTGACTTCAGGTCGGACGCCTGGGCCGAAGGTCACCGCACCGCGGAGTTCCTGCACGCAGATCCCCGCGGACGCACCCTGACCGTCAACATGCTTGCGAGGAGATCATGAGCGCCCAGTCGACCTACCACTCTGTCATCGACCAGCCCCTGGCCCAGGTCGACCCCGAGATCGCCGCCGTCCTCGAGGGCGAGCTCACCCGTCAGCGCGAGACGCTCGAGATGATCGCGAGCGAGAACTTCGTCCCTCGCGCGGTCCTGCAGGCGCAGGGCTCCGTGCTCACCAACAAATACGCCGAGGGCTACCCGGGCAAGCGCTACTACGGCGGCTGCGAGCAGGTGGACATCGCCGAGACGCTCGCGATCGCGCGCGCCAAGGAGCTGTTCGGCGCCGAGCACGCGAACGTCCAGCCGCACTCCGGTGCGACGGCCAACGCCGCCGTACTGCACGCGCTCATCAACGTCGGCGACAAGATCCTCGGCCTCGAGCTCGCGCACGGTGGCCACCTCACCCACGGGATGAAGATCAACTTCTCCGGCAAGCTCTACCAGGTCGGCTCCTACGGGGTGGACCCCGACACCTTCCTCGTCGACATGGACAAGGTCCGCGAGAAGGCGCTCGAGCAGCGCCCCGACGTCATCATCGGCGGCTGGTCCGCGTACCCGCGCCACCTCGACTTCGCGGCCTTCCGCTCGATCGCGGACGAGGTCGGTGCGAAGCTCTGGGTCGACATGGCTCACTTCGCGGGTCTCGTCGCCGCGGGCCTGCACCCGAGTCCGGTGCCGTTCTCCGACGTCGTCTCCTCGACCGTGCACAAGACCATCGGTGGCCCCCGCTCCGGCTTCATCCTGTCGCGCGAGGAGTACGCGAAGAGGATCGACTCGGCCGTGTTCCCGGGTCAGCAGGGTGGCCCGCTCATGCACGTCATCGCCGCCAAGGCCGTCGCGTTCAAGATCGCGGCGGGCGAGGAGTTCCGCGCCCGCCAGCAGCGCACCCTCGACGGTGCCCGGATCATCGCGGAGCGCCTGACCGCGGCCGACGTCACGGCGGCCGGTGTCTCCGTGCTGACCGGCGGCACGGACGTGCACCTGGTGCTCGTCGACCTGCGCAACTCCGCGATGGACGGCCAGCAGGCCGAGGACCAGCTGCACGAGGCGGGCATCACGGTGAACCGCAACGCGGTGCCGTTCGACCCGCGCCCGCCGCGGGTGACCTCCGGTCTGCGGATCGGCACCCCGGCGCTCGCGACCCGCGGCTTCGGCGCTACCGAGTTCACCGAGGTGGCGGAGATCATCGCGACCGTGCTCAAGGGCGGCGCCGATGTCGAGGCCTTGCGCGCGCGGGTGAAAGAGCTGACCGAGGAATTCCCGCTCTACCCGGGGCTGCAGCAGTGACCGCTCAGATCCTCGACGGGGTCGCGACTGCAGCCGTAATCAAGGCGGAGCTCGCGGAGCGGGTTCGCGCGCTGCGCGAGCGGGGCATCACACCTGGTCTCGGCACGTTGCTGGTCGGTGACGACCCGGGCTCCCACGCCTACGTCGCCGGCAAGCACCGAGACTGCGAAGAGGTCGGCATCCGCTCGATCCGGGTAGATCTCCCCGCCGACGCGAGCCAGGCCGATGTCGACGCCGCGATCGCCGCGCTGAACGCGGACCCGGCGTGCACCGGCTTCATCGTGCAGCTCCCGCTGCCGCGTCACCTCGACGCCCAGCGGGTGCTCGAGCTGATGGACCCGGCGAAGGACGCCGACGGCCTGCACCCGACGAACTTGGGTCGCCTGGTGCTCCGGGTCAGCGGGCCGATCGATACGCCGCTGCCGTGTACCCCGCGCGGCATCATCGAGCTGCTCCAGCGNCACGGGGTGGCGCTGGCCGGAGCGGACGTCGTCGTCATCGGGCGCGGGGTGACGGTCGGGCGACCGCTCGGCCTGATGCTGACCCGGCGCGAGGTGAACGCGACGGTCACGCTGTGCCACACCGGGACGGAGGACATCGCCGAGCACACCCGGAACGCGGACGTCATCGTCGCAGCCGCCGGCGTGCCCGGGATCATCACGGCGGACCTGGTCAAGCCGGGCGCAGCCGTGCTCGACGTGGGCATCACCCGCGTCCCGGACCCGGAGACGGGGAAGACGCGGTTGGCCGGCGATATTGATCCTGGCGTCCGCGGGATCGCGGCGTGGATCGCGCCGATGCCGGGCGGCGTTGGCCCGATGACTCGCGCGATGCTGCTCACGAATGTGGTGGAGGCCGCCGAGCGCAGCCTCTGATCCGACACCGCCGGTGAGGATCGCTGCTCGGCTCGACAGCGCGACACTCACCGTCCGGCCGGGGCGGGGGTGGCGACCGGGTCGGTGACATGAGGTTTGATGGGCGGATGCTGACCATCGCGACCGTCAACGTCAACGGGCTCCGGGCTGCCTTCCGCAAGGGCATGCCGGACTGGCTGGCCGAGCGTCGGCCCGACGTGCTCCTGCTTCAGGAGGTCCGCGCGCCCGACGACGTGGTGCACGAGCTGCTCGGTGACGAGTGGGCGATAGTGCACCAGGAGGCTCAGGCGAAGGGCCGCGCGGGCGTCGCCATCGCCTCGCGGCTGCCGATGGTCGGCGCGCGGATCGGGATCGGCTCGGACCTGGCCACGGACAGCGGCCGATGGGTCGAGGCGGACCTGACGCTGGCGGGCGGCGGGACCCTGACCGCGGTCTCGGCCTACATCCACTCGGGCGAGGCCGGGACGCCCAAGCAGGACGACAAGTACGCGTTCCTCGAGCGGGTGACCGCGCGGTTCGGCGAGCTGCAGGACGCGGGCGGGTACGTCGTCGTCGGCGGGGACCTGAACATCGCGCACCGCGAGGTGGACATCAAGAACTGGCGGGGCAACCTGAAGTCCGCCGGCTTCCTGCCCGAGGAGCGCGGGTACCTCGACCGCTGGTTCGGCGAGCTGCGCTGGGTCGACCTCGGCCGGGTGCTGGGTGGCGAGGGACCCGGGCCGTACACCTGGTGGTCGATGCGTGGCCAGGCCTTCGACAACGACGCCGGATGGCGGATCGATTATCAGCTCGCCACACCGGAGCTTGCCGACGCCGCGGTGACCGCCGAGATCGACCGCGCCCGGTCCTGGGACACCCGCTGGAGCGACCACGCCCCCCTCGTCCTCAGCTACGACCTCTAGCCCCGCTCGCAACCCTGTGGAGTGAAGTGGCACGCCTGCACGGCGTGTCTGTGTCACAACGCTCCACTTTGTGGCCGGGCCGGGGCGGGTTGGCTCGCGCGGGTCAGGGCGTCGCGTCCAGGAACGTCGGGGCCTTGAACCCGGCGGCGTTGAACGCGTCACCCACGGCACTCGTGACCCGGCCGACNTCGTCCGCCCGGACCAGCGCGATGGCGGAGCCACCGAAGCCNCCGCCGGTCATTCGCGCTCCGAGAGCGCCGGCCGCACTGGANGCACCGACCGCGAGGTCCAGCTCGGCGCACGAGACCTGGTAGTCGTCTCGCAGCGAGGCATGTGAGGCGTCGAACAGCGGACCGAGCGCCGGGATCTCCGCGCGATCAAGCGCGTCCACCGCGGCCGCGACCCGCGCCGTCTCCGTCACGACATGCTGGACGCGACGCCGCAGCACCCCCTCGGGCAGGGCGGCGAGGGCGGCGTCGAGGTCGGTGATCTCGCGCAGCGACGGCAGCCCGAGCAACCGGGCCGCCTCCTCGCAGGCGGCCCGCCGCTCGGCGTACTGACCGTCCACCAGCGAGTGCCGCGCCCGGGTGTCGATGACGATCAGCGCCAGACCCGATCCGGCCGGATCGAACGGCACGTGGCGCCGCTCGCCCGAGCGGAAGTCGAGCAACAGCGCGTGGCCGGGCCGCGAGTGCAGCACCGCCTCTTGGTCCATCCCGCCGGTCGGTGCCCCGGCAATCTCGTTCTCGGCCCGGATGCAGGCGGTGACCAGGTCGGACAGTCCCGGGTCGGACCGCGCGAGACCGAGACCGAAGGCCTCGTCGAGTGCGAGCGCGATCGCGGACTCGAGCGCCGCCGAGGAGGACAGGCCCGCCCCGCACGGCACGCACGAGTCGATCGCCGCGTCGAAACCGGTGACCGGGTGCCCGGCGGCGCGCAGCGCCCACGCCACGCCCACGGCATAGCCGGCCCAGCCGTCGACCGCGCCCGGCCCGATCGCGCGCAGGTTGCCGCGCCAGGGCGAACCGGACTCTTGCGCCGAGACGAGGCGGACGACGTCGTCGTCCCGGCAACGGAGCGCGACGAAGGTGCGGTGCGGCAGCACCAGGGGGAGGCACAGGCCGGCGTTGTAGTCCGTGTGCTCGCCGATCAGGTTGACCCGCCCCGGGGCAGAGGCGACCACGTCAGGTCGGGCATCGACAGGTCGGGCATCGACAGGTCGGGCATCGACATGGGTACGGAGCAGCGACGCGGCCTGATCCCGCCCGTCGTCGACCTGCCACGCGATACACCACCGCGGTGTGGGCGACATCACGCAGCGACCTCGCGCAAGCGTGCCGCGATGCGTTCCGGCATCGTGTCGCTCACCCACGCGCCCATCCCGGACTCGGAGCCGGCGAGGTACTTGAGCTTGCCCGGCGCGCGCAGCACCGAGAACAGCTGGAGGTGCAGCCGGGCGAGGTCCCGCCCCTCGCGAACCGGCGCCTGGTGCCACCCGGCGATGTACGGCAGCGGGACCGGGGTCCCGTCCGGGTTCTCGAAGAAGAGGTCGAGCCGGCGAAGGAGCTCGAGGTAGATCACCGCGAGGTCGTCGCGCTCGTCCGCGGTCAGCGCGGGCAGGTCGAGGACATCCCGGTTCGGGGCCAGGTGCACCTCGACCGGCCACCGCGCCGCGGCGGGCACGTACGCGGTCCAGTGCTCGCTCTCGAGCACCACGCGGGTCCCGGCCCGGCGCTCTGCCGCCAGGACGTCGGTCAGCAGCTTCCGACCGGTCCGGGCGAGGTGCGCCTCGGACTGGCGGAGCAGCGCGGCCGTGCGCGGTGTCACGAAGGGGTAGCCGTAGACCTGGCCGTGCGGATGGTTCAAGGTGACGCCGATCTCCGGCCCGCGATTCTCGAAGCAGAACACCTGCTCGACGCCGTCCAGCGCGGCCAACGCGGTGGTCCGGTCGGCCCAGGCCTCGATGACCGTCCGGACGCGCCTCGGGCTGAGGTCGCCGAAGGACACGTCGTGCCGGTCGGTGAAGCACACGACCTCGCACCGGCCGGCGGCGGGGCGCACCGGCCAGAGGTCCTCGCCGTCGAGCAGCCACTCCTCGCGCGTCGCGGCGCCCGGAGCGAGCGCGAAGGAGGGAAAGCGGTTCTCGAAGACGACGACGTCGTACGCCGTGTCCGGGATCTCGCCGTCCGAGTACTCCGAGCCGGGCGTGGCGGGGCACAGCGGGCAGGCGTTCGCCGGTGGCAGGAAGGTCCGGTTCATCCGGTGCGCGGCCAACGGCACCCACTCGCCGGTCAGGACGTCGTACCGCATCTCCGGGCCGGCAGGACCGGCCGGGGCGGCGTTGTCGGCGTCCCCGCCGCTCTGGGTCTCAGAACGTCCCGTGAGTGGCCGCGGGTCGTCCAGACGTCGCGTCGCGGCACCGGAGACGTACGGCTCCGAGTCGTCGAAGTAGATGAGCTCGCGGCCGTCGGCGAGCCTCATGGCCGTTCGGCGAATCGCGTACTGCACGCTGTTCTCCTTCTGGCTCCGAGGTACCGAGTGGAGCGTTCTGACACAGACACGCCGTGAAGGCGTGCCAGATCACTCCACTGCGGGGGCGGGGAGGGGGGTGAGGTTGAGGCGGCGACCAGCCAGGCCGCGCGAGCGGTGCCCGAGCTCGTGGGCGATCGCGCTGAGCGCGCGGGCACCGGCGGACTCGGGCGCGGAGAGCACCACCGGGGTGCCGGAATCGCCGGCCGCGCGCACCTCGAGATCCAGCGGAATCTGGCCCAGCAGCGGGACCGGGGCGCCGGTGGCGCGGCTCAGGTTCGCCGCGACCTCCGCGCCGCCACCCGAGCCGAACACCTCGAGCCGGCTGCCGTCGGGCTGCTCGAGCCAGGACATGTTCTCGATGACGCCAGCCAGGTGCTGGCGGGTCTGCAGGGCGATCGCACCGGCCCGCTCGGCCACCTGGGCCGACGCCGCTTGCGGCGTCGTCACGACGACGATCTCCGAGTTCGGCAGCAGCTGTGCCACCGAGATCGCGATGTCGCCGGTTCCCGGCGGCAGGTCGAGCAGCAGCACGTCCAGGTCGCCCCAGAACACGTCCGCGAGGAACTGCTGCAGAGCGCGGTGCAGCATCGGGCCGCGCCACACGACCGGCTGGCCGGCCTTGACGAACATGCCGATCGAGATGACCTTCACGTCGTGCGCGATCACCGGCAGGATCATGTCGTCGACCCGGGTCGGAGACTGCGTCACACCGAGCATCCCCGGGATCGAGAAGCCGTAGACGTCGGCGTCCACGACGCCCACCCGGAGCCCGTCGGCGGCCATCGACACCGCGAGGTTCGCCGTGACGGAGGACTTGCCGACGCCGCCCTTCCCCGAGGCGATCGCGTACACCCGGGTGAGGCTGTCCGGCAGGGCGAACGGGATGACCGGCTCGGGCGCCCCGCCGCGCAGCTGGGTGCGCAGCTCCTTGCGCTGCTCCTCGGACATCACACCCATCTCGACGCGAACTCCGGTGACACCGTCGAGGGCGCTCGCCGCCGCCGTCACGTCCCTGGTCAGGGTGTCCCTCAGTGGGCAGCCGGCGGTGGTGAGATCGATGCCGACGACGACGCCGCCGTCGTCCGCGACGTCGACCGAGCGCACCATGCCGAGGTCAGTGATCGGGCGGCGGATCTCCGGGTCCATGACTCGGGCGAGCGCAGCGCGGACAGCATCAACGGTGGGAGCGGCCATGGGCCCATCGTACGGGCCGCGCCGCGATGACTAGGTCCGCTCGACGTCCGGTCGCTCGGACCCGGCACGTTCGGCCTCGAGCTCCTCGAGCAGGTTGCGCAGCTCGGACCGGACGAAGTCGCGGGTCGCGACCTCGCTCAGCGCGAGGCGCAACGAGGCCATCTCGCGGGCCAGGTACTCGGTGTCCGCGAGGCTGCGATCGGCCCCCTGCCGGTCCTGCTCGGCGGCGACCCGGTCGCGGTCCGCCTGGCGGTTCTGCGCGAGCAGGATGAGCGGTGCGGAGTAGGACGCCTGCAGCGAGAGCATCAGGGTAAGGGCGTGAAGCCGCGCGCGGCCGTGTCGAACCGCATGTTCATCGGTCCGATCGTGTTCCAGGCGAGCCACGCGATGCAGAACAGGGTCAGGTAGACGAGGAACCGAGGCGTGCCGAGGAAGCGCGCGATGCCCTCCGAGAGCTTCCCGAAGGCGTCGGCGTCACGACGCCGGGGCAGCAGTGTCCGCCGCTCGCTGAGCGGCAGGTCGAGGCGCTCAACCATCGCTCGCCCTCCCGCGCGTTTGGCCGTCGGACTCATCGCTCGCCTCGCGCCAGTCTTCCGGCAGCAGGTGGTCGAGCACGTCGTCGATGCTGATCGCGCCCAGCAGACGCTTGTCCGCGTCGACCACGGGGACCGCCAGGATGTTGTACGCAGCCATCAGCCGCGAGACCTTCGAGAGGTGCACCTCCGGCTCGACCGCCTCGACGGCGCGGTCCACCACCGACCCGATCGGGGTGTGCGGGGCCTCGCGAAGCATCCGCTGGATGTGCACGACGCCGAGAAACCGGCCGGTGGGTGTCTCGACCGGAGGCCGAACCACGAAGACCATGGAGGCGAGCGCGGGAGTGAGGTCGTCGCGGCGAACCATCGCCAGCGCCTGGGCGATCGGAGTCTCCGGGCCGACGACCACGGGCTCGGTGGTCATCAGACCGCCGGCCGTGTAGTCGTCGTAGGCGAGCAGACGCCGGACGTCGCGCGCCTCCTCGGGCTCCATCAGCTCAAGGAGCGCCGCGGCTTGCTCGTCCGGCAGGTCACCGAGCAGGTCGGCGGCGTCGTCGGGCTGCATCGCCTCGAGGATGTCCGCGGCGCGAGCCCGCTGCAGCCCGGAGAGCAGCTCGACCTGGTCGTCCTCGGGCAGCTCCTCGAGCACATCCGCGAGCCGCTCGTCGTCCAGGGCCGTCGCGACCTCGAGGCGCCGCGCCGGGCCGAGGTCGTGCAGCGCGTCGGCGAGGTCGGCCGGCTTGAGGTTCTGATAGGTCGCCAGGAGCAGGGCGGCTCCCTGGTCGGTGCCCGCAACCGCGAGCCCGGTCACCGCGTCGAGCTCGACGACGAGCGGCTCGCCGCGCTTGCGGATGCCGAGC
>JGIcombinedJ21911_10000915_pt1 | contig 10077 bp, 13 predicted proteins | sample BarGraNGADG00211_FD_21911 | JGI IMG/M metagenome (IMG submission 21911)
GCGCATTGCGCGACGAGACGGTCGATGCGGATCGAACTCTGGTGAAAGCTGAACGCCGTATGAAGATGCAGGTGGACGAAGGGCATAGGACGCGAGTTAGGAATCCCCGCTAATCCATGACGCGGAGCAGGTACCAACGGCGGCGTGTATTGTCCCGGGCGACCGTCGCGACCATCCGGTCCTCGCTCAAGATGGTGAAGAATGTGATATCGTGCGCGTGTTCGGAACCGTACCGGGAACGTGACCATGTCTTGAGCACCCGTTCCACCTGCTTGATTTCCCCACGGAAGACAAACGACGTGAGGATCCCATCCCGTTCGCCAACAGGCGACAAGAGAAGACAACGTTGTGCAGCCATGGTTCCTGATGTGAGGAAGTGATTCTTAAGGGTGAACGCTGTCGACGTGCTCGCGGACGAGGCCGACGACGATCCCGAGGATGTGCGTCTCCTCGGTCACTGGGATCGGGTGGTACAGTGGGTTCGCCGGGACGAGGTGGATGCCGTCTTCTCCCTTGTATAGCGTCTTGACGGTTGCCTCATCGCCGAACAGGGCGACCACGATGTCTCCGCTATCGGCATCGGGTTGCGGACGCACGATGACGATGTCCCCCGGAAGGATGGACGCGTTGATCATCGAGTCCCCCTTCACGATGAGGCCGAAGTAGTCATGACGGGCGGAGGAGGACGGCGAGAAGAAGATCCATTTCTCAATGTGCTCCTCGGCAAGGATTGGTTCTCCCGCTGCGACAGTGCCAAGGACGGGGATCATGACCGCAGGCGTGGCAGGCGATCCCCTGATGGCGTCCAACTCTCGCAGGTACCCCTTGCGTTCCAGCGCCTTGATATGCACCACTGCGCCATTGATGGATTTGAATCCAAAATGGCGGCGCACCTCGTCCAAGGTGGGACGGAACCCCGTCTGCCGGGCACGGTCTTCAATGTACTTGAGGATTGCCCGTTGCTTGTCTGTCAGTTCTTCCATGGGTGGCCTCCATGATACGTGTAACTGTTACACATGTAACTATTACACTATCTGGAGAAAATGCAACGCATGGTCCATCCCTGCGAAAGAATGACCAAGAACGTGTCGATGACCAGCATCAGGCAGAAGTAGTCGCGCTTGAAGAGAAGCGAGGTGTTACTAGATCGCTGTACTCGTTCGTTCACCTGAACGTATGGCTTTCGGAGATTTGGAAATTACGAGAAACCGGGCGGACGTGGGACGCAGCCGAGTGACGGCGGGTCCTTGAACAACCGGCATGCTGTTGCTCCTGCACCCGCTCACGCCACGATGGGGCTCTGTCCCCGGATGTCCACGCAAGGACGTCACTATCATGGCGACTCCCCCCTGTTTCACGACGAGTCTCTACCAATTGTGAAGAGCATTCGGATGGTTCACGATCATGTAAATGGGCGTCAAACACAGTAGTGATGCACCGATATGGTATAGAGTTCACCAGTATGCTTCTGTCTTTGGGGTACTTGACACGATAAAAGAGAGCCCTAGAATTATCATTAAATACAAAAGCAGGGAGATACTTCTTAGGAGGTTTGACCAACATGACCATAGTCGGATATGTTCGAACAGAAGAAGCAAGGGGAACTGGTCCAGATATGGATGACCAGCTAGAGATTCAATACTACGCTATGAAGGCCTATGCCGAAGGCAAGGGGTACGAGCTGGCTGACTGTTACGTTGACGACTGTTACGTTGACGACTGTTACATTGACGATGCTTGCAGTGAAGCACTTAAACGTCCGAATCTCCAGCGTCTCCTCGAGGACGCCCGGGCAGGAAAGTTCCAAGTAGTCCTGGTTGTCTCGCTGGACCGGCTGAGCAATAAGCTCGCAGAACAGCTCTGGGTCCGCGAGGAATTGTTACGCTACAACGTCGAGGTATGGTCGGCCTCGGAACCTTCGGAGAGCGGGGGCAGGGAAGCATACCCGTTGTTGGGCATTGTCTATGATGTTGCAGAAATTCAGCGCTCAAACTTCACGGCTGAACGAAGCCAGGAGCGTAGGGCAAAGGCTTCCCAGGGTGGGTATGCTGGAGGGCGTCCACCGCTGGGCTACACGGCTACAAAGGGCGGAGGGGTGTTAACTGTGGATCCTGCAGGCGCTGCGGCTGTTCGACTGGTGTTTTCCCTCAGATCCAAGAAACTGAGCATGGCTAAGATCGCTGCAATTTTGAACAAGGAGGGGTACACGACAACAAAAGGGAATCGTTGGCGTATGGGGCAAGTCAAGCGTGTCCTGGACCGGGAGGCGTTCTACCGAGGGCACTACACGTACAAAGGTATTACCGCAGAAAAAGGCCAGCAACGTGCGATTCTCGGAGAATTGGTGATAGATCCAGACGAGGAAGCTAACAATGGAACAGGGGGGGACCTGCCCCCAGTGGTGCCAAAATGATTCATCGAACAGGCGAACTCCCAGCGAAGGGGAAGGAATTAAAAAACCCTGCACTACGAATGCAGGGGTCGGAAATGGAGAAAAAATGAAAAACAGCATCGAAGGCTGTACTAGTACTATAGCACGAACAGTTGCACTTGACTACCTGAATCGTGGTTTTTCTGTGATACCCCTACAGAACAAGCAGGGTGTTCCTGGTATTGGCTGGGGTTGGGCAGAAACGACCTATGCCACAAAAGATCAGATCAATCAGTGGTTCACAACAGAAAAGTATCAGGTTGGTATTGTCTGCGGGAAGATCAGCAGTGTTGTGGTCGTGGATGTAGACAGCCCTGAAGCACTGGAAGCCTGTATTACTCGTGGTTTTCCTGACACCCCTAAGGTAGAGACCAGTCGTGGACATCACTACTACTTCAAATGGCCCGGTGAATATGTCAAAACCCTCGCACCCCTGACCAAGAATCTACCCAAAGACCAGCAAATACCCGATTTGGATATTCGCGGTGATGGGGGCTGTATCGTTGCTCCACCCTCGATCCACGAGGGGGGTCATCAGTACGTATGGTGTGATGGGTATTCTCTCGATGATCTTCCCCTGGCTGAACTGCCGAAGTGGATCCTCGAAATAGCAAATGGGAGAACAACTGTGCCTGCTGATCAAAAGAGTGGCATGATCAAAGATGGGGGGAGAAACTGCCAAATGGCCTCCATTGCGGGGTCGTTGAGATATCAGGGGTTGGGCGGTCAAGCACTGGGGACCGCCCTCCAAGAAATCAATCTGGGGAGATGCATCCCACCCTTACCAGAACAAGTAGTAACAACCATTGCAAGGTCAATCGAAAAATATCCCGCAGGCCCGGCGACAAAAGATAAAAGAACGCAAACACAAATCCTCATGGAATATGGAAAAACGATGGAGTTCTTCGCAAACTATGAGAAAAGGGCTTATGTGAAGATAAAGAAAGACGATCACAGCGAAATCATGGAGGTAAAATCTCCGGAGTTTACTCATGAGCTATGCAGCCGCTTCAAAAAAGAAAGGGGAAGTCTTCCAAACAGCCAAGCAGTTCACGATGTCATCGAGGACTACGCCAGTGAAGCACTTCGAAATACAAGAGACGTCTTTCTTCGAGTGGCGGGGAGCGAAGGACACATCTATGTTGACCTGGCAAACGACCAATGGGAGGTCCTCGATATCACGGCAGGGGGGTGGAAAATCACGAAGGATTGTCCAGTGATGATGGAAAGGACAGGAGCAATGAAATCTCTGCCGCGTCCGGAAAGAGGCGGTTCCCTTGAAAGACTTCGTGAATTCGTGAACGTCGATAACAATAATTGGATCCTGCTGGTGTCCTGGCTTATAAACTGCTTCAATCCAAAAGGGCCATACCCAATTCTCTTAATTCAGGGTGTCCAAGGTTCAGCAAAAACAACGACAGCACGGATCCTTTCACAAATCATCGACCCATCCGTGTGTTCTCCGAGGACAACTCCAGAAGGTATGCACGATCTTTTTATTGCAGCAAAGAACCAATGGATGTTGTCTTACGACAATCTTTCTGGAACCCCCAAATGGTTTAGCGACGTTCTTTGCCAGCTGTCGACAGGCGGGGGGATGAGTACGAGGCAATTGTATACGGACAACAGAGAAGAATATATCGATGCAAAAAGACCAGTCGTCCTCAATGGCATCGACGCAATGATCGACCGAAATGACCTTCTTGATCGCACCATTTCAGTCGAACTTCTAGGAATTGCCGAAGGAAAAAGAATAACGGAAGCCAGTTTATGGGAGGGTTTCAACAAAGTCCGCCCTCAAATTCTGGGTGCAATCTGTGATGTCCTCGTGGGGCAAATGCAACAGAAGGGAAAAGTGCAGATGAAAGAGAAACCCAGAATGGCAGACTTTGCAGAATTCATCGTCGAGTGCGAACCCTCTTTACCCTGGGGAAGTGGTAAGTTCATGGAAAAGTACAAGAAAAATCGTCGAGAGAACATTCTCGACGTCCTTTCCACCGATCTGGTTGGTATTGTGCTTCAACGTTTCTTGAATGACCATGACTGGGGGGGGTATCTCTTGGAACTATGCAGTTCCATGGAGGAAAAAGCCACGGATGGGGAAAAGAAACAAAAAGAATGGCCAAAAAACCCAAAAAGCCTCGGTGCTCACCTGAAGCGCATCATTCCTGCACTCGCAGCCATTGGAATTGAACTACAATTCGGTGAAAAAACAAATAAAGGACGCAAACTCAGTATTTCCTTTGAAACTCCTGTTGATCCAATCATATGGCTTGAAGACAACACGGGCGAGGGAACAGAAGCAATCGATAACGACACCTGGGTTTTGTCCTATGATGGCGTGCTCAGCCTCAGGGAACCAGTGCTGGGAGGAGAAGAAAATGATTTGGTTCCGTTCAATTAGAAAGAGTGACGCAAAAGGGGGGAGTGACGCAAAATCAGGAAAATACTTTCTTTTCTATCTGTATTTAGAAATATATAGAGATTGGAAAGAAGTAGTAACCTCATTTTTGCGTCACCAAGAAGCTTTTGCGTCACTATGAATGGTGTTATTGAGAACGGCAGTCTGTCCTCGCCGGAGTCCACACAAAAAACGTGGAAGGCGCAGCAAAGGAGAAAACAATGAAACAACAGATTAGCACAGCAACAGCAGAACGAGTGTGGAAAGCATTGCAGGAACATTATGCACAGGGCGGGTTCATGGTGTTTGATCAGGACGGTAACCACGGGAAATGGCATTACGAGGATACGAGGCCCGAGATCGGTGACACCGATATTGCTTTTGCCTGTCCGGATGCCGATGACGATCTTACCACGCTGGACGAATGTAGTGAACGAGCGCAGCGTTGGGTAGCTGCGTGCAAAGCAGTTGATCCAGATGACAGGTTTGACGATCTGGAACAGGGGATCCTCGAACGACAGGAACATTTAGCAGGTTTTTGACAAAAGTGGAGATTGCCAGTTTGCGCCCCGCCATGGGGAAAACGCGGGCAGCAAAAATCTCCGCTGCTCTTTTCGCTGAAAAATCTGTGAATACTGGTCGGACATAGATGCGTTGTTCTGAGCGCCACCTTGAATGTACTGAAGTTCTCTCGTCGACAATTTTCCCGGCTGCGGCCAGGAGCAAAAAATGGAGGCAAGTATATGACTTTTGAGGACTGGAACGACAAAGGCGACCGTCTCTTTGAAAAAGATCTCTGTAAACAAGCCATCGATTGTTACGACAAAGCCTTGAAACTTGATTCACGCAATGTTAGGACCTTGGTTTCAAAAGGTGCGGCACTTAACAAACTGAAACTTTACGAAGAAGCTATCCAATGTTACGACCCGGCTCTAAAGGTCGACCCAGTTTTTGCACCTACCTGGACTCTCAAAGGAGTGAGTCTCACCCACCTCGGTCGCTATGAAGATGCCATTTTCTGCTATGACAAGGCTCTCGAGCTGGACCCTTTCCATGTTTTAGCTCTGACTAATAAGGGCAATACTCTCAACAAGATGGGTCGCTATGAAGATGCCATTGTCTACCTTAACAAGGCTCTCGAGCAAGATCCTGAGAATGTTTTTACCTTGACCAACAAGGGGAACGGTCTTCTCCGTTTGGGTCGTTATGAAGAAACTCTTTGCTGCTATGATAAAGTTTTGGTATTTGATCCAAGCAACATAATTATTTGGTACAACAAGGCATGTGTAGAATATAGGCTCGGCCAGAAGCGGGAGACGGTACGATCCTACCGGCAGTTTTTGGCGCTTAAACCTGCATCAAAGTACCAGCCACAAATCGAGGTCGCTTGCAAGTACCTGCTGAAACTGGAGGGCAACTGATCTGCACAGGAATGCGAGATGATTATCAGACGACACGTGCGCCGGATGAACTGGGAACAGCAACATGGCAGCAAAACACATCCGGCGCCGTCGTTTTTCCATGGCGGCGGCCTTACGCAGGAGGATCATACCGTGACCACTATCACAAAGAAAGATTTCCTCAAGCATCGCCCGGATTTGTATCCGGCAAATGGAAGAACCTACGAGCTACGGGCACTAAGCGATGAGGAAAGCCTCATTCTGACCTGCACTGAAAATCTGGAGGCGGCATTCGAGTTCGAAGATTGGGACGCGTCTATGGAGGCTAAGATATTAGGAGAAGCATATGACCCTGCAAGGATCTAACCAAGAAGTGCAAGAAACAAGTGCCGAGGCGTGGAACCTCATGGCTATCGTGCTGCGCCATTACCATCAACCTTTGCTTATTACTTGGGATTTATTGGAAAATGGACTGCTGCGTCGGTCCTATGCTACGTTCCTTGAGCTGAAGGACGACACAATTATTGCGAAGACATATTTGCAGGGCGATCTGGCGAAAGCGTCTGGCCGTCTGGAAGTAAAAGAATTGTGCTGGATGAAGGTGTGGCCCCGCGAGCAGTCAAAGGTAACTCGTTGGCCGGTTCTCGCTGGCCTGCTTCACGTAGTGGTTGACGCAGTGGAAAAGACGTTTCCCAAAGACAATCGTCCTACTCAGAGTACCCAAAAATGTGACGCAAGTGCCACGTCACAGCCAGAGAGAACGCGCACGAGCAATATAGTTGTCCACTTAGTTCCCCCCCCCTGATCGAATGATAAACAGCTAAGTTGTCTCCGGTATTAAAAATGTCGTAGTGGAGGTGATGTCCCATGATAGTTTCTATAAAGGGTGTATCGAGAGTCTTTCGTGGAACCGAGGAACCCAGCAAAATTGTGGCTGTAAAAACAATTTATGATGCCTATCCCCGTCTCATTACAATTCCGTCGTTCGAAGCATTGGGACGCATGATCGGCGATTTTCCCTCTATTGAGAAGTTCGAGCGCTTCGTTTTTGCGCGGGCAACCCAGCATCACCGGAAGAACGCTGCTGTTTCCTGGGAGACCGCTGTCTGGATGTTGTCCAGGGAACAGGTCCTGCGAAATTCGCTGCAAACTATTGGTCTCTATCAGCATTTTCCCAACGGGCAGCCAGCCATCGACCGGATCGTGGACATGGCGAAACAACACTGGGACGGAAAATTCCTGCCTGTAACAACCAAGACCGCGCAGGCCCAGACCAAGATTCCGAAAACCCGTCGCCCTGAACGATAACAAGACAAGAAGGGCATTTCCCTCTCACCCGGGGGGAAATATCCATAACTCATGGAGTCGTTCCCTTAGTTCTTCGGATGTCTGAATGATGAAGGCGAATCCCCAGATTTTGTGTTGCCTAGTCCGTGTCACGTAGCGGCTTTGAGGGGGTCAGTCCTGTTTTCCCCCTGTGTGCCGCTGCGGGAGCGTCTTACGACGAAGGAAGGTCCAGTGAATGCGATTGTTTTGCCCTTGTGGTACGTAGACGTACCCCTTAACTTGCCCAGGTCTTCACGATGTGGCCCACCCCATGGATTTTGAGGGATCACCCAGATATGTCAGGTGAGAGGGGAGTCTGAACCATGTTTGTCGTCCTGCCTGTCGTCTGTGCCCCCAGTCGTGACAGATTGACCGCCAGACGCTCTTTCTTTGTCCTCTTCATTGCTGCTACCTTGGCGGCGATGTCACGGTGCATTCTTTTCTGGCGTCGTGCACTGCCTTCGTCCTCGCTCGGGTCCGGGTACCAGGTCCACTTCGAAAACACCAGGCCGTCATTTTCGTCGATGTATTCGAAGAGATGACCGCCGTTTCTGACCATGAGCTGCTGATCCAGTCGTTGGACGCACGCTGTCACGTTCGCAACCCCCGACAGACGTTGCAATTCCTTCTTTGTGAGGGAAAAAAAACGCTCATCGCTGCCTTTTTCTTTTCGAGAGAGCCCTTCCTTATAAGACAGGATCAGCCAAACAACAACGTCTGCGTGGGTCAGACGCTTTGCGCGCACGTAGGAAAGCAACGTCTCGAAGGTATAGCGGGGGATAGGCGCCCACGGTTCTCCTGGGTCAACACATGCACTCGGCACGGTGACGTAGGACGTGGCAATCCTCTTGGCGCCGTTTCTCCAACCAGGTTTATAGACAATGAGCCCTCTCCCTTTTTTTTTCTCAACTTCACATACGAAGGGCGCGCTAAAGATACGGCGCAGAAGTTTCTTCGGTGCACCGACCCGTCGCCGTGCCTGCCGGATCTTGGACTCTGACACGGCCAGCGTGACGGCAAGTTCCAGATCGGCTGCGTAGAACGGCCCCCGTCGCCAGAATTCACTCACAACGAGTTCGAGGAAAACCCTCTCGACCGACGTCAAATTTCCCGATTGTTCCAGGCGTTGTGCTGTGATCGGCCACGAATTGACCATTGCCATCCTGCCCTCCTCTCCCAGTTTTTGTCGTGATCCCCGCCCGAGATGGTACAAGGTGGGTGGGTCGCTGTCAGTCCTTATTTTCTGATCATAGGCCGCTGTAGCGGTACATCACGAAGAAATCACCATGAAACGAGAGGGTTCCTGCTGCCATCCCCTATTGAAATCGACTGCACCACTTCTACAACACCCAGGCCCTCAACAGCACAACAGGCAGCCGGCGACGTTCATGACTTCCTGGGTGATCGGGTCATGGGCAACGACGGTAACACTGGGGTTTTCGAGGCAGGAGTTCCCACCCGAAGATAGGAGTGACCGCCGGGAAGGAGGGCATTGATTGCCAGCGGTCACATGCATGATATAAATCTTTCTCCTGTTCGCAATGGCCCCGAACCGAGACGACTCCAGAACCGCCTCTGATTGAAGAACCATCCCCGTTTTCAGAGGCATCTACAGACAGCAGAAATCTGTCTCACATTTCAGCCTCTATTTGAAACGTGCAGATAGCCCCTGTACTATGCCGTGACAATGGCCAGACGAGAGAAAATGTGGCAAGACGTACAAATACACCACAAGGCAAACGAGATTGCTGAAAAAGGGCACATTTTGCGTATTCTTGCCACTGATATGAGTCGGTGCTACTGTTTTGCGCTCTACTTTTGGATCCAGGACACAAAATGTACCAGATTCTTCCCTGATCCTCCGCAGTTCTCCCAAAAGACGAGGATCACTCAAGCAAGGCCTTCCGATGTGCGACGTCTGAATCAGTCCTGGCGTCGGTGACCTCTCTGCTCCCATTGACCCGTTGCAGATCTATTAGATCTCCACGACCTGCCGTCGAAAAGACAGAAAGCACCTTGAGGAGTGATGCCGTGGTTGTCCTGGTCGAAACTGAGGCGTGGCTGAATACCGTGGCCAATCGAAAAGAGCAGTCAGGACTATGTGGAACAGCAAGTGGGGGCGCTGACGAGGTCATTCGGCAAATGAACAGATCAATTGACACCTCTCCGGTAAATGGGTAGAGTAATTTAGTTGTCAAGATAAAAAATCTCAAGGGGGAGGAAGAGGATATGAGAAAGGTCCTGTCAGTTTTCATCGCAGCATGTCTCCTCCTGTCACTGTTCACAGGGATCTTCGTGTCTGTGCCTTCTGCAAGGGCGGACATCACGGAAGGGGATTATACCTATACCGTTGCTGGCAGTAACGCCACGATTACAAGTTATATAGGATCGGGAGGTGCTGTCGTCATTCCCAGTACGCTGGGCGGGTGTCCAGTGACCACTATTGGCGACGTTGCGTTCTTCAGCAAGGTGGCCCTGACTAGCGTGACCATCCCGAACAGCGTAACCAGTATTGGCGC
>JGIcombinedJ21911_10000919_pt1 | contig 10055 bp, 12 predicted proteins | sample BarGraNGADG00211_FD_21911 | JGI IMG/M metagenome (IMG submission 21911)
AATCAGCGGGTTGGGGGTTCAATTCCCTCACGGCGCACTGGTTGAGCACGAAATGAGTGGCGATCCATCCCCGGATGGGTCGCCACTCACGCTTTATTCACGCTTTTTGGCTGGAGCTTCGCTCGGCGGGGTCTTCCCCAACGCATCCTCCAGCGCCGCTGCGACCCGGGCGTCCACCGCCTTGCGACCCATGTAGACGTCCTGGGTCATGGATGGTCTGGCATGTCCGAGCTGGTCAGCAATCNCCCGGGCCGACAGCCCCGCCTCATCCAGCATCGTCGCCGTCGTCTTCCTGAAGCTGTGCGAGGTGGCCCAGTCGAAGCCCGCGCGGTCCAGCGCCGCACGAACGTCCCGACGGGGTGTTCTTGGGGTCGCGAAGACCGCCGAGTGAGTCCGAGAACACAGGATCTTCGAGCTTCACGCCTCGGGCCCAGCGTTGTTGCAGATCGGCCAGCGCCCAGGAGAACCAGGGTCCGTCGTCCGGCCCGTGTCTTGGTCTCCTTGCGCACCAGTCCATGACCGGTCCAGCGGATCACCGTTGAGCTCACCTCCACCCGACGCCGACCCAGATCCACATCCAGCCACAGCACTCCCAAACACTCGCCGATCCTCTGGCCAGTCCCCAACATGAACCGCACGAGCTCAGGCACGCTGGCCGCGCAAGCCACTGGGTCAGCATCAAGCTTCTTCAGCAGCAGTTGGCGCTCTTCCAAGGTCAAGGCCCGTGGCTCCTTCGGCGGACGCGCCGTCAACCGGTCGGCGTCACGGACAGGATTCGTCGCCAGAGCGCCATACCTGACTGCCAGTCCGAGAGCGCCGGATATGACCGACCGGCAGAGCTTCGCCGTTGGACCGCCGGCCGAGTCCAACACACGCTTGAGGAACCGATCGAGCAGAGGCGGTGAGATCTCGAGCAGCCTGACCTCACCAAGAGCAGGCAGCACATGGAGCTTGAGCGTGCGCTCGTACGTCTCCAAGGTGCCCGGCGAACGTGTGCCCCGGCCTACTTTGCTTTCGATGGACTGACGCCATATCTCGGCAGCCTTGGCGAACCGATCCGCCAGCCAGACGTTCTCTCCGACGGTGAAGTCATCAACTACGATAGGTTCCTGGTGCATCAGAAGGATCCCGGCTCGCTCGGCGGTTGCGGGATCGCTCACCGGTCCCTCCAAGCCGGTGACATTGATTATTCCTATATGTGGGCTGCTCTTGGCCCGCGAGCAACCGAGCGAACGTTGACTTGCCGGCGCCGTTGGCCCCACAGATGGCAAGGACCTCCCCGGCGTAGCCGTCCAGGTCAAGTCCGTCGAGGGCGAGCACCCCGGGATAGGACTTGCTGACGCCCGACGCCCGGAACGCCAGCTGACCGACGTCGAGACGGCCGCTTCTGAGGGGGCTTGGCGCGGTTGTCATGACAGCGAGTACCCGCCGTCCATGAGCAGTTCGGTGCCGCAACAGAAGCCGGCTTCGTCGCTCAGTAGCCATCCCACGGCGGCGGCGACCTCGTGTGGGTGGGCGAACCTGCCTACCGGCGTCCCTGCTTTCCACTGTGCGTGCAGGTAGGTCTTGCTCGCCAGCAGTGATGTGTCCACATACCCCGGTGAGACGGCGTTGACTCGCACTCCCCGGGCGGCCCACTCGTAGGCCAATGACTTCGTCATGGCCACCACGCCGGCCTTCGAAGAGTTGTAGGCGACCTGCTGCTGCGGCACATTCACCACGTGATTGCCTGACATNGANGCGATTGTGACGATCCGACCCGCTCCCTGCGCCAGCATGATGCGACCGAAGCGTTGGCAGGTGAGGAACATACCCCGTAGATTCACGTCGATCGTGCGGTCCCACACGGTCATGGCCATGTCTTCAGCGGCCGTGGGTTCTTCCGACAGCCCAGCCGCGACGACAAGACAGTCGATGCGTCCGGCCGCTGCGGTGACCGCGGTGACCGCTTCGTCGACGCTCGCTTCGTCGAGGACGTCGACTTCGACGAACTCCCCGGACGCGATCTGGGGGACCCGACGGTCGAGGTCGAACACCCGTGCACCTTCGGCAGCAAGCCATGCCGATACCGCCTGCCCGATCCCGCCGGCCGCGCCGGTGACGACGACGGTGGCACCTGCTAATCCGTTCATGAACTTCCCGCTTTCGTGTATGGGCAAGAAACACACTTGTTATTACAGGATGTCAAGTAGCTGACATGTGAACGTTATAAGAATCGTGCGGCCCAGCGTTGAGGGTTGACCTCAAGGACCATCCGGGCGAGATCGTTCCCGCCCGTTTCGATCATCCGTGGAACGAACCTGTCGCCGAGATAGGCAAGTCCTGGCATCCCACCGGCGGCGATGTACCGTGTTCGGCGGGCAACGTCGCCGCCGAGAATGACTCGTTCGTTGGCACCGCGCCGGGCAGCCTCGATCAGACAGTTGAGGACCACCGAGTCTGGCCATGACTTGTGCCGAGCAACGCCGTCGTATCCGAGGTAGGCCCCACGGGCGGCAAGTTCGGCGTGAAGCCCAGGGTCAGGGTTCCGGTCGATGTGGGCCAGCACGACGGAACTGGCCTCGACGCCGCATCCGGCGAGGAGTTCCAGGACCTCCCAGGCTGCGCTGCCGTACTCCAGATGCACCATTACCGGCGCCCCGGTCTGCGCGTGGGCCTCGGCGACGGCTTCGATGACGCGGTGCTCGAAGGCGGTGATTGACCAGTAACCGATCCCAGTCTTGAGGACGCCGGCACGGACCGGCTTGCCGGTCGGAGAGAGCGCAGGCTGACTTGCCGTCGGCTGGTCACGCTCCGGCATCCCCAGCTGGACGTCGGCGGCGAACCGTCTAGCTAGCTGAGCCGTGGTCTTCTCTAGCAGCCAGTGTGAGGCGCCGTAGTGTTCCTCACGGTGTGCTCCGGTCGAGGCAAGAATACTCAGTCCGGTGGCCGCACTGATGCGGGCGAGTCCGGCCGGATCACGACCCAGTCCTGTCGGTGTCGCATCGACCATGCTCCGGAAGCCGGATGCGCAGAGCAGCTCTGCTTCACGAGTACTCGTGGCTTCATCGGTCAGCTCGTCGCCAGGCAACAGTGGACTGACCTGGAAGAGGTGCTCGTGGTAGTCGACCCGGCCGAGTTGGCTGGCTGGTTGGTCACCGAGTACGGCGCGTACCGAAGTCATCTGACGGCCGCGGCGACCCGGCCGAGTTCTACGACAGTCTCAGGCGGCATCAGGATGTGGAACACATCGGCGATGACTTGGGTCCAGCCGTGGATGAAGTACCGCCAGCCGTCCTCTACAACCAGGTCCTTGTCGTGTTGTTGCCTCTGAGCCTGGTGGAGGAACTCGAGAGACCCCCGATAGTTGAAATCCCAGATCAGCCCACGTTCTGGGAAGGCGACCTGGTCACTCAGTGGCGAGCCGGGCCGGTCCTTGCCCAGTCCGGTGGCGTTGACGACCAGGCTTCCGGGCGGTAGGGCCGCGACAAGGGCGTCGGTGTCGTGCGTATTGGGGGCCACGACGTAACGGAACAAGGAGGTCGACAGGCCCGCGCGCTCGTGTAGATCCCGAAGGTGGGTCAGCTTCACCTCGCTGCGGGCCGTGCAGGTGACTCGGGCCGGTCGGTCGCTGCGCACGCCGAGCTGGTGGCTCAGGGCTCTGCCGGATCCGCCGGATCCCAGGCACAGGACCTCCGCTCCGGTTGCTGTGAAGTGGCCGTCGGGGACCAGTTCTTCCAAGGCCAGGCTAACCGTGATCGGGTCCTTTGCGGATCCGCAAAGCTGCGATCCCCTCTTGTAGATCGAGGAGATCTCACCGAAGACGACGGCGAGGTCGTCGAGCTCGTCGAACAGGTCTTTCGCTGCGTCATAGACGCTGACCTTGTGTGTGGTGACCAGAGCGCCGCGGTGAAGGTGGTCTTGACTGATCTGCTGCACCAGACTGCGGTAGACGGGGGCGGCGGCGCCGAGCGGCACATCGTGGCCGATGAGTGTGCGGGTGGGTAGCTGGAGCGTATCCGCCCAGGCGGGGAAGACTTTGCGGATCGAGGAATGCCCGGTGCTCACCCCGACGAAGCCCATGTAAGTCCCGTCGCTCATCGCGTACCTCGGGCCAAGCGCAGCGCAGTCGCGAAACGGCGGGCTATCGACTCGATCTCGTCATACCGGCCGGCCGCGATTGCCGCCGAAGGACAAAGGTCGCCGCCGGCACCGACCGCGATTGCCCCGGCATCCAGCCAGCTGGACAGGTTGGCGGCGGTCACACCGCCAGTCGGCATCAGAGGGGTGTTCGGGAAGGGCCCCCGCAGGGACTTCAGATAGGAGGGTCCGCCGAGGGAAGCCGGGAAGATCTTCACGGCAATTGATCCGAGCGATACCGCTGTCATGAGCTCGGTCGGTGTCATCGCGCCCAGCATGATCGGGGCGCCCGTGGCCCGCATGGCTTCTGCAAGCGATGGGACGGTGCCAGGGCTGACCAGGAACTCAGCACCAGCCTCGACGGCCTCTTCGGCCTGTGCGGCCGTCGTGACGGTTCCGGCGCCGAGCAGGATGTCCGTACCGTAGCGATGCGCGCACTCAGCGATGACAACGGCCGCGCCCGGAGTCGAGTAGGTGACCTCGATTCCAGTGATGCCGCCGGCTACGAGGGCTTCAACCGTGCCGAGCGCGGACTCGGGGGTTGGGGCGCGCAGGACGGCGATGATGCCGGTCTCCGCCAGTCTTGCGAGTGTTGTGGACTCGAACTCGGACATTGGAATGCTCCTCGTGATCAAGCGGTATGGGGGCTCAGTCTGTGGTGGGACAACTCAGGGGTGGGGCGATGACGTTCGGAGGGGTTGTCCCGGCGAGTACGGCCAAGACAGCCGCCGTCGCAGCGGAGCCCATGTTGTCGACGGCTTCAACCGTCTGCGCCGCACTGTGCGGCGTGAGGATGACTCGGTCCGCTAGGTGCGTAGCCAGAAGCGGACTGCTCGCATCGCCATGCCCGGAGCCGAGATCATCAGCCGCGTAGCAGCGGATCCTGTGCTCGCTCAGGGCGGTGGCGACAGCGTGTTCGTCGACCAGCGCCGCGCGCGCCGTGTTCAACAGGATCAGCTCTGGGGTGGCGGCCCGAAGCCAGCCTGCGTCGACGATGAGGTTTCCGCCTGGGGCGTGAAGTGACACCACGTCACACGTCGCAGGAAGGGCGAGCAGCTCAGTTGGCTCGGCGCCCGCTGCGATGATGTCGGGTGCAGGCACGACCGGGTCGTAGGCCAGCACTCTTGTCCCGAAGGGCAGGAGCCGGGTCGTCAGAGCCCGACCGATGCGGCCGAAGCCCACTATCCCGACCTGGACGTTACGCATCTCCTTGGTGCGTAACACAGTCCAGTCCTGGGCTCGGACACTCCGATCACCAGACACGATCCGTCGCAGTGCGGCGAACAGCAAAGCCAGCGCATGTTCGGCCACAGCGTCGCTGTTGGCGCCGGGGGTGTTCGTGACGGTCACTCCGGCACGCGCGGCCNCATCCCGGTCGACAGCGTCGACCCCCACGCCGTAGCGGGCGATGAGTCTGAGCTTGGGTGCNGCGGCCAGGTGTTGCGCGGTCACCGGTGATGTACCGGCGATCCATGCGACAGCGTTCTCGAGCTCCGGGCGGATGCTCTTCAGGTCATGGTCGATCGCACCGCGAACCACGCGGGCGCCAGCTTGGTTGAGGCGGCCGATCAGGTCGTCGGTACCGGTCGAGAAGGACCTTGATGTCACCAGGACGAGCGGTGCGATCACGACACACCTCCGCCGAACCACGGTTCCAGTCGACGGTAGGCGTCGAGGAAGCGCTCATGCCGAGCGCGGTAGGTCTGGTGGCGTTCAGTGTCAGGCTCGAACTCTGCAACGACCTCGGAAAGAGTGCGTGCGACGGAGAAGCCCGGCAGCAGACCGATTCCGACCCCCGCGGTGACTGCAGCGCCGAGACTGTTGGCTTCCTCGACGACGGTGCGCCGGCGGATCCTACAGCCCCAGATGTCGGCCATCATCTGTAGCCAGACGTCGCTGGCTGCACCACCACCGATGGCGTCGACTTGATTCACGGCGGCACCGTTCTCGCGGAACGCCTCCACGCAGGTAGCGAGGTTGAAGGCGACGCCTTCAAGAACGGCCCTGGTCAGATGTGCCTGCCCATGCTGGCGGCCCAGGCCGACGAACGCGCCGCGTGCCTCGGGGTTCCAGTACGGTGATCGCTCTCCGAGCAGATGAGGCAGGAAGTAAAGGTCATCGCCGGAGGCCTCGACGGTGCCGGCCTCACGGACAAGGCGGTCAAAGCGCCCGACGTCCTCGGTGCCGGCCAGCAGGTCGGCGATCCAGTTCAGCGACCCGCCCCCGGCCTGCATGGTGGCGGTCGGGACATACTGCCCGGGCACGACGTGGTTGAAGGTCATGGTCCGCATGGCGGGCAGATCCAGCAGAGGCTGGTCGGCGCTGATCGAAACCCAGGAGGAGGAGCCCAGATAGACGTANGCACCGTCGGCCTCGGATACGACGCCGGCCCCGACGGCGGCCATGGGCCCGTCCCCGCCGCCCATCACCACGGGGGTACCGACTGTCAGGCCGGTCGCATCGGCTGCGGCTGTCGTCACAGAGCCGACGACGGTCGTCGAGGCCACGACTTCAGGGAACAGGGCCGACGGTAGGTCTGCGGCTGCGAAGAGCTCTTCGGACCATGTCCCGCGGCGCTGGTCGAATGCGTTGGTGCTGGACGCGTCGGAGGGGTCGGTCGCCAGGACTCCGGTGAGTCGGGAGACGACGAAGTCTTTGGCCAGGCACAGCCGGCGAGCGCGGGCAAAGATGTCGGGCTCCTCGTCGCGGACCCACATCAGCTTGCTGAGGGAGTATGTCGGGTTCAANCGGTGCCCCAGGGTACGGTAGCCCGCCTCGGCNCCAATGGATGCGAGAAGCGTCTGGCATTGCTTNGTGCTGCGGGTGTCCGCCCAGATGAGCGATGGTCGTACCGGGTCGCCNTGCTCGTCCAGCAGGACTACGCCCATCATCTGACCCGATAGTCCAACGCCGAGAATCTGCTGTGACGAGACGCCGGTGGTGGCCAGAAGGCGCCGGGTCGCAGCGCAGACGGCGTCCCACCACTGTTCAGGATCCTGCTCCACGACGCCGCCGCGACCGTAGTACGTCGGATAAGTCTCAGTGACGGCAGCAATCAGGTGACCGTGTTCGTCGTGCAGGGACGCCTTGTCGCCGGTGGTTCCGAGATCGTGTGCGATCAGCATCTAGGTGTGCCGCCCGCTCATGCGAAGGCAGAGTACGGAGTCAAGAGATGACCGTTCGGGGATGAGAACGGTCGCTGTCCCATGCCGTGTTCGAGCACCCAGCCGTAGTCGTGACCTGCAGAGCCCGGATAGACGGCGAGGAAGCGGTAGTCCTCGGTACCGGTGTTGACACTGCGGTGCGCCCAGCCGGGTGGGATATAGCCGATGACGCCTTCGGCCATGTCGATCCACGCGCTGCGCTTCCCATTGAACATGAGCAACCCCCCGACGCCGCCAAGGCCCAGGTAGATCTCAGCCTGGGGGTCCGGGTGCNGGTGGCCTTTGGTCATGTAGAACTCGCCGCCGATAGTGCCGGGTCGGATTGTCGTGATCGACTGAGGCAGCTCTCTCGCGATCTCCGGCACCGGTGAGGAGACGACGGAGTACACGACCGCATCCTCTCCGGAGGCCTCGGCTGCCCGGAGATCCTCTCGGGCGAACAACCCGCTCAGGGAAGACATGCGACGGGTCAGCACCGGGCCGGCTGGTTGCACTGCGGACGTGCAGAAATCGAACCGGATCTGCATGGGCTCGATGGGTAGGGTTGCGAAGCTCGGCATCGAGCGGCACCTCGTTTCCTGTTCACGCTCGCCGTACCTGATGTGACCGGCTCGTCGTCGCCATCTTGGCATCCTGTCATTACAAGTGCAACCCCAGGCTGCTCATGGATTCGTACAAAGCACCCGGTGCCGCTTAGTGACCTAAGGTGGCTGTCATGACAAGACGAGCACGGGAGCGCCCCCAGCGAACGATCGACCGTTCCTCGGCGATCCCGTTCTACCACCAGCTGAAAGGCGTACTGAGGTCGCAGATCGACAGTGGCGAGCTGAAGTCCGGAGACGCCTTGCCCGGTGAGCTGCGGCTCTGCGAACAGTACGACGTGTCACGCACGGTGGTGCGTCAGGCGTTGGTCGAGCTGGAGTTCGAGGGGCTGGTTGATCGGCAGAAGGGCCGGGGGACGTNTGTGACTGCTCCCAAGACGGCGCAGAGCTTGGTCCAGACTTTGAGTGGGCTGTATGAGGACCTCGCGGCGCGGGGCCTGCATCTGCGCAGTGTCGTTCGTCGGCTGGAGCGAGTTCGAGCCGAACCGGTGGTTGCGGCCGCGATGCAGATCCAAGAGGGCGCTCGAGTCGTGCTCCTGGAACGGCTGCGGCTGATCGAGGACGAACCCTGGGTGCTGGCTCTGACGTACCTTCCGTCTGAGACGCTGCCGACACTGCGACGGGCCGATCTGGAGAACGGGTCCTTGTACTCGGTGATGGATGACATGGGTATTCGTCCCACCCGGGGCCGGCGGACGGTGGAAGCACGGGAGGCCGGCGAGACCGTAGCAGAGGTTCTTGGACTGCGCCGGACGTCGCCGGTGCTGCTTCTGACGAGTCTGGGTACCGATCGCACCGGTCGACCGGTCGAGTACTTCGAGGCATTTCACCGCGGCGACCGGAGCCGGTTCGAAGTGGACCTAGTTCGGGCCTCCGCCACCCGCTGAGCCTCGATTCGCCCCCGGCGTATTCGTGGGTTGGTGAACGCGATTCTGATCCGGTCTTCGCCGTAAGGGGATCGGCCGTTGAACAGTGATCGATCCGGGCCACCTTCCCGTCGAAGGGGAGACACCGCAGGAGCGTGGGACAGTGCCGACGCGTTCTGCCTACAGCGACAGCAGGTTTCCCGCGAAGCCCACGACAATCCCCAAAGCCAGCGCTGCGATCGCAAGACGAGGTGTGCCGAGAGCCTGCAGAGCAGGCTGCTGGGCGCACTGGCCGCGCCCTAGCCGTGGCCTCGTGGTCCGCCCCTTGATGTCCGCCAGGCGAGGGCGGTAACTACTGCGGGCCGTCGGTGATCTCGCCGGTCTGCAGGTTCACCACCCCCAGGCGCGGCCGCTCCCTGGGGGCGTTGGTACCGCGCCGGGTTGTGGTCTGAACGTCGCGGCTGTAGATGTCCCTGCGTTCCCGGCTGGCTGGGTCGTTGGTGTGCCGGGCGTAGCGGCTGCTGGCGGGCCAGCGTTGGTGGCCTTCCTCGCAGTGGTCCTTGATCCGGGTGCGCATCCGGTCGATGAATGCCGGCAGGGCGTACCGGTGCCACTCTTCGAGCGCGTCGCTGGTCAGCGCGGTGCCGGCTCGGCGGCGTTGGTCGGCCAGGACGGCGATCTCGTGGACGAGGTGGGGGTGTTGGGGCCAGCAGCCGGGGATGACCGCGCCGACGTCCCAGACGTATTCGCGGTTGAGCCAGGTGACGACGTCTTCGAGCCAGGCCCAGACCTGTTCGCGCAGTTCGGTGTTGCGACAGGTTGGCGGGTCCCAGGGCCGGGGCAGGAGACGGGGGTCGCCGATCGCGGTTTTCTGTTCCTTGGTGCCGTTGGCGGCGATGTTCAGCTCTCGGTAGGCCAACCGGATGAGGGCACCACCCTCGGGGAAGGCGCGGATCATCGGCTGCTCGGCCGGTTCCGTAGCCGGATCTGTGGTCACTGCCCGCTCCCGTGGCCGACCAGTCCGCGGCGCTTCGCCTCGACGAGCGCGGCGGTCGTGCGCGCCTCGGGCGTGACGACCAGGCGGCGGGCCTCGGACAGACGGGACCGCACCTGCTCTTGGTTGGCTAGCAGCTGCGCGCCTGGTTTGCCGTCGATGCAGCGGGTCAGGCGGGCGATCATGGGCTTGCCGTTCTCGGCGACGACCAGTGCGTGGCGTTCCTTGAGCTGGCGGATCTCCTCTGGGCGCAGGATCGGGATGTCCTCCCCTGAGGTGGTCCGTCCGCCCATCTGCCCGGTCTGCCAGG
>JGIcombinedJ21911_10000922_pt1 | contig 10038 bp, 6 predicted proteins | sample BarGraNGADG00211_FD_21911 | JGI IMG/M metagenome (IMG submission 21911)
GAACAGGGTCATCAGGGATTTCTTTTCCACATGTTGGACAAAGCATCGAGCGCCTCCTTGTCAAATGGAACAACTCACGGCTCTTCCGGAAAGTGGCCAGCAATGGTGAAAGAACCACTATACAACAAGCACAAACTGGTCCTTGGCAATTGACGTGTCCTCGAGAGCAGCAGGATATTCACCAAGACCTTCAGCAGATGCGTTCTTCTCGGGAGTCCCTCCTTCATTAGGAACAACAACATCATTGTGTGTATCAGGCCCCCGCCTGGGGACCACAGACCGTCCGATCATGATACCGCCCGGCCTGGGAATACCGGCAGCTGTCACACCTTGTCATAGTACGATCCGCCCGGTCGAGGAGTATCGTCCTGCATGCCGCTCACCAGAGACAAAATGGCGAGAGCAATAGCCGCCGCGACGGTCAGTACGAGAATCTCCAGTCTGAGTGCCCCGCAATTTATATAGTAAAGAGATCAGACATCACGAATTGCCGAGAGCCGTTTCTAGTCCCTCGGCTGCTCCAGAGTAGCCATCGAGTCCACGGGGTGTTGCGGAAGCGACGTTACTGGGAATACTTTCCTGTGATGTCGCGTTGACAGCCGTTACGCAATAATAGAAGATCTTCTTGAAGGTATCATCACCCGGATTCACTACCGTGCCGGCAGTAGGAAGGTCGTCGAAGAAACAGACACGACTCGTTGCAATATATTCCCACGGAGATGAAGTTCCACCAACCGTTTCCGGCGTGGTCGTCCGATAAACGTTGTAACTGACGATCTTAGAGGTACTGTTCATCGGTTCATTCCAGGTAAGTTTGATACTGAGATACTTATCTGCTGTTACCACAAGGCTGGTCGGAGGTTCAGGTTTCGTGGACGCGGGCGGTCCCTGCGGAGTCAACATGAGTGTGATCATCTTCGTGGCATCCGCGTATTGCACGTCGATACCCAAGGATTCCGCGACGAACCGCAGCGGCAGCATCGTCCGCCCGTTCATGATGACGGGCACAACCGCGGAGTTTGCTGCATCGATCGCAAGGGTGGTGCCGTTCAGCGATGCCTGTGGCTTGTCAATCCAGAGGTCGAGCGAATCCTTTCCCAGCGTGACGGTGACTTTGCGCGTAGAGGACTCCCAAGCAGCGGATCCCCCAAATGCTTCGATGACGGCGCGAATAGGAACCAGTGTCCTGCCTGCGACGATGACGGGCTTGGTTCCTTGGGTGTCGATCGGTTGCTGCACTCCGTTGACGGACATGGATGCGTTGCCGATCCACAGTTTGATCGTCGTTGACGACAAGGCGGTAGCTGCCGACGGGACAAGGAGTTCTGCGACCAGGAGAATCGCTACCAGAACCTTCAGCAGACGCGTTCTTCGCATGAGTCCCTCCTTCAGTAGGGACAGTACGCTATATGCATACGACATCGCAGCGAAAATTGTACTCTCTACAATAAGTATGACACGATGACAATGTTTTTGCTAATCGACAGGAGAGAAGGGTCAACATGGGAATACGTTGATCCATCGTAGCAAAAACCCCTCACCAGGAGAGGCTTCTTCGTCATCCGCAGGTATCCGGCGTTAGCGCAAGATCGCTTCGTGCTGGCCTTTTGCCTCGATGTCAGCATAAGCATAACGCCCGCGCTAGTTCCTCAACGTGTCAGGACAAAGAGAAGCAGGTCTCCTTGCTGTCTCCTCGTGGCGACTGTGAGCATTGGGCGTCCAACTCCAGAGGCAGAGGCTCCCTGTTGGGTCGTCCTTGCTCACAGCAGAGCTTCCACCTTCTCGATGATTTCTCGTGCCTCTTTCCCTCTGTGCGCCTTGGCAGCTGTCTCGGCGAAGTCCGAAATCATACCCCTCAAGTTACTTCGCACAAGGTTCTGAAGTTGTTGCATAGCCTCTAGAGTGGTATTCAGAGTACCCTCGAACTGCACCCAAATCTCCCGAGTGAAGGATGACTCACCCGTGTCGATAAAGCTCCGCATGGCGTCCGCAACTCTCTCGAGCTCACTGATAGCTGGCATTACGGAGGTCGCCAACACGGTCGGGAGGCGACTCATGAACTCAAAGCTGCCGTTCAACTGGCCAGAGAAGTTGGGACTCGCCGGTTCGAGCGTTGCGGTGTAGACGTAGCCTTTCGTTGCCGCCTCCACCGCGCTGACACAATGGCCTGATGCGTCGTCTGCAGATGCCTTGAGACGTTCGAGAGAGGCTGTCAGGTCTTGGCCCAGATAACCGAGGATGAGACCATCCCTGATCTTCTCAGCCGGGAGGTCCTCAAGCAAGACGGTCGTCTCGAACTCTTCGAGCCACGAATCGCGTAGGGAATCGGCGAGAACGAGACTCAAGATGAAGAGGCCAAATAGGATGCCAATGAAGGCAGATCCTGCGGTTAAGAGGTTGATGCCGTCCTTCTCCAGAGATGTGACGGTGGCGGATCGGTACGCAAACACCCAAGCTATGGCAGCAACCACAGTGGCAACACAGCACAGCCAGTTCCTCAAGCCCTTGCCAAGCATGGTCCACGGGTTCACGTTCAGCGGCTCAAGAACCGAACGCCAACGCGAGCCGACAATCCAGAGCACGGATTGCCAGAGGCCCATGCTAGACATCAGGCAGAATACGTCGGGCAGCCAGCGCGGCCTGGTATTGGCTGCGGTAACGACGGCGAGAGCAAGCCACAGTATACTGACTGCGCACAGGCCCCAGCCTCGGATCTCCTTCTGTGCAGAGCTGAGTGGAGTGACTACGCGGACATGGTTCGACTGCCGATGGCTCGGATAGCCATTGGTGAGCGGCCCCGCCAGCAGAGGAAGGAGAACTACTGCCACCGCGTAAAGTTCGAGAGATGTGACCACAAGAAGGTCAGAGCGAAACTCTGTGTCTGCCATCATATGGGGAATGAGCTGAAGCACACGAGAAACACAGAACCCTGTGAAAGCCAGAATGGTCCATGCTTGGAACCCGGAAGAAGTACGCCTGTTGAGGTGTCGGTCGTTCAGATTGCGCACGTACAGAATCCAGTCTGACTTCTCAGTATCCTGCAAGGCATGCCTCCGACTCAAAAGAACTCCACAGAGACGATTCGAAAGAACGAGCCTCTTCCCCGGGTGACAATCGTTGTGCAACTGATGCAGCGGGCAATCGGCACCCCGTCTCGCTACAACCGGTTTCTAGGCACGATAGTAGTACCTATATCCCCTTCAACGATTTCACAATGAGATCCGTACGTGCCTTTGCGAACTCGTCGAAGTAATCGAACTCAAGGTTGGGGATGTCGGGGATCAGGTGTTTCTTACGAAACGCATCATCCCGCGTCTTGATCCACTCGTCAAAAGGTATGGCATTCTTTGATATGTTCTCTGAGTCAGTGAGCAATTCAAGGTTGGCGATGGTGTTGTACGACGACATATAGGCTTCGATCTTTTCGTCGCTGAAGCCCCGCTTTTTCAGAGCCCGTACCTGGAACTCTGACTTCGGGAAGACATGGTCCTCGTGGAAAACCGCGTCTTTCCAATCACGGTCAGGGTATAGCAGCGACAAGACCAGGTTTGTGTACCGGCCTTGGTAGCCATAGCCGAGGATGCGGTCAATCTCCGCGTCATTGAATCGAGGCTCGATTCCGAGTGACTTGTAAAGGAGATCAGCGGGGAACAGCTCCGTCGGGTCACAGGCATTCAACGAATCCCGCAATCGGGTCAACGTAGTATCAGATGAACCGCCAAATGCGTTCTTGAGGGTTGAGAATACGAACCACCTGCGGATAGCAACCTGGGCCTCGGCATCTTCGGCCTTGGATGATGTGTCGAACGAGGAGTTGCCGCGGTTCATGATGTAGAAAGCGATTGGTAGGAGTGCCAAGGGAGCCACGACGTTCTTGTCGTTAAAGCCAAAACGAGAGATGAGCCTCACTGTTGTTGACAGAGAATCCTTAATTCTCCCCCAGTTCTCCTCAATAATGTGGAGGTTCTTCTTCGTGAAATTCTTGACTCTGTACTGGATAGGCAGGTCCTCAGTAAGGTACAGACATGCTTTCAGCACGAAGTCCTTGCCAAAAGTGTATCCATTACCGAGCTCGTTGAGTGAATCGGTGAAGTCATGGATTTCCTTACGTGCATCAAGCGTCTCCCAATTCGCAGTTGCGGTTGCAAGCAAGAGGTCAGAATATTCGAGAGGTTGCCCCGCCGAATTCGCTCGCACAAACTCCTGCAATACCTTGTCGTAGTTCTGCGACTTCTCTTCGTAGTAGTTCCCGACGAGTGACGTATGGATACGATTGTGCAGGCGACCGATGAGCTTGTTGGCGTTGTCCTGCTGGTCTTCTGGTAACGTTGCCAGCTGCGACTTCATGTCTGCCTTCGCATCCTCGGCGTCCTCAAAGTCTAAAACGCGTCCCACCAGATACCAGAGTTGTGGCGTGTCTCCATAGGAAACGGCACTTTCTCGAAAAGCAAAACCGTAGGTCAGTTCTTCCGGATTGTCATCGTTGGGTATAGGGGGTTTCAACAGATTGAGGTAGAGGCGAGTCTCATGCCAACGATAGTAGAAGTAGCGGTAGCTTCCCCGCAGTCCGATGAGGAGCGAAGTGATGCGCTGTTGGCCATCCAAGACGAGCTTGATGTCCTTCGTGATTCCAGCCATGTTTGCAGGCTTGTTGTGTGGGGACTCTTCGTCGAAATCTCGAATAAACTCGTAAATGGGCCACTCGTCCTTGTTCTTCTCCTCCAGCAGCCAGAAGAGAAATGACCCAATGGGGAAATCAGCCATAATCGAGTCAAACAGCCGTTCAATTCGATCTCTACCCCACACCAACTCCCGCTGTATAGCCGGGAGATAGATGTCACGATTGACCTGCCGAATTATGTCGCTGACTCGAATTGGGCTGTATTCCATTCTCCACCTCTCCCGTCCACACCTGGCGACACGGTCAGACCGATCCGCATGTCACACGAATCGACAAAATGCTCCGTAGCCTGTTTAAGGCCCGTCGACCGCCTTGACCTGCAAATGACATCTGCTTTATCCACTGCTATCTACGTCTGTCTGTGCATCTGCCTTCCTTCGTGCATTCCAGAAGGTGTTGAATGCCAGCTTCAGCCCAAACCACCAAACGTAGACTGCTTGCATGGATTGGAACACGCTGTCGTCTAGCAGACCGTGAGCGAGCTCATTGCGGAGATTTAGTCCCCTAGGGTCACACAGGAGTGCCTTGAGTTCGAATGCCATATCTTCCCCAAAGATCTTGGTTGTCTCCGGCAGGTCCACCAGTGTGCCCAATGCGTTCTCCGTCTCAATTCCATCGTCGCTGAGAGTAGTAGTCTTGGCGCCAGCTGCCTTCAGGCGATAACGAACCAGGTGCTCGAGCTGAGGAATCAGCAGGTGCAGCGACACAACGAAGTCCATCTCATACCCTGCAAAGAGAGCCTTCGCAAAGAGGCGTTCGCGGCCTGGGGGAACAATGGGGGAATTCATGGCAATGGAGAAGAAGTCGCCTTCTCGTAACCGATGTTCCAGAACCATGACCTCTAGAGCGGGCAAGATGCAGCCTTGAACAGCAATTTGTAGCTCCATGGTGTAATACTTCACCATCTCTGCCTCGAGAACTTCTTGGTTTTGCCTAGAGCTGGTATCGCCAAGCTGCATGCCTGGCCGCTTGGCGATCACACGACCATCTCTGGACTTGTAGATCACCGAAACAACGGCTTGGACCGGGTATTCGTTGAGCATCTTCTCGGATGTCTTCCGCAACTCGGCGACCCGTTCGCCCGGATAGATGCTTGCAAAGGCAGCTAGTGCGTCCATGACAGACTTCCCCCTGACAGCTTCACGCGCGGTCTCGACGAGTTGCGTGATGTTGATGGGGTCTGAGGTAAAAGACTTCATCTCACACACCGACCTTTCGTTCGCCTCGTTCAGGCTGTTCTGGAGGTCGGCGATTCGCGTATCGATTTGGCGGCCAACGCGTTCGTTTCGTGGAATAGAGCGGTAGGTCTGGATTGCCTTCTCATAGAAACTCGCTGCGACCGCATGGCTCGGTTGATCTGACGAAGCTCGAGCGACGGCTTCTTTGGCCCACTCCTCAGCAACGAATGCCTTCATATCCGTTGCTTTCTCAGCCTCCCCAGACTGTTGGAACCAGAATGCGGCAGCCAGAGAGTATTCTCTTCCACTGTGTAGGTCGCCTTGGCCATCGAAAAGCCGAGCAAATGACTCCAACTTCTTGGCGATGTCAGCGGCATTCCCAAGTGCAAGGTGGTTTGTGGCCAACAGGTCAGCCAGCCGGACAGTAAGAAACCCGTCTTCGCTCCTAGTAGCCTGGAATGCGGCTATGATCTCTGACTCGATGTCCTTCATGCGGTCACCCGCTCCAGCTCGTAGCTTCTGAGTTAGACTGATCGCACGTTCCCAGCATTCATTTCCCCCACGGCCCCACGTCTCAGCATCGAGGGGAATCTTGCGGTAGGCGTCAATAGCCATCAGCCCGTGCTTGGGACTCCGCGGGGTCCTCCTCACCAGCCAGATCAGGTCAGCCAGACGTCCCTGCAACCATGCATCATCAATCTCGTCTACAATTGCACAGAAGAACTCGATGTCAGATTCTCCAAAATCCTCGGGCAATGATGTCCGGTTGCCGTTCATTACCATAAACGGCTTGAAAGGTTCATTAGCACTGCTCGGCGTGAGCATCATTGAGCAGGCGTTCGAGAGCAGCCACAGCACTTTCCCGACCGAGGCCTTGCCTGCCTCTGTTGCAGATTGGGCAGCGCCGGAGAGCGCTTCCCACATTCCTACGTAGCCTTTTCCCTTGCTGGCAACGATTGCTGACTGCCAACCGGAATCGCGGAAGTCGTCAACTCCTACTACAAGATCTGTCGCATATCGCTGCATCGCTTCTCTCTGCAGTGCTCAGCAAGGAGACCGAGCAACCAGACCGATCAGCGACACACGGAGCCCGCGTCTGACGCCCATCAGACCGAGAATACCTTCAAGACCTCATCACCATAGTGGTTGATAACCTTGACGGCGAACTTGCCGGACTGCGGCCTTGCGAACGGTTGACTGATTGTTCTGTAGAGAGCACTCCAGGCGGACTCGTCGACATCGGCCCGCAGTGCCCGCTTGAGATTCTCGTAGGGCTCCTCTGCTCCAGTGAAGTAGGCATGCCGGACAAAGAAGCTCTCGCCGTTGTAGTCTGTATCGATGAACCAACAGGCAATATCGTCCGTGGACGAGTTCCTCACTTGGCCAGTCGTCGGGTCGTAGACGTCGACGCCCTTGATCTCCACAACGATCTTGCCATCTTTCTGCTTCTTGATGTCTACGTCTGGTTCGCCGAAGACCATGAANAGGTTCCCTGCCCCTGTCTTCTTCAACAGCTCGTCACCCATCGCGAGGTCCGGATTCATCTTGGCNGCGAGCACGGTCAGCTTGCCATACCGCTTTGTCTCCTCGGACACGTGCGGATCAAAGGCAAANCCNCAGACGATAAGCATGTCGAATCCAACACCTTGCACNGCTTCCTTAGCAGCTTCTTTCACCTGCTGCGGACCGACAGTGCCGTGCTCAGGACCGATTGAGATGGCGACTCTCTGCGTCTTCCCGTCTGCGTCTGCATACTNCCCAACTGCCTGTATCCATGAACCAGGGTATGNATCCAGCCGATCGAACTTGAGCCGCTCGTTCTTGCGTGTGTTCTGCACACCGGCTTTCCGGAGGTTGTCCAGAATCATTCCTGCAAAATCCTGCTGCTTCTGTGCTTCCTGCCGTGTCACCGCGCCGTCTTGGTTGTCATCGGCAGTCGACAGGACACGGTGCGGAGAAAGACTCTCAACCGTAAGTGGACCAGAAACGCGAATCCGCTTGTTGTCCTCATATGGTTGATCGTAGAGCAATTCTGTGTCGGCATGTTTCGCTATGGCAGCGTCGATTTCCTCGCGTGTCATTCCTTTGTGAATATCCGGGTTGTTGGCAATAGACTTGAGCGTGACGTGAGGAACGCGTTTGTAGACGAATCCTTTGCGGATATCGTCGTCAGTCCTATGCCCGAGATCCCTCTTGCCGCTAATCTCCCCCTCTTTGGCGATGCCTTCTGCAGAGTCCGACAGCAGGTAGTATGGGTATCTCGCGGACATCAGACGGGTACGAGCAAGTGCCACAGCAACGCGGCTGGTATCACAGGTAATCCATCGCCTACCCCATTGCTCAGCCACATAGGCTGTGGTGCCACTGCCGCAGGTTGGGTCGAGAACCAGGTCACCTGGGTCGGTGGTCATCAGCAAGCAGCGCTCAATCACCCTTCTCTGTGTCTGCACCACGTATATCTTCTCGCTAGTGAAGGCTCCAAACTGAGTATCCGTCCAGAGATTGTTCAACTTGCCCAATGGCCGCTCATCTGCGTACTTCTTCCACCTGATCTGGCGGTCGCTATACTTCACGATACGGCCTGCAAAGACGAGTTTGTCGAAGTTCGCCGGATCGAAACCCCATTGGCGGTTCTCTGATGGCACATGACTGCCGTTCTCAAAGGTCAGTGCAACATTCCTTGTTTTGCTTGGATGTTGCGATGTCAAATCAGCAAGCTCATACTCGCCGCGTTCATCTTGTCCTTGTTTGTTGAACGCCTCGAGATTCTGAGTATACAGCTGGCGAAACTTGACCGAGGCCTTGTTCTTCGCATACCACAAGACATAGTCGGAGACACAATCGAGGGTCGCCGATGTCCTCCCAGAAGACGTCGAGAACGAGATGAGTGATAGGAAGTTGTCGCTCCCAAGCACCTCATCCATCAGACATCGAACCAAGTGTACATTCTCGTCTCCTATTTGAACAAAGACGCTTCCCGTCTCCGTCAGAAGGTCGCGTGCCATAACCAGACGATCTCGCAGGTAGGCCAAATACGAATGAATACCCAGCTTCCAGGTGTCGCGGAAGGCTCGTATCTGTTCGGGCTGACGGGTGGCGTCTTCGGCCTTGCCGTCCTTCACATCCCGTTTGCGTGTGCTCACCTGCCAGTTGGAGCCAAACTTGATGCCGTACGGCGGGTCGATGTAGATAGTCTGAACCTTTCCCTTGAGTCCTTCTTTCTCACCAAGAGAGGTCATTACCAATAGAGAGTCGCCGAGAATCAACCTGTTTGACCAATTCTGATCATGGTGGTAGAAGTCCACCTTTTGGTCGAATTCCGCAGGACCACCATCGAAATCAGCAAAGAGGTCCGGTTGGTCGTCTTCGGGCTGCTTCATGCGGGGAAGGGCGTTGATGATGGCCTGTGGCTGGATCTTCTCCTGGACGTAGATTGGAACGATGGGGACAGCAAGGTCCTTCTGGTCTTGCTCATCCTTCCCTTTCCACACCAGCTGAGGGTCCAGAGAAGGATCACGGGGGTACAGGATTGTCTTCGGTGTGCCTTCCTCGTCAGCTACGAAATCGCGCAACTCCTCTGTGGGGATGTTGACGCGTTTGTCTTGATGATGAATTACCTCGACCGACACAGATTTCTTGTTAGCCATTGATGCGCTCCTTTGTCCGGCCTTGCTGCACTTGCTTGAGGAAGCCTCGGATGAGACTGCGGGCGTTCCATGGGTCGGTAATCTCAACGAATGCCCACCGGCCAAATCCACCATGGTTGTTGATAGCAGGAACCCAGAGAGTGCGAGCTGTCGCCACCTTTGCCGCCTTGTCCTTTCGCAGCTCTCCACTCACTTCCACGATGAGATTCAATAGGTCATCTGGACCGTGTCCGTCATCGACACACACGATGAAATCAGGGATGTAGTTCTTCTCTTCGCCGTTGAGAGCATAGGGAATGGTGAAACCAAGGCCGGCGTTCTTGACATACCGCACCACTTCAGGCATTTCCTCGAGAACCTCGGCCATCTTCTGCTCCCAGGACTCCGTATCAGCGACGACATGTGAGATGTGGCACTTGTCGGCCTGGGTCGCATAGACTGGTTTCGTCGTGTCGAAATCGACGAAGCGCGTAGATCCGATTGTGTCATATGGCCGCAGCATCGGCTTGAGCACTGCGGTTTCACCGGTAGA
>JGIcombinedJ21911_10000926_pt1 | contig 10017 bp, 9 predicted proteins | sample BarGraNGADG00211_FD_21911 | JGI IMG/M metagenome (IMG submission 21911)
GAAAGCGGAGTGGCTAAATACCCTATCACTGATTGGGAGGCATACAGAAAAAGTCTCGACAGAAGACTAAGTGACCATTTAAAAAAGATAGCTGAATGCAGTGGGATTTGATTATTTAAAAGATCCTTTGTAACNTTTTCCTTTCTGCAATTTGTGTGCAAACCTTTTTTTCATACATTGAAAGAATCATTTCTGCAATATTTCCAAGTGTGAAAGAGCTCCGGTTAATAGTGGCATCGAAGAGGTAATCAATATTAAGAGGTTTTTTATCAAGAAAGGCGCTGATCAGATTGAACCGCTTCTCATCGGTATCGATAACATATTCTTCAGCAGTATCAATATTCATTTCTTTTTTTTTCATCACATTTTCAACTCTCCAGTAGAAGGGAGCAATAAGCCTGATATGAAGTGCATCGGCAATTTCATGAGCTATTGAAACACCGCCTCGTCCAACCAGTATGATGAATCCCTCTTTACATATCGAAAGTACCGTATCCCTGATAGCTTTTTTTACTCGCAGATCGCTCACAAAGCCACCTGAGAAAGCCATTATCATCTCTGAAATACTGGACAATTCAATTCCTTTGTAGAAATTCTCAACACGCTGAGTTTCCGTATTCAACTCTTTTGCAATTGCATAAATAATATCCTTATCGACCCATTTCCATTTTGTAGTGTTAAATTTATGATTGAGGGCGTCTGCCAGAATAGCAGCTACCTGCCGGGCATCACAACCTGTTAATCGCGATAAAGTAATTACCGGGCCATCATCAACAGGAGCCTTTTTAAGTATTGACTCCTTATACCGGCCATCAAAATAATCAAAAAACTTTTCCATCTCACATATTTCGTTAAATGGTTACTAATTTAAGATGCTGAAATATATAGTACATATAAATTTGTATATCAATTACTTATCCCGTATATGCAACGGATGAGGTTTGTCAGAACTCAGAAAAGTTCTCAATTAATTATTGACCTATAATTTACGAATAATAAAGGAATAAGTAAAATTTTTTTGCATCGCCATTCTCCGTAACTTTATATTAAATAAATTTGCCTGTCAATCCTTCAAATACTGTTCAAACTGGTCCGGTTTTTGAGGAAAAATGAGTTAATGTTGCATTAATGAAAATACAGATAAAAATATTCTTTTTTATAATTCCAATCTTTCTTATTACAGGTTGTAAAAAAAATATTGTCATCAACGAAAAGCAGGCAATACTTTTTCAGGTTGATTATATGAACTATGCATGGGGGTATCAGCATAATGGATTCATTATCGATAATGAAGGAAATATTCTTACTTTTAAAAATCCACAAAACTGGAATTACCCGGACAATGATTTTGATCTGAGCGAAAGTCAGGTACGTGCAAATATCGGAAGTTGTCTCAATACGGGGAAAAGGATTCCTTCTGAAGAGTTAAAGAAATATGCCAATTATATTAAAAACATATCTTCGAGCAAAGTTACCGCGTTAAAGAATGTTGCCGCTGATGCCGGATCACTCGAATATATCTGCTACCGATTCTCTGAGGATTCAGGAACATATAAAGGCTGCCTGATAAAAATGGAAGGTGATTTTACCTGCGAAAACCTGAATTTCTATTCCAAAAAGGTTTCAACATGGTTAAAAAACATCAATTACAGCATAGGAAAAAAATAATCTTACATCCATTCTGATTTTTATATTAAACTTTATCTGATAATCTTAAACACAATTAATTTTTGAATTTTCTGCAGTTTTTATAATATCTTTACTTCATACGAAACGACCATCTCGCTAACAATTTTAAAATATTCGTTATGATCACAATCATTTTTACCAGACCTGAACTATTTTGGTTTATGCTTGGCCTGGGTCTGTTTCTTCTCGAATTGGTCATGCCAGGGTTCATTATTTTCTTCTTTGGGCTTGGCGCGTGGATGACTGCTCTGGTTTGCCTGATTGGACATCCAGGGGTCAATCTGCAAATAATAATTTTTGCTATAATTTCGGTTATTACACTTATTGCTCTAAGAAGAATAATTCAGAGAAAATTCTTTTACAGTAAAGGGACCTTGTCTGCAGATGTTGAAGATGAGTTTACAGGAAAAGAGGCGCTTGCCACAAGCGATTTTGGCGGTATGAAACACGGAAAAGTCGAGTTCAAGGGAACAACATGGACAGCTGAATCTGTAACAGAGATAAGTGAAGGACAAAGAGTTATCATCATTGAAAAAGATAGTTTTAAATTAATTGTTGAACCAAAAAAATAATTAAAATGGAAGGATCCAGCACAACTTTTATTCTTGTTGGTGTAATCTTTTTAGGGTTTATTCTGATTGCATCAATGATCAAAATTGTTCCGCAGAGAACAGCAATCATTGTTGAAAGGCTCGGAAAGTACAGAGCAACCTTTACCGCGGGGTTCCAGTTACTAATCCCTTTTTTCGATAAAGTAAGGTACAGGCACACACTTAAAGAACAGGCAATTGATGTAGCACCACAAATATGTATTACCAAGGATAATATTGCCGTTGAAGTAGATGGTATTCTCTATCTCCAGGTTCTTGATCCTCAAAAAGCTTCTTATGGGATAGATAACTACAGATTTGCGTCTATTCAGATAGCTCAGACAACAATGAGAAGTGTAATCGGAAAACTGGAACTTGACAGAACATTCGAAGAACGTGAAACAATCAATGTTACTATTGTTGAAGCTGTTGATAAAGCCAGTGAACCATGGGGTGTAAAAGTAACACGATATGAAGTAAAAAATATTTCCCCTCCCCAGAGCATAAAAGATGCAATGGAAAAACAGATGAGGGCTGAAAGAGAGAAAAGAGCAATTATTGCTGAATCGGAAGGAGCAAAACAGGCAAAAATAAATATTGCTGAAGGAGACAAACAAGCGCTCATCAAAAATTCAGAAGGTGAGATGCAGAAGAGAATTAATGAGGCTGCAGGACGTTCTTCTGAGATTGAGCAGATTGCAAAGGCAACTTCCAACGGATTGAGAGCAATATCATTAGCTATATCGGAAGAAAATGGATTGAATGCCGTTAACCTGAGGATTGCTGAGCAATATCTATTGGCATTTGGAAATATTGCAAAGACTACTAACACATTAATAATCCCATCAAATCTAACTGACATTGCCGGAGTAATTGCAACTGCCACTTCAGTGTTTAATGAAACTAAGGATAAGAAGAAATAAGAGAAAGCTGTAGACGCCACCCTGAAATTGTCTGCCAGGCAATTTCTTAACGGTCGGCCTCATGTTCCGTCCTCTTGATAATCTCATTCTGAAGATCCTCTCCCAGATCGTTGAAATAATCACTGTAACCTGCCACGCGAACAATAAGATCCCTGTACCGTTCAGGATGTTTCTGGGCATTCTTCAGCGTTTCAACATTCACTACATTAAATTGTATATGATGACCATCGAGACTGAAATAACTGCGGATTAAAGCAGTCAGCTTTTCATAACTATCCTCATCTTCAAAGAATGATGGTGAGAACTTCTGATTTAAAAGAGTGCCTCCGGTACGCAGATGGTCTATCTTTGATGCTGACTTAATGACAGAAGTTGGTCCATTATGATCGGCTCCCTGGAACGGTGAAATACCTTCCGAAAGAGGCAGATGAGCATTCCGCCCATCAGACGTAGCACCTATAACACTTCCAAAATAGACATGAGATGTTGTGGGAAGCATATTAATCCGATGGACTCCACCTCGTGAGTTTGGCCGTCCATTAACAGCATCATAATAAATCTCAAAAACAGTAACTGCCTGTTGATCAGCATAATCATCATCATTACCAAACTTAGGCGTGTTATATATCAGTTCATACTGAATCTGTTCATACCCTTTGAAATCAGCTTCCAGTGCTTTGTTTAAGTCTTCCCAGCTAATCGTCTTTTTATCATAAATATTAAAACGGATCGATGTCAACATATCGGTGATACTTCCAAGTCCCACACCCTGGATATAGGATGTGTTATATCTTGCACCCCCACTATTATAATCTTTACCATTTGAAATACAATCTTCAACAAGCAATGATAGAAAAGGAACCGGTAACCAGCCTGCAAAGGTTTTTTCGATTACATTATTCCCTCTTATTTTAATGTCAGCAAAGTAATTTACCTGCAATTTAAATGCCTCAATAAGATCTTCAAAATCCTTATAGTCAATGGCCCAACCTGTTTCGAGCCCGACAAGCTTATTTGTGAATCTGTCGATGCCATTATTCAGAGTAAGCTCAAGAATTTTTGGCAGGTTAAAATAACCTGTAAGCCAATATGCCTCAGTGCCAAAAGCTCCGGATTCAACACATCCAGATGCACCTCCGTTCCTGGCGTCAATTAAATTCTTTCCCTGCCTGAGCAACTCCTGGATTATAGCATCAGTGTTGAAGCATGATGGTTGTCCGAATCCTGTCCTTATTATATCGAGAGCTTTATGAATAAACCGGTCAGGACTCTTTTTTGAAATCTGTACCATCGAACCGGGCTGAAGTATTCGCATCTCCTTTATAACATCCAGAAGAATATAGGACATCTCATTAACTGCATCGGTGCCATCAGGTTTTACACCCCCAAGGTTAATAAGACAAAAGTCAGTATATGTATTGCTTTCGCTGGCAGTCACTCCCATCTTTGGAGGTGAAGGATGGTTATTGAATTTTACCCAGAAACACCCGAGAAGATCATATAATTCATCTGCTGTAAGTGTACCAGATTCCATTTCTATCTTATAGACAGAATAAAGATGCTGGTCCAGTCTTCCTGGATTAAAGGAGTCCCATGGATTTAGTTCAGTTATTACACCCAGATGTATAAACCAGTAGTGCTGAAGCATTTCATGAACCGTTTCCGGAGCATTCGCGGGAACCTTCCGGCATACTTTAGCCATTTTTAACAATTCCTTTTTCCTTTTAGGATTCTTTTCTGACAGGGAAAGTCTTTCAAGTTCATCAGCATGACGGTTAGCGTACATAATGATTGCATCACAGGCTATATCCATTCCATTAAGCTCTTCAATCTTTTCAGATGCCTGATCATCTGTAATAAAATCGAGAGCTTCTTTCGCCTTCTTTATCTCATCCTTCACAGCAAGAAACCCTGTTTTGAACATCCTGTATCCCAGCACAGTATGACCAGGAGCACGCTGCTCCTGAAACTCAGTAAACATCCCTGCATTGTATGCATTCAGCCATTCGGGAGTCATCAGGGACATTATCCTGTCACGATTGCTCTTTCCTTTCCAGTAAGGAATAATCTCTTTTTTATAGCTATTTTTCACATCATCATCAACCCTGAAGAAGACTTTTTCCCTTGAGTTGAGAATCTCAAGATCATTCATGGAATGCAGGCTTATTTCAGGATAAGTAGGCGTCTCCTTTGGAGCAGGTCCCCTCTCGCCCACTATCAGTTCGTCCTTCGTTGATACATATCTTTTTATTTTTCAGGAGATATTCAAAAGCCCTGGCCCTTTTCACTGGCATAGATAATCCTTGTGCTTCATCACTCTTATAAAACTGAGTTATAAGCGAAGCTCTTTCAATACTGATTTTTTCAATTGCATTAAGGCTCTGAGCTCTTAATTTAATAACTCTTGGTGAAATTTTCATAAGTAATTGATTCAGGGTTGCTTAATCATCCTCCAATTTTAACTTTAACTCCTGTTTCCAGGAATAATTCCTTCATCAACTGCATTTTCTCTCCTGAAGGCGTTTCAACATCTCCCATTCTGTAAGGAATATTGAATCTTTTATATTTCGAAGATCCTATCTTATGGTATGGTAAAAGGTTTATCTTCTTAAGTGAACTTGTTTTTGTTGCTTTAAGAAAATGTTTTAGTCTCTCCAGATACTCAGGATCGTCATTAAAACCGGGGATTACAGGAATTCGAACCATAATATCTTTACCACTTGCCAACAATTGTCTGTAATTATCAAGTATACTGATATTTGACACACCTGTTGATTCAATATGCCTGGCTTCATCAAGATGCTTAATGTCGAAAAGGAAAAGATCGGTGAAAGGTATAATTGAACTATAATTATCTATTGATGAATATCCCGAAGTGTCAACTGCTGTATGATATCCTTTTCCCTTACAGGCCATTAATGCCTCGCGTAGAAATTCTGCCTGTAGCATTGGTTCTCCACCCGAGAAAGTGACACCTCCTTTTGACTGATTAATGAAAACCCTCTCTTTGTCAAGAATTTCAAGAATGTCGTCTACAGTATAATATTTTCCTGCCTCCACATTACTACTGAATTCTCTGTCACCAATTCTGTTTGTCTGCAACACAGTTTCTGGAAATGGAGATATGCCTTCCGGATTATGGCACCACGAACAATTCAGCGGACATCCTTTCATGAAAACAGTGACCCTGATACCCGGACCATCGTGTATCGAATATCGTTTAATACTGAAAATAAGTCCTTTCATAGAAAAGGGTAATTAATTGGACCGTACAATTTGACTTATTAACAAGGAGATCATTATTCTGAAGATCAGAATAAAAGGATGGTCAGAAACTGTAGAACATGAGACAGCAATAAAGCCTTCTGCCAAGGCGTTGCATCATGAAGCGATATTTCAATTTTGCGATCATCTGAATTGTGATATGGGTGCAATTTAAATATTATTAGTGAGCATTAGAAATTAATTGCATTTAAGATTAAGATCTCAGGCATCATCTCAAAACTGAACAAAACTATACGTCTGTTATTCAGTTATATACATAATTTTAACAAATGATTAACAATTCATTAACAAAGAACCATGCAACATTTTTAATTGTCAAACGTCTATATATTGAATGAAAACAAAAAGAGTTAAAAACATTTTGAAGGGTTTATTTGTTATAAGTTTATATTCGCAACGTATGAAAAATATAATTTAACGATAGTTTTAATTTCTCTACAATCGCCATTCGGCGTATTCAACGATCAGGTTTAGGTTAATTGGGAAAAGGCACCGCCAGGTGCCTTTTCTTTTTTTTGTATATTGCGACCTGAAAACCTAATCTATACCAAAATATCTTATATGAAAAAGACTTTGATTCTAATTTTTCTNGCAGTAATAGTGTTTGCAAACGGTTGTAAAAAGGTAGTAAAGAGCGATAATCCTTTCTTCAATACTTATGATACCCCTTTCCAGGTACCACCTTTTGAACAAATAAAAACTGCTCATTTTATGCCAGCTTTTCTCAAAGGTTTTGAAGAACAGAAAAAAGAGGTAAAGACAATCATAAATAATCCGGGAGAGCCGACATTCGGGAACACCATTAAAGCTTTCGCTTATAGTGGTCAGCTATTGCAAAGAGTAAGTAGTGTATTTGGTGCACTTAATTCTGCCAATACAAATGATTCTCTGCAGGTTATAAACAGGGAGCTCTCTCCTATTTCTTCGAAACACAGGGATGATATCAACCTTAATGATACTCTTTTTAGTAAGATAAAATCGATATATGAAAACAAGGCAAAATTTAAGCTTACTGAGGAAGAGAAGAAGGTTTTGGATGATACCTATAAAGACTTTGTAAGAAGCGGAGCGGCATTATCACCGGAAGATAAGGATAAGCTTCGCAAGATTAACAAAGATCTTTCAATTCTTTCTGTACAATTTGGTCAGAACCTTCTGGCAGAAACCAATGGATTCAATCTTGTTATCGATAAAAAAGAGGATCTCTCCGGATTGCCGGAAGGGGTAATAACGCAGGCAGCCGGAATGGCAAAATCTCTGAAGATGGATGGCAAGTGGGTATTCACTCTGCAGGTTCCGAGCATGACACCTTTCCTGCAGTATTCTGACCGCCGTGATCTGCGCCAAAAGCTTTTCACTGCATATTTTATGAAAGGGGATAATGATAATAATCATGATAATAAAGCAATAATTGCAAAAATCGCTAAACTGAGAGTCGAAAGGTCACATCTTCTTGGTTATGATAGTTTTGCTGATTTTGTGCTTGAAAGAACCATGGCAAAAACACCTGAGAAAGTGTTTACATTCCTTGGACAGGTATGGGATGCTGCTTTACCGGTGGCTAAGGCAGAAGCTGCAGCTCAACAGGAACTGATAAACAAAGAAGGAGGCAAATTCAAACTTGCCCCATGGGACTGGTGGTACTACACTGAAAAGATCAAGAAAGAAAAATATGATCTTGATGACGAAGTAATGCGTCCATATTTTAAAATTGACAATGTAATGGAAGGGATGTTTTACGTAGCCAATCAACTCTACGGACTTACATTCACCAGGAGAACAGATATACCAAAATATCATCCCGACGTAAACACTTTTGAAGTTCAACGTGATGGCAAACACGTTGGCATTCTGATGATTGACAACTATCCGCGTCTTTCAAAACGGGGTGGAGCNTGGTGTGGAGCATACAGGAGCCAGAGCCGTGATATCAATGGGAAAATGATCAATCCTATCGTGACTATGGTAACCAACTCAACACCTCCTACGGATGGTAAACCTTCTCTTCTGACATCAGAGGAAGCCAGTACCCTGTTCCACGAATTTGGTCATGCACTGGCCGCACTTCTCTCAAATAAAACTTATCCGGGAGGTTCATTACCACGTGATTTTGTAGAGCTGCCATCTCAGATTATGGAACATTGGGTTCTGGAACCAGAGGTCCTTAAAGTATACGCAAAACATTTCCAGACCGGCGAAGTTATTCCTGCAGAACTGGTTGATAAACTGGTAAAATCAGGCAAATTCAATACCGGATTTCAGACAGTTGAGTACCTTGCTGCAGCCCTTCTCGACATGGAATATCATTCCATCAAAGTACCTGTTGACATTGATATAAGAGATTTTGAGAAAAAAGCTATGGACAAATATGGTTTGATACCTGAAATAAAACCAAGGTACAGGTCCACTTATTTCAATCACATTTGGGCAGGTGGTTACTCAGCAGGATATTATGGCTATATCTGGTGCGAAATTCTGGATGCGGACGCCTTCCAGGCATTCAAAGAAACCGGAAACATCTTCAACAAAGAAGTAGCTGCAAGGTTTGAAAAAGAGATTCTTTCCAAGGGAGGAACAAGAGATCCTCTTGATATGTATGTTGCTTTCCGTGGAAAACAACCAAGTATAGATGCTCTCCTGATAAACAGAGGACTCAAATAAAGTCAAATTTCGTAAAATACACACCTTGCGGAGGAAGGATCAGTATTCTTCTAAAGGACGTTCTGTAAGAAACTGAATAACCTATAAGTCAATTGTAAGATCGGCAAGTCCTTCCTTATCAATTATCTTAATGTTCTTACCTTTTGCCTTCAGATAGCCTTCTTCTTCGAGGTCACCAATTGCCCTTGCCACAGATGGTCTGGTAACTCCAAAGAAATCAGCAAGGTCATTTTGTGTCATATCCAATGTGACAGAAGTTCCGTTCTTTCCTGCTTTCTGAAGGATATAATGTGCAAGCTTACCCTTAATTGTTTTAAAATTCAGGAATTTTATTTTCTCGGAAAGGAATTGGGAACGATTTGAGATCATATTCAGAAAATTAACCAAAAGAATATTATTTCTCATTAACAATATGAGAAAATCAGGTTTATCGATTAAAAGCAATTCCCCATCTGAAACTGCAATTACATTAACAGGAAATCTGTTCCGGTTTCCGAATATGAAGGCAGAAGCCAGAGCTCCCGGCGCAGGAATATCCTCTATTTTTATTACACGACCTGAATAGTCTGCCATTTCACCTTTCACTATACCGCTTATCACAACCATAAGTGAATTGACCGGTTCTCCGCTTTGAGATATCATTGAACGTGACTGAAATTTCTTTACTCTGAAAGGGACAGAAGCAAGAATTGTTTCAACATCACCAGGAGTCATTCCTTTGAAAAGGGGAGCATTCGACAGAAGAGAATAGTCCATGGTTTTTTCGTAAAAGTAGTAAATAACCTGTCTATAACTAACCTTGTAACTACAGGAAGCAATCTCAAGACCAATGTCCGGGTTGAGTAAGTATTAGTCCTTTTTGGGGGTTA
>JGIcombinedJ21911_10000927_pt1 | contig 10007 bp, 3 predicted proteins | sample BarGraNGADG00211_FD_21911 | JGI IMG/M metagenome (IMG submission 21911)
CGGCTCACCGGTCGCTGAGGTTGCGAGTGGCGTGGACGTCGGCCGCCCTGATGATCATCTTTGTAGTGGCGATGGTAGTGATGGTGGCCAAGCCCTAATGGGGATCGACCACCTCGTTCCTTGTGTGAATGAGGCTGGTCACCGAGCCGCCAGCAAGTGAGCACTATGAGTCCCAGGGCCTCGAGTCCTACGTCTAGATCGTGCCCTTGCTGGTCGGTGAGGTCTCCTCGGACGGCTGGTGGGATGTCGTGCCTCGAGCACTGATCCATTAGGAAGCTGCTGGAGTCCTCGGGGCTCAATCGTGGTGACCGTCGATGGAGAGGAGTCAGAGGAAGATGATCTTTGTTGGAGTGGACTGGGCGGAAGCCCACCATGATGTGCACGTCCAAAGTGAGGACGGCAGGCGCTTGTCGGGAGGCCGGCTGCCTGAAGGGGTCGAGGGTATCGCCCGGTTTCACGAAATGGTGGGCGTTCATGCCCAAGAGCCCGACGAGGTAGTGATCGGGATGGAAACCGACCGGGGCCTGTTCGTCGGCGCTCTGGTGGCGGCCGGCTATCAGGTGTTCGCAGTGAACCCGATGTCGACNTCTCGCTATCGGGANCGACACTCGACGTCGGGAGCAAAATCGGATCCCGGGGANGCCAAGGTGTTGGCCGACATGGTCCGCACCGATCGGCATAATCACCGCCCGGTCGCCGGAGACAGCGAACTCGCAGAGGCGATCAAGGTTCTGGCTCGAGCTCACCAGTCGATGATCTGGTCGCGGGGGCGCCAGACCAACTTCTTGCGGTCGACCCTGCGGGAGTTCTATCCGGCNGCTCTGGTCGCCTTTGACAACCTGACCAGCGGCGATGCCCTCGAGGTGCTCCGGGTCGCACCCACCCCGACACTTGGAGCTGGACTGTCCCGCTCCAAGATCGCCGCCGCCCTCAAAAGGGGAGGTCGCCTTCGGCGGGTCGAGCAACGGGCCGAAGAGATCCAAGAGGCTCTGCGGACACCGCAGTTGCAAGGATCGGCCATCGTGGCAACCGCCATGGGCACCTCGGTGTCGGCCACGGCGGCGGTCATTGTAACCATGAACGTCCAGATCGCCGAGCTAACCAAGGAGCTCGACGCGGGTTTTGAACAACACCCGGATGCCGAGGTGATCCGATCCCTGCCAGGACTAGGGACCATCCTCAGCGCCCGGGTGCTCGGCGAGTTCGGCGATGAGCCGAACAGGTATGCCACCGCCAAGTGTCGCAAAAACTACGCCGGCACGTCACCTATCACCCGGGCCTCGGGCACCAAGCGGGTCGTGCTCGCCCGCTACGCCCGCAACATGCGCTTGGCCGATGCCATCTACCAGTGGGCGTTCACCTCGCTCACCGCCTCACCGGGGGCACGGACCTTCTACGACTACCGGCGAGCCGCTGGAGATACCCATCACGCCGCGCTCCGACACCTCGGCAACCGACTGGTCGGCATCCTCCACGGTTGTCTCATCCACCACACCAACTACGACGAGAACACCGCCTGGGGGCATCGAGCAGAGATCGAGCTCGCAAGAGCCGCTTGACAAGTTAGGACCGTGGGATATCTAGATGAGGAGCGACCCCGTCTCCCCTCCCGCACCCCCTGAGGGATGGTATTGGCGCAGAGGTCAGTGGCATTCAGCTTCAGGCCAACCGCAGCGCTGGGACGGCACGCGATGGATTCAACCCCAGCGGGCAAGGGAACTCCGGAAACTCAGGAACCTCCCGCGGTGGCTCATCTGGAGCGTGGCTGCGTGGGCACCCTTCCTGGTTGCCTAGATACCCTCGGTCATGACCGTCGCGAGTCATCAGATGACGTCGATCGATGTAAAGGAGATCTGTTGTCGTGTAGTTCCTCTCATCGAATGATTCAAATGCAAACTTGGCAAAATCGCGAGGACCGTTCAGCACTGTCAACAGGGCATTTATAAAGAATTTCCGACCAGCCAACTAGAGCCAGTCGCGAGTCGGCATCCAGTATTGACCGCGCGCAGCGTCGCGTCCGCTACTCAGCGTGCTGAGCTGGACTTTTATCGCGAAAAGTAACGCCCAATGCTTGCCAAAACGCTTCCAGCACCTCATATTTATTTTATTGAGGTCCGCACAAGAAGGAGACAGCACTATGAGCGCTTGGATAACGGCCCGGCTCTCACGACACTTGCGCGGAACCGGTTCGCCTTTCGGAGTTGCATGGCCCACCAAGAGGTCATCGCGCACCCAGCGCGTGCTCGCGAGCGGTATCCAGCAGAGGGGTGAACACAAGGTGGGATCGGTCAGGATGCTCCGGCGTGGTGGCGGGCGCGCGAGGATTTGCTGGAATCTGACAACCACCGTGATTGCGACGGCGACCGTCGCGGCGACTCTAACGATAGGTGGTCTTGTCACTTCTCTTGTTGCGCAGCCCGCAGCGGCCGCGTCGATGTCTTGTCCGGTTATCTCTGGGCCCCAAACCACCAAACTCACCTTGCAGTGGACCGCTGGCGTTACGTGTGACGGCAGTGTTAATGCCTGGGCCATACCGGGAGCATCGCTGTCGCTTTCCGTAAGTAATTACAACAATTCTTCGTCTCCAACCAACTCGGCTGCTTGTTTTGGCGTTCAAGCTGGTCTTGCGGCTTACAGTTCGGATACAAAGGCGAATCCCACAGCTCCTACGGTGATCCATTTCAACGGACCTCCGAGCGGTAGTGCACTCTCCGGCACGATCCATGCAGGATCCGTATGGACCAACGCCACTTCAAGTTGTAGTGGCAACGGAGGTGCGAACTCCCAACAGACACAGGCGTTCACCGTCTCTGTGGCGCCGACGCTCACCGGCACGAACCCGACCTCTCCGAACGCAAGTACGACGGTCACCGTTCTCGGCTCGGCGAGCGCCGGGACGGTAGGCATCTACGCGAGCACGACCGCCACTTGTCCTGCTACTCCGTCGGGGATCGCACTCGGATCGACATCGGCGGCAACCTTCAGCACCTCGGGGATATCGGTCACGGTTGCGGCGGGCCAAACCACATATTTCTGCGCCTACGCCAGCGGGGGTGCAGACGTTTCAGGGCCTTCGAACTCCATCAGCTACCTGAGCCAGGTCACGACCAGTCTCAGCTGGAGCCCGCCAGCGGCGATCACGTATGGGACGGCGCTGAGCGGAACGCAGCTCGATGCGGTTGTCAGCCCTTCGGGTGCTACCGGCACCATCGCCTACACCTATGACGGCGGAGCGGCGAGCGCTTCCGGGGTCGTCCTGAATGCGGGTACGCACACCCTGACCGCGACCTTCACTCCTTCCAGCATCTCCTATACCTCTTCGACGGGATCTGTCAGCTTTGTCGTCAATCAGGCGGCTCAGAACATCAATTTCGGCCAGGTGGCCAACCACACCTTCGGCGATCCTCCATTTACAATCTCCGCTCAAGGCGGCGGCTCCGGTAACCCGGTGACCTTCGGTCTCGAGCCGAGTAGCACGGGTTGCTCGCTATCGGGGGCCAACGATTCCACCGTTACAATCACCTCCGCGACGGCGTCGGGAAGTTCATGCGTAATTGACGCCAACCAGGCCGGTAATCCCAACTACCTCGCCGCGACTCAGGTGCAACAATCGTTCACCATCGCCAAGGCGACTCCAAAGATCAGTTGGAGTGCTCCATCGCCCGAAACCTACGGTTCCAATTTGAGTTCGGCGATGGACCCAACGGCCAGTTTCAACGGCAACGCGGTGGCCGGTACCTTCACATACACCCTCAACGGCGCGCCGGTGAGCAGTGCAACCGTTCCTGATGCGGGCACCTATTCGAATTCGCTCGTAGCGACGTTCACGCCGAACGACAGCGCCGATTACACCACGGGGACGGCGGACCAGAGCCTTACTGTCGCCCAAGCCGTCCAGACGGTCAGTGTCACCGATCCCGGTCCCCACACCTACGGGGATGCTCCCTTCACTGTTATAGCCACGGCGAGCAGCGGGCTCGCTCCCAGCTTCTCGGCCAGCGGTGCCTGCACCAACGTCGGAGCTCTCGTGACAATCGTTTCGAGCGGCACCTGCACCATTTTGGTAACTCAGGCCGGCAACAACGACTACGAGTCGGCATCATCAACTGTTTCGTCCGCCATCGCGTCCTACCAGCCGACAGCCGTCTGGACAGTCCCAGCTGCGGTCACCTATGGGGCGACCCTTGGAGCGGCACAGCTCAATGCCGCATTGTCTTACACCGTCGATCCCACGGCTACCGCGCCTACGGGAGTCTGGTCCTACACGTTGCTCGATAACACGAGCGCCGAGGGCGCCGCCCTCGGCGCCGGAGCGACCAACGTGACCGCCACATGGACTCCCGACTCGGGGTCATCTGCTGATTACCTCTCCGCTTCGTTAACAATCGGAGTGGTGGTCAACAAGGCCACGCCGCAGCTGTCCTGGACGGATCAGTCTGTCACCTACCCAACCCCACTCGGTTCAACGCCGCTCGACGCGTCGGTCCAACCATTTACGGTGGGAGCAGGATTGGTTACGCCCACCGGCACAATCACCTATACCTATGACGGTGGCACCACTGACGCCACCGGCCAGGTCCTTGGAGCATCGGCGCCACATACCCTCACGGCGAACTTTGTTCCGGACTCCGGATTCGCCAATGACTTCACCTCGACGACGAAGATCGTCAATCTCACGGTGAACAAAGGCGCCCAATTGATCGCGTTCACGTCGCCCGTTGTCGACGCAACGTGGGGCGGTCCACCCTTCACCATTTCTGCAACGGGCGGTGGGTCGACGAGCCCGGTGACGTTTGCCTCGACGACCCCGGGGGTGTGCTCAGTTGGCAACGGCACGCTGCAGTCTGATGGCTCCTACGCGGCGACGGTGACCATCGTCGCCGCGGGGGATTGCACCATCGCCGCCGACCAGTCTGGGGACAGTAACTACGATGCCGCCGTGCAAGCCACCCAAGACGAGACCGTCGCCAAAGCGACTCCGCTCGTTAACTGGGCCGCGCCGGCTTCAATTGTCTACGGGACCCCGCTCGATGGAACTCAGCTGAACGCGAGCGTCCAGCCGTCTGACGCCAGCGGTACGTTCACCTACACCCTGGCTGGCGATTCATCTGCGTCCGGAGCAACCCTGAACGCCGGGACACATCAGCCGATCAACGTAACCTTTAACGATATCGATGGTAACTACACAAACGCCTCTCTCACCGAGTACCTCGACGTGACCCAGGCTCCCCAGACCATTACCTTCCCGCCGATCGCGGATCACACCTATGGCGATAGCTCATTCGCGGTTAGCGCGACCGGCGGCGGTTCGAGCAATGCCGTCACCTTTACTTCCTCGGGGCAGTGCACGGTCAGCCCGGATGGGACGACAGTCCAGATCACGGGCGCGGGATCGTGCACGATCACAGCAAACCAGGTTGGCAATTCCAACTACCTGGATGCAGCCGCGGTCGAACAGAGCTTCGCCATCGCCAAGGCAGGCCAGAGCATCGGCGACATCTCGAATATACCGAGCAGCCTCGTCTACGGGAACGCTCCCTTTACGGTTTCGGCGACGGCTAGCTCGGGTCTCTCCGTGTCCTTCGCGGCCTCCGGATCGTGCTCGAATGTCAAGGGACTGGTGACGATCAACTCTGCTGGTGACTGCACCGTCACGGCCAGCCAGAATGGCGACGAGAACTACGACGCGGCCACGCCGGTTTCGGTCACTGTGACCGTGGCGAAGGCCGACCAGACGATCAGCTTCACGCTGCCGCCAACAGCGACCTACCTGGACGCACCGATTACTGCGGTCGCCAGCAGCAGCTCCGGTCTGCCGGTCGTGCTGTCGACGAACGATGCCAGCTGCTCTGTCTCCGGTCTGACTGTCGCCATCCTCCATGCTGGAACCTGCAACGTGACGGCCAGCCAGTCCGGAAACGACAATTACAACGGGGCTCCGGATGTCGCCCAGGCCATCGTGATCGCTAAATTCCAGCCCGGTGTGGCATGGTCACCGACGAGCGTGACCTACCCGGCTACATTAACGGGCCAGCTTGACGCCTCATCGACGCCGACCGGTGTGGTTGACGGCACCTTCACCTACAGCGGGACTGGCAGCGGTGGCGCCTCGGTCAACTTGTCCGGCAGCCTTGACGCGGGGACCTACTCGGTCAGTGCCACGTTCGTCCCGAACGATCCCGCTGACGTTGCCGGGGCTACTGCTCAAGTTACCATCACGGTGAACAAGGGTGATCAGACCATCACCTTCGGCCCTATCGCCGATCACACCTATGGTGATTTGCCATTTGCGGTGTCTGCTTCGGCGAGCTCGCTATTGCCGGTGGGCTTCTCCACTACGACGGCGAACTGCACAGCCACGAGCAATGGCGACTCGACGGGCACGGTGACGATCGGTCAAGTAGGGCCGTGCGCGGTGGTCGCCAACCAAGATGGTAACCACAATTACGATCCCGCGACACCGCTGGCTCGATCCTTCGACGTCAACCAGGCAAATCCCACGATTAATTGGAACCAACCGGCGGCGATCACGTACGGGGCCAACTTGAGTTCGGCGCTCAATGCGACGGCCAGTTTCAACGGCAACGCGGTGGCCGGTACCTTCACTTACGCCCTCAATGGCGCGCCGGTGAGCGGTACAACCGTTCCTGATGCGGGCACCTATTCGAATTCGCTCGTAGCGACGTTCACGCCGAGCGACACTACGGACTTCACCGGGGCGTCTGCGGTAGTGAGCCTTACGGTGAAACAGGCTGCTCAAGCTATTACCTTCCCGGCTATCGCTAATCACACCTACGGAGACGCCGGTTTCTCCGTGTCGGCTTCCGGAGGGGCCTCTGACAACGCAGTGACCTTCACCGCCGCCGGAGACTGCATGGTCAGCTCGGGTGGGGCGGTCCAGATCACAAGTGCCGGAGCGTGCTCCGTAACCGCGAACCAAGACGGTAACAACGATTTCTCAGCGGCTCCCTCGGTGACCAATAGCTTTGCTATCGCCAAGGCCGCGCAGTTGATCGGTACGATCGGCGCCTCCGTCACCAGCTTCACCTTCGGTGATCCATCATTCACGGTGAGCGCATCCGGGGGGGCCTCAGGTAACCCGGTGACGTTCTCCGGATCGGGCGCATGCTTGAGCGGAGGGACCAACGGGACAACGATCTCTATTGTCAGGGCGGGCACCTGCACCGTGACGGCCAACCAGGCGGGCAACTCTGACTACCTTGATGCGGCTCCTGTTCAGCAGGGCTTTACGGTGGCCCAGCGAGCGCAGAGCGTGACGTTCACTCTCCCGTCTCAGACGACCTTTACCTACAGTCCGACGCTCAGCATTCCGGTGGCAGCAACTGCCACCTCGGGTGGGCAAGTGACGTTCACCGCTACGCCAGCCTCGATTTGCACAGTAAGTGGGACGGTGAGCGTTACCGGTGTCGGGACCTGCACGGTGACGGCCAACCAGGCGGGCACAGCCAACTACCTGGCGGCTAACGCGAGCGATCAGATCACCATCACTCAAGCCAACCAGACCATCAACTTCCCGCCCATCACGTTCGGGGCGGCGGCGTCGCTCGCAGTGAACGGCGTGCCCCAAGGCAGTAGGACCGTTCTGACGGCCGTAGCAAGTTCCGGTCTTAGCGTCAGCTACTCGGTGACCACTCCCGGAGTGTGCACCATTTCCGGGTCCACGCTGACGCTCATCGGTCCCGGCACCTGCTCAGTGACCGCTGGACAGAGCGGTAACGCCGATTACTATCCCGCAACACCTGCCTCTCAGAGCTTCTCGGTCTATTTCTTCGGCGGATTTGAGCCCCCGGTGAGGACGAATCTGGTAGCAACGAAGGGAGGTCCGTCGAACAACACCGCAACTTCCTTCAAACAAGGAAGCACCGTCCCCGTGAAGTTCGTGTTCCTTAACGCCAGCGGTGGCTCAGTGCCGATTGGATCTGCCCCGGCATTCACGATCAGCACCGGTGCTATCAACAGCAACCCTGCGAGTTCCGGAAACACATATCAGTGGGACCCGACGGGACAGCAGTACATCTACAACCTTGGAACGAAGAACATGTCCCCGGGGACTTACACCGTCGGGGTGAGCATCGGCGGCACTACGTGGTGGTCCACCCCGATCACGCTTAGCAAGTGACAGATCGCTCAAAGAGGAAGGTCCCATCTAGGCGAGCACTTATTTACATCACGGTGGTCGCGGCGGTAGTCGCGACCACCGTGACTGCAAGCCTTCTCTCGGGCGGATCTAGGTCCCACGTCGAAAAGGGGAACGCGCTCTTATTGCAGGGCGAGCGCGCCCAGAAGAAAGGTGACCTTGGCTCTGCAATCAAGGACTACCGCCAAGTGGTGACCGAGCAGCCCACAAATGCCTTGGCCATTTATGACCTCGGGACGGTCGCCCAGTTGCGTGGTGACCGCAATGCCGCCAAGCAGTATTACCAGCGAGTCTTGAAAGTCAATCCCAGGTACGTAAACGCGCTGCTCAATTTGGCCATCCTTGTCACTCCTGGCGATCCTCATTACGCTGAGAGCCTTTACCGGAAGGCTCTCAGCGTAATGCCCGATGAAGCCGTGCTCCACCTCAACCTGGGCTATCTCTTGGAACGACTGGGAAAGAAAACCGACGGCGAGTATCAGATCGCCGTGGCCGTGGCCCTTCAGCAACATCGCCCGGTCCCCAGCGCGCCGTCGTTTGGGTCTGCGGTTTCCGCACATACAGATCGGATCGCACTGAGTACCAGTGGTGGATGATTTGCCTGATGTCCCCCGTCGACGGTAATAGGAACGGGGACAGATGCAAAAGGGCGCGATCGCAATGGCTCCTGATGTCTTCAGTTGCCGCGCACTTTGTAGATAGCGACGCACGCCATACAACATGCCGGGAACGCCGATCGCTGCTATGCACTCTCATGTGGGCTCCGACCGCGCCTACAACTGCGGACAATCTGACCTTACGCCACGACTCAAGGCTGCCCCATGATCAGCGTTCACAGCCCGCTCTCGATCACCGTCGAGGACAGCCTGAACGCAATCGACTGTCTTATCCGCTGCCGTCGGACCCGAGTTGTGGGGGAGGTGCTGTCAGCAACTCGAATTGCAGTAGCTCCAGCCGCGCGATCCTCACCTTGGCAGGGTCATTTGCCATAACTTCACTACCAGCGGTGACGTCCATCCGCTGGTGTAAAAGTCGACGGGCGTAGGTTCCTTCAGAGAGCTACCAACTCAAGAAGGAGGACCTACACCCGTGACCACACGAGTATCGCCGACCGAGACCATCCGCGCAGAGATCGACGAGCTGATCGCCAACGCCACGACGGGAAGCTTGATGGAGCACTTCGAAGAGGTGGCCCGCCAGGCGGTGCGCCTCGTGTTCCAGACCGCCCTCGAGGCCGAGGTCACTGAGTTCTTCGGCCGGGACCGCTACGAAAGAGGCGAGCGCGAACGCGACGGGCACCGCAACGGCTACAGCGACGTCACGATCAAGACCACCGCAGGGGAGGTGAAGCTGCAGCGCCCGAAGACGCCCGGCACCGATGTCGCGTTCGCGTCCCGGTTGCTCGGAACCGGCGTGACGCGCACCAATGCGCTGGAATCCCTCGTGATCGCCGGGTTCGTGCGGGGCCTGTCGACCCGTGACGTCGAAGCGAGCCTGGCCGATGCCCTCGGGCCAGAGTCGACGATCTCGAAGTCGACGGTGAGCCGGATCTGCGAGGCCATCAGAGACGAGTTCGACACCTGGCGCTCCCGGGACCTGTCGGGGGTCGAGCTCGACTACCTCTTCGGTGACGGCAGCTACTTCAAGATGCACCCCGGGGCCCCGGCCGAGCCGGTGCTCGTCGCCTGGGGGATCACGAGCACCGGAAAGCCCGTGTTCCTGGGCCTCGAGCCGGGGTCCTCGGAGTCCCATGACGCCTGGGCCGGGTTCTTCCGGGGCCTCACCGGCCGCGGCCTTCGCGACCCGCTGCTCGTCATCTCAGACGGCGGGCCCGGCCTGATCGGGGCGG
>JGIcombinedJ21911_10000928_pt1 | contig 10006 bp, 8 predicted proteins | sample BarGraNGADG00211_FD_21911 | JGI IMG/M metagenome (IMG submission 21911)
GGCGGACATCGCCATCTCCTCCGCGGAGACGGCGAAGCAGTTCGGGGTGGAGCCGCGCATCGCGATGCTCTCCTACTCCACCGGCGAGTCGGGTGCCGGCGCTGACGTGGAGAAGGTGCGTGAGGCCACCCGGCTGGTGCGCGAACGGGCGCCGCACCTGTCGGTCGAGGGGCCCATCCAGTACGACGCCGCCATCGAGCCGTCGGTCGCGAGGACGAAACTGCCGGATTCCGACGTCGCCGGCCGCGCCACCGTGTTCATCTTCCCGGACCTCAATACCGGCAACAACACCTACAAGGCCGTGCAGCGGTCGGCGGGCGCGGTCGCCGTCGGTCCGGTGCTCCAGGGCCTGAACAAGCCCGTGAACGACCTCTCCCGCGGGGCGCTCGTGCACGACATCGTCAACACCGTGGCCATCACCGCCGTCCAGGCGCAGGGCTTCTGAGCCCCTGCCCCCAGCAGAAGGAGTCAACGGTGACCCATCGCACCGTCCTGGTCATCAATTCGGGCTCGTCGTCCATCAAGTACCAGCTCGTCGACCCGGACACCGGGGAAGCGCTTGCGTCCGGGCTCGTCGAGCGAATCGGTGAGGGGCGCGGGAGCCTCACCCACACCTACGACGGGAAGAAGGTCACCGAGAACGACCCGGTCCCGAACCACGGCGCGGGCCTGCGCCGAGTCATCGAACTGTGCGGTGAGGTGGGGCCCGATCTCACCGAGGCGGGCATCGTGGCCGTGGGGCACCGCGTGGTGCAGGGCGGCGCGTACTTCGACTCCGCCGCGGTCGTGGACGACGACGTACTGGAGCGGATCACCGAACTCATCCCCCTCGGCCCCCTCCACAATCCGGCGAACCTCCGGGGAATTGAGGTTGCCCGCGAGTTGCTGCCCGACGTGCCGCACGTGGCCGTGTTCGACACGGCGTTCTTCCGTGGGCTGCCGAAGGCCGCCGCAACCTATGCCCTGGACCGCGAGATCGCCCGGAAGTACCAGATCCGGCGCTACGGTGCGCACGGCACGTCCCACCAGTTCGTCTCCCGCTTGGTCTCGGAGACTCTCGGGCGCAACGACCTGAAGCAGATCGTGCTGCACCTCGGCAACGGCGCCTCCGCGTCAGCCGTGGTGGCGGGCCACGCCGTCGACACCTCCATGGGCCTCACGCCGCTCGAGGGTCTGGTCATGGGGACGCGTACCGGGGACATCGACCCCGCCGTCGTGTTCCACCTCCGCCGCGTCGCAGGCCTCGAGATCGACAAGATCGACGACATCTTCAACAAGCGGTCGGGACTCAAGGGCCTTTGCGGCCACAACGACATGCGAGAGGTGCACGCGGCGGCGGATGCCGGGGACCCGGAGGCCGTGCTCGCGCTGGAGGTCTACGCCCATCGGCTCCGCAAGTACATCGGGGCGTACGCCGCCGTGATGGGTGGCCTCGACGTCCTGACCTTCACGGCCGGAGTGGGCGAGAACGACCACCGGACGCGCGCCGCGGCGTGCGAGGGCCTGGAGTTCCTCGGGATCACGCTCGATCCCGTCAGGAACGAGACACGGGTGGCAGGACCCCACCCCATCTCGGCCGACGACTCCCGAGTCACCGTCCTCGTCGTGCCGACCAATGAGGAGCTGGCGATCGCCCGCCAGTGCCTCGAGGTCATCTGACCACACGACGAGAGGGTGCCCGCCACCCGGCGGGCACCTCCCTCGTGCTGAGCTCAGGCCTTCTTGGGCCTGGTCATCGACGCCACGTCCAGCGCCGCGTCAAGCTGCTCCTCGGTGACCTCACCGCGCTCCACGAAGCCGAGGTCGACCACGGCCTCGCGGACGGTCAGGTTCTTCTTCACCGAGTGCTTCGCGACCTTCGCCGCCGCCTCGTAGCCGATCACCCGGTTGAGGGGGGTCACGATCGACGGGGACGACTCCGCGAGCTGCTTGCAGCGCTCGACGTTGACCGTGATCCCGTCCACGCACGTGGTGGCGAGGACGCGCGAGACGTTGCCGATGAGCGTGATGGACTCCAGTAGGTTCCGGGCCATGACCGGCAGCATCACGAGGAGGTCGAAGTTGCCCTGGGCGCCGGCGAAAGCGATGGCGGCGTCGTTCCCGATCACCTGCGCTGCCACCTGGACNGTCGCCTCGGGGATCACGGGGTTCACCTTGCCGGGCATGATCGACGAGCCGGGCTGCAGGTCGGGCAGGAAGATCTCGCCGATGCCCGTCCGGGGACCCGAGCCCATCCAACGCAGGTCGTTCGCGATCTTGACCAGCGACACCGCAATGGTGCGCAGCGCGCCCGACATCTCCACCAGCGAGTCCTGTGCGGCCTGTGCCTCGAAGTGGTTCGAGGCCTCCACCAGCGGCAGGCCCGTGTTCTCGGCGATGAGCTCGATCACGCGCTGCGAGAAGCCGGCGGGCGTGTTGATGCCGGTCCCGACCGCGGTGCCGCCGAGTGGCAACTCGCAGAGCCGCGGGAGCGCCGCCTCCACCCGGGCGATGCCGTAGCGGACCTGGGTGGCGTACCCCGAGAACTCCTGCCCGAGCATGATCGGGGTGGCGTCCATGAGGTGCGTGCGGCCGGACTTCACCACGTCCTTGTACTCCACCGCCTTCGCCTCAAGCGAGCGGGCGAGGACGGCGAGTGCGGGCAGTAGTTCGCCCGTCACGGCCGCGACGGCGGCGATGTGGATCGACGACGGGAAGACGTCGTTGGACGACTGCGACGCGTTCACGTGGTCGTTGGGGTGCACGGGGGACCCCTTCACCCGCGAGGCGAGCGTAGCGACCACCTCGTTGGTGTTCATGTTCGACGAGGTCCCCGAGCCGGTCTGGAAGACGTCGATGGGGAACTCGCCGTCGTACCGGCCGGCGATGACCTCGTCGGAGGCCGCGACGATGGCGCGCGACGTGTCCGCGTCGATCACGCCGAGTTCAAGGTTCGCGAGAGCGGCTGCCCGCTTGATCTGGCCAAGCGCCGCGATGTGGTGCGACGAGAGGCCCCGGCCGGAGATGGGGAAGTTCTCCACGGCGCGCTGCGTCTGCGCGGCGTACAGGGCATCCTTGGGGACCCTGACCTCGCCCATGGTGTCGTGCTCGATGCGGTATTCCGTCACTGTTCCTCCTGATGGCGTCGATGCTCGATCAAGTCTCCCAAACGGGAGAGTTGGGTGGCACAGTTTTCAGCCCTCGCCGGACCTANTGCGGGGTGTACGGCGCGACCACGACCTCCACCCGCTGGAACTCCTTCACGTCCGAGTAGCCGGAGGTGGCCANGGCCCGGCGCAGTGCTCCCACCATGTTGGTGGTGCCGTCGGCCACGCTCGAGGGGCCGTGCAGGATCTCGGCCATGGGGGCAACCGTGCCCACCCGCACGCGCTCGCCGCGGGGCAGGTCGGGGTGGTGGGCCTCCACGCCCCAGTGCCAGCCCTTGCCGGGCGCTTCCTCGGCCCGAGCAAGCGCGGCGCCGATCATCACCGCATCCGCGCCACAGGCGATCGCCTTGACGAGGTCGCCGGAACGCCCGATGGCGCCGTCGGCGATGACGTGGACATAGCGGCCACCCGACTCGTCCAGGTAGTCGCGCCGCGCGGCAGCCACGTCGGCGACGGCGGTGGCCACGGGCGCGTGGATCCCCAGCGTCTGGCGGGTGGTGTGGGCGGCTCCCCCACCGAAGCCCACCAGCACGCCGGCGGCGCCGGTGCGCATGAGGTGCAGCGCCGCCATGTAGGAGGCCGCCCCGCCCACGATCACCGGGACGTCCAGTTCGTAGATGAACCGCTTCAGGTTCAGCGGCTCGCGGTTGGACGAGACGTGCTCCGCGGAGACCGTGGTCCCGCGGATCACGAACAGGTCCACCCCGGCCTCGACCACGGTGCGCCAGTGCTCCTGGGTGCGCTGGGGGCTGAGCGCCCCGGTGACGGTGACCCCGGCCGCGCGGATCTCGGCGAGGCGCCGCTTGATGAGTTCGGGTTTGATGGGCTCGGAGTAGATCTGTTGCATGCGTCCGGTCGCGTCGCCGGCGGGCAACCCGACGATCTCGTCCAGCAGGGGCTGCGGGTCCTCGTACCGCGTCCACAGGCCCTCGAGGTCGAGGACGCCGATGCCGCCGTGGTGACCCAGTTCGATGCAGGTGGCCGGGGACATCGCCGAGTCCATGGGCGCTCCCATGATCGGGCTCTCCACATGGAAGGCGTCGATCTGCCACGAGACGTTGACGTCCTCGGGATCGCGGGTCCGGCGCGACGGGACGATCGCGATGTCGTCAAAGGAGTATGCGCGGCGCCCGCGCTTGCCACGGCCGATCTCGACTTCGTTGCTCACGGCTCGATGCTACCGGTCCACGCCGACCGCCACCGTTCGTGTCAGGGGTCCGTGGCAGGGTCGGACGTGGCAAGGAGGGTGCGATGGGCGCATGGGCAGCGGGGCCGTTCCTGGGTTTCGACACGGAGACAACCGGGGTGTTNCCGGAACACGACCGNATCGTGACGGTGGCCCTGGTGATGCGGGACGACGCCGGGACGCGTGAGAAGACGTGGCTGGTCGACCCGGGCGTGGAGATCCCGCCGCAGGCGGCGGCCATCCACGGGATCACCACGGAGATGGCGCGCGCGCACGGGCGCCCGCCCGGAGAGGTGCTCGCCGAGGTGGCGGCGCACCTCGCCCGGGCGCAGGAGGTGGGCATCCCGATCGTCGCGTTCAACGCCGCCTTCGACCTCGCCATCCTCGACGCCGAACTCGCCCGCCACGGCCTGCCCACGCTGCCGCAACGCCTGGGACGTGACGTCGGACCGGTGATCGACCCGCTCGTGCTGGACCGCGCGTCGACCGCTACCGCAAGGGCAAGCGGAAGCTCGCGGACCTGTGCGCGGTCTACGCCGTCGGACCGGGCGCCGGGTTGCACACCGCGGAGGTCGACGTGGAGGCCACCCTGGATGTCCTCGCGTGCATGGTGCGCCACCACGCGCCGCTCGCGGACATGGACCTCGGGTCGCTGCACGCCTGGCAGGCCGTGGAGCACCGGAGGTGGGCCGAGGGCTTCAACAACTGGCGCACCCGCCAGGGCCTGACCGGTCCCGGGGCGAACCCGGGCTGGCCGCTGCCCGTCTGAACGTCAGCGGCGACGCGAGTAGTTCGGCGCCTCGACCGTCATGAGCACATCATGCGGGTGGGATTCCTTCAGCCCGGCCGACGTGATGCGGATGAAGCGCCCGCGCTCCTGCAGTTCCGGGATGGTGCGCGCCCCCACGTAGAACATCGACTGGTGCAGCCCCCCGACCAGCTGGTACGCGACCGCCCCCAACGGGCCGCGGTACGGCACCTGCCCCTCGACGCCCTCCGGGATGATCTTGTCGTCCGAGGAGACGTCCGCCTGGAAGTAGCGGTCCTTGGAGTAGGACACCCGCCCGCGCGACGCCATCGCACTCAGCGAGCCCATGCCGCGGTAGTGCTTGTACTGCTTGCCGTTGACGAACACCAGCTCCCCGGGGCTCTCCTCACACCCGGCCAGCAGCGAGCCGAGCATCACCGTGTCGGCACCCGCCACGAGCGCCTTGGCGATGTCGCCGGAGTACTGCAGGCCGCCGTCGCCGATCACGGGGACGCCCGCGGGTTTGCACGCCCGGGCGGCGTCCATGATCGCCGTCACCTGGGGCACGCCGACGCCGGCCACCACCCGCGTGGTGCAGATGGATCCGGGCCCCACGCCCACCTTGACGGCGTCCGCGCCCGCGTCGACCAGGGCCTTCGCGCCGTCGTATGTGGCGACGTTGCCCCCGATGATCTGGACGTGGCTGAGCGCGGGGTCGCTCTTGATCCGCGCGATCATCTCGAGGAGGAGCCGGGCCTGCCCGTTGGCCGTGTCCGCCACCAGCACGTCCACGCCGGCGTCAACGAGCGCCGTCGCCCGCTCCCACGCATCGCCCCAATAGCCGATCGCGGCTCCCACGACGAGGCGCCCGTCCGAGTCCTTGGTGGACAGCGGATACTTCTCGGACTTCACGTAGTCCTTGACGGTGATGAGGCCGCACAGGCGGCCGGCGGCGTCGACGAGCGGGAGCTTCTCGATCTTGTGCCGCGCGAGCAGCTTGGCCGCGTCCGCCGAGGCGACGCCCTCGGGCGCCGTGATGAGCGGCATGGGGGTCATGACCTCGCGGACGCGGAGGCGTGGGAAGTCGGCGGCGTCGATGAAACGGAGGTCCCGGTTGGTGATGATGCCGAGGAGGGTGCCGTCGTCGTCGACGACGGGCAGTCCCGAGATCCGGTACTGGCCGCAGGTGCGGTCGAGNTCCTCGAGCGTCGCGTCCGGNGAAACCGTGACCGGGTCCGAGATCATGCCGGACTCGGACCGCTTCACGACACTGACCTGCTGTGCCTGGTCCTGGATCGACAGGTTCCGGTGCAGGATGCCGATCCCGCCCTGGCGCGCCATCGCGATCGCCATCCGGGACTCCGTGACCGTGTCCATGGCCGCGGAGAGGAGGGGGACGCGAACGCTGATCGAGCGCGTGAGGCGCGAGGTGGTGTCCACCTCGGAGGGGATGATGTCCGTCGCGCCCGGGAGCAGCAGGACGTCGTCGTAGGTCAAACCGATGGGAAGGTCGTTCACGTGTGCAGTCTATCCGCGCCCCCGGCGCCCGAATTCCTTGCCAGCGTGACCTACGAGACAGTAAATTGGATAACGGCTGTATACGAAATCACCGCGAGCCCCCCGCAGGACACGAACGCGATGAGGCGCGGCCCACGAGGTCGAGCCCCGTCCCCGACACCACCACTTGGCCGCGCCGGAACCCGGCGGACCCAGAGAGAAGGCGTGCATGGCCGAGATCACCCGGCTCCCAGGTCCGGTCATGGACCTCTGGGAATGGCAGTACCAGGGCTTGTGCCGCGATGCGGATCCGGAGATCTTCTTCCACCCGGAGGGGGAACGCGGCGGCACACGGCGCCGGCGGGACGAGGCGGCCAAGACGATTTGTGCGAAGTGCCCGGTGATCCAGCAGTGCCGNGAGCACGCCCTCGCGGTGCACGAGCCNTACGGCGTCTGGGGCGGGCTGTCGGAGGACGAACGCCAGGCGATCCTGCTGCAGCGCAGGNGGGCCAGCACCATCGCGTGAGCGCTCACCGCGTCGCCGCCCTCGCGGCGTGACGACGCCGCACCACATGCACCAAGGAGCCCCGGTCGGTGACCGGGGCTCCTTGGTGTTGCTGCTGCGTTTCCTACTTCTCGACGACCGCGAGGATGTCGCGCGCCGAGAGGATGAGGTACTCCTCGCCGCGGTACTTGACCTCGGTGCCTCCGTACTTGGAGTAGATCACCACGTCCCCGACTGCGACGTCGAGCGGCACGCGGTTCCCGTTGTCGTCGATGCGGCCGGGGCCGATCGCTACGACGGTGCCCTCCTGGGGCTTCTCCTTGGCGGTGTCCGGGATGACGAGCCCGGACGCTGTGGTGGTTTCGGCATCGAGGGTCTGCACGACGATGCGGTCCTCGAGTGGTTTGATGGAGACCGACACTGCGGCACTCCCTTCCTGTGACGACGAATGTTCAACTGTCGAGTGGTGTGCTCCGCCGTCGCGGGGGTCGAAGCCCAGTCACTCACGCGGATGCCCGCGCCCACGACCAATCTATGCCCCCGTTAGCACTCGGTCAAGGCGAGTGCCAGCGAGTCGGGCCGCCGACGGCGGTGCACCGGCGGCCGGGACCGCCTGCCCGGTACGGGGTGCGACAATGGCGCGATGGGCACCGAATCGCTCCGACGCCTCCTTGAGCCGGAGGGCTGGGCGCTCCTCGCATCGCTCCCTCCCTACGAGGAGGCGGAGGCCGTGCGCCTGAACGAAAGCCTCCGGGCGGCCGGTCACGACGCGGACCTGGTCGCCACGGTCCTCACGCAGCAGCACCTGCGCGCACGGGCCCGCGCGAAGCTCGGGGAGTTCGCCGCGAACATGCTCTTCACCGAGAAGGGGCTGCAGCAGGCCACCCGTCTCGTCGTCGCGGCCCACCACGCCAACCGCTACCGCCAGGCCGGCTGCACCCGTGTCGCCGACCTCGGCTGTGGGCTCGGGGCCGACTCGATCGCCCTGGCGGCGCTGGGGATCGCCGTCGACGGCGTGGAACAGGACGAGACCACCGCCGCGTTCGCCACCATCAACCTGATGCCGTTCCCCAATGCCAGGGTGGTCAACGGCGACGCCCTCAGCCACGACCTCAGCGGCTACGACGGTGTGTTCGCGGACCCGGCTCGCCGGACCGAGCGCGGCCGCGTGTTCGACCCGGAGGACTACTCGCCCCCGCTCCCCCGCCTCTTCGAGTTGCGCACGGTCGTGCCCGCGCTGGGCGTCAAGGTGGCTCCCGGCATCGGGTACGGCCACCTCCCCGCCGACACCCACGCCCAGTGGGTCAGCGTGGGGGGCGACGTCGTCGAGGCGGGCCTGTGGTTCGGCCCCCTCGCGCGGACGCCCGGACGCAGCGCGCTCGTCATCGACGCCGCGGGTCGTTCCGCGGCCCTCGACTGCGCGGCCCGGCCGGACGAGCCGGCTGAGCGGGCCCCCGTGGGGCCGTTGCAGCGCTACCTGTACGAGCCCGACGGCGCCGTGATCCGTGCGGGCGGCGTCGCCACGCTTGCGCGGCGGCTCGGGGCCACGACGGTCAGTGAGTCGATCGCCTACCTCACCGGCCCGAGTGCGGTGACGAGCCCGTTCGCGGAGGCCTTCGAAGTCCTCGACCACCTGCCCTACTCCGTCAAGCGCCTCTCCAGCTACCTCGCGGCCCGCGGCATCGGCCGCCTCGAGATCAAGAAGCGCGGCGTCGACGTGGTGCCGGACCGCCTCCGTGCCCAGCTGGGGCTCCGCGGGGACTCCGGGGCAACCGTCGTCCTGACACGGCTGGAGGGGCGGCACAGCGCGGTGATCGTTCGACGCATGCGCCCCGGAGCAGGCACCATGGACTCATGATCCTGCCCTTCACGCAGTCCGAGCGCTCCACAGTCGGCATCGAGTGGGAGCTGCAACTCATCGACTCGGACTCCTTGGACCTGCGGCAGTGCGCCGCNGCCGTCCTCGCGGCCGTTTCGCCCCCGGGGGGAGAGAAGCACCCCAACATCCACCCGGAGCTGCTGCTCAACACGGTTGAGGTCGTCTCCTCGCCGTCGCACACGGTTCCGGAGGCCGTGGCGGACCTCGAGCGCTCGATCGCGGAGCTCGCCCCGATCATGTCCCGGTTGCGGGTCGAGCTCGCCACCGCGGGGACGCACCCGTTCGCGAACCCCCTCTACCAGCGGGTCACCAACAAGGAGCGCTACGCGCGGCTCGTGGACCGGACCCGGTACTGGGGCCAGCAGATGCTGCTCTTCGGGATGCACGTCCACGTGGGCATCGAGGACCAGCGCAAGGTGATCCCGATCCTCAACGCCCTAATGACGCGGCATGCGCACCTCCAGGCCCTGTCATCGTCCTCCCCGTTCTGGTCCAACCGGGACACCGGCTACGCGTCCAACCGCGCGATGATGTTCCAGCAGTTGCCCACGGCGGGCCTCCCCCACCAGTTCGACGACTGGGCGGGGCTCGAGGGCTACTGTGCGGACATGCTGAAGACCGGCGTCATCGACGACTTCTCCGAGGTCCGCTGGGACATCAGGCCATCCCCTAAGCTCGGGACCATCGAGGTGCGCATCTGTGATGCCCCCACCAACATCACCGAGTTGAAGGGTCTTGCCGCCCTCACGCACTGCCTTGTGGAGTACTTCTCCCGGCAACTTGACGCCGGACACGAGCTCCCGCGCATGTCGCAGTGGTTCGTGGCCGAGAACAAGTGGCGGTCAGCGCGTTATGGCATGGACGCGATCCTGATCCTGGACGCCGCGGGCAACGAGGAGCTCGTGAGCGACACCGTGGCGCGGATGCTGACCACCCTCGAGCCGGTCGCGGAACACCTGGGCTGCGCCGACGAACTGCAGCTGGTCCGGGTCATCTTCGAGAGGGGTGCCTCCTACCAGCGCCAGCAGCGCGCCTACCTCGAGGG
>JGIcombinedJ21911_10000929_pt1 | contig 10005 bp, 11 predicted proteins | sample BarGraNGADG00211_FD_21911 | JGI IMG/M metagenome (IMG submission 21911)
GCCCAGTCAATCGGGGTTGCACCAGCCTTGAGCATCAGAACATCCAGCGACTGAGGATCTTCCTCCCGGTCAAATTTCAGTATATCGTGTGGCCTCACAAGAAGGCATCCATAATAACATGCTACTTTATGATCAAATGGTTTTACCACACGGCTCCCGAGGTTTGGTGTGATATATTTGTCTAGCATCTGAACGATATTTAAAATTGTTACCGATCCGGTATATTCGAGATCATTTGCCTCCGTTACAACAGCCTTAAGTGCCGGGTCTTTGGCCAACTCGTGTTTAGTTACTGTTAACCTGCTGTAACAGGCTGCACATGGTACAACTATTTCTGTTAATCCCTGTTTTTCGGCAAGAGATAGTATTCTTGCCGGAAGCGCAAGAGAGAGCTCCTTATTCATGTTATGGGCGGCTGTTGCCCCGCAGCAATTCCAATCTTTGATTTCCTCGAGATTGACATCGAATGCTTTTGCAACGGCAAGGACCGACTCAGCATATTCACGCGAGGATCCTTTCAGGGAACAACCTGGATAAAAGCCGAGAGTCATATATTTAGTTTTTATTTTTTCTGTTGGATTTTCTAAAAATTGCAGCGATGCCAGAGCGGTCTTTTATTAACTCAGGAATAATATTCAGCTTNCCGCGCTTCATCATTTTAGGTGCAAGGGCAAGATCGTCCAGGATTTTTAAAGTTCTGGCTTTATAGTCAACAAACAATCCGATTTCATAAAGTCTTCCGGTATATTTAATTGAATCGAGAAATGATCTATGAAACGCAACAATCTCTTTAGCTTTAGGATTGGCTTTTTTCTCTATTAATGATTTCTCTCTGAGAAAATCCATCATTTTAGGAATATCTATACTCATCGGGCACCGGGCAAAACACATCTCGCATGTTAAGCATACCCATATAGAGAAAGAGCGCAATACTTTTTCTTCGAGAGCGGGGTTGCCTGTCTGCAACATCCTCATAATTACACTTGGGGGATAATCCATCTCTTCTGAAAGAGGGCAACCGGCTGAACATTTTCCGCATTGGTAACAATGGCTTGCCTTGACTTCTGTGTGCTCGAACACTTCTCCTCCCAGTCCCGAGATTGTAGAATGATGTGTATCTGAACTCATAATATTCTTATTAAACCTGAAAATATGTAATGACCGATTTACCAGCCGACAAAATTAACTAATTAAAAAGCGATTATCGCATGAAAAAAGTCATGTCAGGGAATTCTCCCATAATCCTGAAAAAACACCTATCAGCTTTAAATGGCGTAACATGCATCTAATCTGTGAAATAAATAACAGTTCATTTTTGTCTAATGTGATAAATATCACTTATATCATCTGTTAAAAATTTCACAAAACAAAAAAAAAATCTACTTTTGTGCGGTTCGAATCTAAACCTAATTCTATTTCTATGAATAATGAATGGTTAATTCTATTTTTCCTTGTAGGAGCCAGTTTTGTAGGATTAGTTCTGATCTTTTCAGGAATNGTGGCTCCAAAATCAACAAATCCTCAGAAATTTGAACCATATGAATGTGGTATTCCAACTGAGGGCGTTACATGGTTGCAATTTAATGTCGGTTATTATCTTTTTGCCATACTCTTTCTCGTTTTTGACGTTGAAACAGTGCTGGTATTTCCATGGGCTGTTGTAATGAAAGAAACCGGTTTGGCTGCTTTCATCGAAATAATAATATTCTTTTTCATACTGGGTCTGGGATTATTATATGCCTGGAAAAAACATGCTCTGATATGGGAATAAAAGGAATGAAGAGAGAAGAATTCGGGGATAATGAAAGCCTTGATCTTCTTAATGCGACAGGCACTAATATTCTGCTTACAACAATTGATGACGTTATTAACTGGGGCAGGAAAAATTCCCTGTGGCCTCTTACTTTTGCAACGAGATGTTGTGGTATTGAAATGATGGCTGCCGGAGCTGCAAAACACGATTTTGCCAGATTCGGGATGGAAGTTTACAGAGCCAGTCCCCGTCAGGCAGACGTGATCGTAGTTGCCGGAACCATTGTTCATAAAATGGCACCTGTTTTAAAACGCCTTTATGATGAGATGGCCGAACCAAAATATGTTGTGGCAATGGGTGCNTGTGCAATTTCAGGAGGTCCGTTTTTCCTTAACTCTTACAGNGTAGTTAAAGGAGTTGAGCANGTAATTCCGGTCGATGTTTATGTCCCGGGTTGCCCCCCCCGTCCGGAAGCATTATTATATGGGATGCTTCAGCTTCAGCGATTGATTGAAACAGAGACCATTAAATCAAGGAAAGAGAGGAATATTTCTCATGATTATAAATAAGTAACGGCCAATTACAGAAATCTGATCATCTATGGATAAAACACAATTGGGAGAATTTTTAAAATCGATTTCACAGAATCTTGAGATAAAGGAGGGCAAACAATACCTCGAAGTTACAGTAGCTCCTTCAATGTTATATCNGTTAGCCAGACAGCTACGAGAAAAAGAAGAGGCACAATTTGATTTTCTCTTTTGCCTTACTGGTGTCGACTACGGCGTTGATCTTGGGGTTATTTACCACCTGCGATCGACAATCTTTGATCATTCCGTTGTATTAAAAACCAGGACATCTGACAGGGAGAATCCTCAACTCGATTCAGTAACAGATATCTGGCGGACTGCTGATTTTCACGAGAGGGAAGTATACGATCTTATAGGGATAAAGTTTAGAAATCATCCTGACCTTCGAAGGTTATTCCTTGACAAGTCGTGGGGTTTCCCCTTAAGGAAAGACTATGCTGATGATATAAATATCGTTACCAAGTAATTTATGGAAGACAAGGAAATAATCACTACTCCTGACGAACTGCAGGAATATTTTATAAATATGGGTCCGCAGCATCCCTCCACTCATGGAGTGCTGAGGCTTCTTGTTTCGCTNAGAGGTGAAATGGTAAAGAATGTGGAACCTCATGTCGGNTATATTCACAGCGGAATTGANAAGATGTGCGAGAGCATTACCTATCCGCAGATTATTCATCTCACCGACAGAATGGATTACATTTCAGCNCATATCAATAATGAAGCTGTTTGTCTGAATGTNGAAAAAGCCCTTGAGGTAGATATTCCCGACCGGATAAAGGTGATCCGGACAATTATGTCCGAGCTTACACGTATTCAGTCACACCAGCTCTGGTGGGCATGTTTCGGGATGGATCTTGGCGGACTGACCTGCTTCTTTTATGGTTTGCGCGACAGGGAAAAAATCCTTGACATATTTGAGGAGACGTGCGGCGGGCGGATGATAGTAAGCTATAATTGTCCGGGCGGCCTGATGTACGATATTCATCCCAACTTTCAGAAAAGGGTTAAGGAGTTTATTAAGTATTTCAGGAAAATTCTACCTGAGTATGATCAGTTATTAACAGGCAATGTGATTTTTCATGAACGAAGTAAAGGTATAGGGAAACTAACAAAGGAAGATGCAATATCTTTTGGAGTTACAGGTCCTACCGGGAGGGCATCGGGCTTCTCATGCGACGTTCGGAAACATGAGCCCTACAGCGCATATGACAGGGTACAATTCAAAGAGATATTGTTAACTGAAGGTGATACTTTCAGCAGGTATGTTGCCCGTATCGAGGAGATGTGGGAATCGATGAAAATAATTGAACAACTGATAGATAATATTCCTGAGGGACCCTTTGCCGTAAAAATGAAACCAATCATTAAACTGCCTGAAGGTGAATATTATCAAAGAGTTGAAACAGCACGTGGNGAACTGGGAGTATTTGTTATAAGCGATGGTAATAAGAATCCTTACCGTGTAAAATTCAGATCACCAAATTTTTCAAATCTTTCTGTGCTCAACCATATTGCAAAGGGATTCAAGATAGCTGACCTTGTAGCAATTGGTGGCTCCCTTGATTTGATTATACCGGATATTGACAGGTAAATCAAGACAGAAGACAAAAGACAAAAGTAAAAAGACAAAAGTAAAAAGNNAAAATTTATGCTACCTGATATTGTCGCACCAAATACTTCTCCTTCGCTATCAGTCCCGTGGTGGAAAGTCATCTACGATTTTTCCTCTCTTACAAAGTGGGTCGACACAAGCCTGCATAACGCTATGTCTCCCTTCTGGACGACTATAACCGAGATGCTTATCATCGGGGTTTTAATCCTGTTGTTTTATGCACTTATCGGACTTTTTCTTGTTTATGCGGAAAGAAAAGTATGTGCTTTTATGCAGAACAGGCTCGGACCTAACAGAGTTGGACCTTTCGGGATTTTCCAGACGATTGCCGACCTTTTCAAACTGCTGTTTAAAGAGCTGATCCCGATAAAGAATGCTGACGGATTTCTATTTAACCTTGCTCCTTTTATTGTTATAATAGCATCATTTATGGCAATAGCTGCAATACCCTTTGCTAAAGGATTGCATGCCATTGATCTCAATATCGGAGTATTATATGTCATCGCAGTTTCGGCAATGGGGGTTATCGGAGTGCTTCTTGCCGGCTGGTCAAGCAATAACAAATACTCCCTGATCGGAGCTATGCGAAGCGGTGCTCAGATTGTGAGTTATGAATTATCGGTAGGTCTTTCGATTATTACTATTGTGATTCTTGCCGGATCCATGCAACTATCCGAAATTGTTGAGGCTCAACGTGCGGGTTGGTTCATCTTCCGAGGTCATATCCCGGCATTTATTGCTTTCATTGTCTTTCTTATTTCCAGTACTGCCGAAACAAATCGCGGGCCATTTGATCTTGCTGAAGCTGAATCTGAGCTGACTGCAGGTTATCATACTGAATATTCCGGGATAAAATTCGCATTCTTTTTCCTCGCAGAATACATCAACATGTTTATCGTTGCATCGATTGCTGCAACAGTTTTTCTCGGTGGATGGATGCCATTTCATGTTGGTCACTGGGATGGATTTAATCATGTAATGGATTTTATTCCTCCATTTATCTGGTACATTGGAAAAACATTCTTTGTAATCTTTATGATGATGTGGTTCAAGTGGACATTCCCGCGATTGAGAATTGACCAGTTGCTTACGCTCGAATGGAAGTATTTATTACCGATCAATCTTGTTAATGTATTGATTATGTCCTTTATAGTTCTTATGGGCTGGCATTTTTAATTGTAAATAACTATATAAGTATATCTCTGAATGAGAAGTATAATAAATTATCTGAAGGAAATAATTTTGGGGGTATGGTCGCTTCTGAAAGGTATGAAAGTTACGGGATCGTATTTTTTCAGACCAGGTACAATTGTGACTCAGAAATATCCCAGCAACCGTAAAGATCTTGTCATGTTCGACCGTTTCAAAGGTGAGGTGGTGATGCCGCATAATGAAAAAAATGAACATAAATGCACAGGTTGCGGGATTTGTGAAATAAATTGTCCGAATGGTACAATTGAGGTAATCTCAAAATCAATTCTTACTGAAGATGGTAAAAAGAAGAGAGCGATTGACAAACACATCTATCGTTTAGGAATGTGTACCTTCTGTGCCTTATGTGTTAAGACATGTCCTTCAAATGCACTTGCCTTTTCTCAGAAATTTGAACATGCAGTCTTTAACAGGGCCCTTCTTATCAAAACTTTAAATAAACCANGTTCACAATTAATGAAAGGAGTTGAATAATGGCTGCTAATCAGATTATGTTTATCCTTTTTTCTGCAATGATTGTTGTCTTTTCAATTCTGACAGTTACAAGTCGCAAAATCCTTAGAGCTGCAGTATTTCTTCTTTTTGTCCTGGTATCAACTTCAGGGCTTTATTTCATGCTTAATTATCAGTTTCTTGCTGCAGTACAGCTTACTCTTTATGCCGGAGGGATTGTCGTTCTAATCATCTTCTCAATTCTGTTGACAAGTCATATAAGCCAGAAGTTTGAATCTTCCGGCTGGAAAAAGAATATTTTTTCAGCACTTGCCACATTAACCGGAGCTGTTTTGTCTATCATTACAATTCTCGATTACAAATTTTCAGCAACAACCGAAGCTGCAAAGGAGGTGAACATGAAATTTATAGGGAAAAGCCTCTTATCCGTTAACTATGATGGATATGTACTTCCATTTGAGGTGATATCAGTATTACTTCTTGCTGCCATGGTTGCAGCAATTGTAATCGCAAAAAAGGGCAGTCCTAAAAAAGTAGAGTTATAAAAATAAAATCAGGAATAAAATGAATACTGGCATACCATTGCAATACTTTTTAATTCTGGCTACAGTAATGTTCTTCGCCGGAATTTACGGTTTCCTTACCCGCCGGAATCTGATTACAATACTTATGTCGGTGGAATTGATTTTAAATTCTGTAAATATAAATTTTCTGGCTTTCAACCGGTATCTCTATCCGCATAAACTGGAGGGTATGTTTTTCAGCCTGTTTGTGATTGCTGTTGCAGCTTCAGAAGCTGCGGTTGCAATTGCTATAATAATTAATATTTACAGGCGATTTACAACAATCAATGTAGAAGATGTTAATGAAATGAAATTCTGATTACTACACCTATAGGATATTTTGAATATGATAAATTTCAATTATACAATATGGATTCTTCTGCTGCCCTTTCTTATGTTTATATTTCTGGGTCTGGCAGGTCATAAGTATTTTCCAAAGCTCTCAGGAATATTGGGAACATGCGGATTGGCGATAATTACAGCATTGTCATACATTACTGCCTGGAATTACTTTTTTTCAAGCGAAAAGATAGATGGAGCCTATCAGAAAATCATAGCTTTCAATTTTACCTGGCTTCAATTTTCCGATAAGCTGCACATTGATATTGGAGCTCTTCTTGATCCTATATCGGTTATGATGCTGGTTGTTATTACAACAGTTTCATTAATGGTTCATATATACAGTCTTGGATATATGAAGGGGGAAAAAGGATTTGAACGTTTCTTTTCGTTTCTCTCCCTATTCAGTTTCTCGATGCTGGGATTGGTTTTGGCAACAAATATTTTCCAGATGTATATTTTCTGGGAACTGGTTGGTGTTTCTTCCTTTCTGTTGATTGGATTCTACTACCAGAAGCCTTCTGCAGTAAGAGCTTCAAAAAAAGCATTTATTGTTACAAGATTTGCTGACCTCGGATTTCTTATAGGAATACTGATTCTATCATTTAATACCAAAACATTTGATTTTATTACCCTGACTAATCCGACAGGAACTGCCATAACCCAGGGTGGAGGTGTCGCATTCCTTGGCCTGTCAGTTATGACATGGTCGATGATCTTTGTCTTTATGGGCGGTGTAGGAAAATCAGCAATGTTTCCATTCCATATATGGCTTCCCGATGCTATGGAAGGCCCGACACCTGTTTCAGCACTTATACATGCTGCAACTATGGTTGTCGCCGGTGTTTATCTTGTAGCCAGGATGTTTCCTATTTATGCTTTCTCCGCTCCCGTCGCACTCGAAGTCGTTGCATATGTTGGAGCTTTTTCATCGCTTTTTGCAGCAGTTATAGCATGTACCCAAACTGATATTAAAAGGGTTCTGGCCTATTCCACAATGTCACAGATTGGATATATGATGCTCGCTCTTGGGGTGTCAGGTTATGGCGGACATGAGGGTTTAGGTTATATGGCATCAATGTTCCATCTGTTTACCCATGCTATGTTTAAAGCATTACTATTTCTGGGAGCCGGTGCAATAATACACGCAGTTCACAGCAATTATATGACTGAAATGGGTGGACTTCGTAAATATCTGCCTGTCACTCACATGACCTTCTTAATTGCCTGTCTGACGATTGCCGGAATTCCACCTTTATCCGGATTTTTCAGCAAGGATGAAATACTTGCAGCCGCATTCCATAGTAATAAAATCTTATTCGCTGTTGAATATGCTGTTGCTGGTCTTACTGCCTTCTATATGTTCAGGCTCTATTTCAGTGTTTTCTGGGGGAGAGATACTTCCTATCACCATACCCCGCATGAAGCCCCTCTGACAATGACTATCCCATTAATTGTACTTGCCATTGGGTCTGTAGTCACCGGATTTATTCCTTTCAACAAACTTGTTACATCAGATGGGAAAATTTTCGAGAGCGAACTTGAAATGGCTATAGCAATACCTTCTGTGCTCATTGGGTTACTTGGAATCGGAATTGCTTATGTTATGTACAGGAAGGAAAGTGCAATACCAAATAAACTGGCTGCAACATTTAAGTACAGCTATAAATGGGCATTCAACAAATTTTATATTGACGAACTTTATCTTTTTGTTACGAAGAAGATCATTTTCAGGTATATATCTGAACCGGTTGCATGGTTCGACCGCCATGTTGTTGACGCTACAATGAATATGATTGCCACTGTAACTCAAAGTGTCTCTTTCCGGATAAGAGGATTTCAATCGGGTCAGTTGCAGAAATATGCTTTTGTCTTCATTACCGGTGCGATCATGCTGGCAATATTATTTATATACCTGTGGAAATAACAGATAATTTAGAAAAAGACTTTTAATTATGGATATATTATCTCTGTTTGTAGTAATTCCGGTCTTAACAATAACTGCTATCCTGCTCTTAAAGGATACTCGCCAGGTTCGCCTGGTATCGGCATTTGGAATGGGCCTGCAGTTATTAATGGCTGCAAGTCTTGTTTTTCTTTATCTTACTGCCCGTCACGCCGGTAATACCGATGAGATGTTATTTATAAAAGACTATTTATGGTTTAAAAGTCTTAACATTCATTATGCGGTTGGAGTGGATGGTATATCTGTTGCAATGATCTCTCTGACCTCACTGGTTGTTTTTGCCGGTATCTTTGCCTCATGGGAAGTTGAGTATCTCAGAAAAGAATTTTTTGTTTCCCTGATTCTTCTGGCTACAGGAGTTTTCGGATTTTTTATCTCAATCGATCTCTTTACCATGTTCCTTTTTTACGAACTGGCAGTTATACCCATGTACCTATTAATAGGAATCTGGGGGACAGGTCCAAAAGAATATTCGGCAATGAAGCTGACCCTTATGCTTATGGGTGGTTCAGCTCTTCTTCTCGTTGGTTTGCTTGGTATTTACTTTAATTCCTCCCCGAATGCAAATCAGCTTACTTTTAACATACTCGAGATTTCAAAAGTTGTAATTCCTTTACCAGCTCAAAGACTCTTCTTCCCTCTGACTTTTGTAGGATTTGGTGTTCTTGGTGCATTATTCCCATTTCATACATGGTCTCCTGATGGACATGCCTCTGCTCCTACTGCTGTTTCAATGTTACATGCAGGTGTGCTTATGAAATTAGGTGGTTATGGTGCATTCAGGGTAGCTATTTTTCTAATGCCTGAAGCTGCACATGAATTATCATGGATATTTATTATACTCACTTCTATCAGTGTCGTTTACGGGGCTTTTGGAGCAATAGCCCAGAAAGATCTGAAATATATCAATGCATACTCGTCAGTAAGTCATTGCGGTCTTGTACTTTTTGCAGTGCTCATGATGAATCAGACAGCCATGAATGGAGCTATTATCCAGATGATCTCTCATGGATTGATGACAGCCCTGTTCTTTGCTCTGATCGGGATGCTTTATGGCCGCACACATACAAGAATGATAAATGAGATGGGAGGATTGATGAAGGTTATTCCTTTTTTGTCTGTTTGTTATGTAATTGCAGGTCTGGCTTCATTAGGACTTCCCGGACTGAGTGGTTTCGTTGCTGAAATGACAATTTTCGTTGGAGCTTTCCAGCATCCTGAACTCTTTTACCGGATTGTTACTATTTTAGCTGTCTCTTCCATTGTCATTACAGCCGTATACATTTTGAGGGTAGTTGCAATTTTATTACTCGGTCCCACGACAAATGAGCATTTTGAGCATCTTCCTGATGCAAAATGGTTTGAAAAGATTTCTGTTGTAACTTTAATCGGATCTGTAGCTGCCATAGGTCTTGCACCATACTGGCTCTCAACAATGATAGGAACAAGTCTTCATCCTGTTATCGAGAAGATCATTGCACTTAATCCATTCTGAACAATATAGTTATAAATGC
>JGIcombinedJ21911_10000934_pt1 | contig 9994 bp, 7 predicted proteins | sample BarGraNGADG00211_FD_21911 | JGI IMG/M metagenome (IMG submission 21911)
TCAAAAACCATCTCTTATCAATTCAATTTAAATACAATAGACATTCATAAATGTTCTGTAATATTTATTTTTACTTAATTTTTTGCAGAAAAGAAAATGTAATCTATATTTGCACTCTCTTTTCAGGGGGTTTAGCTCAGCTGGTTCAGAGCATCTGCCTTACAAGCAGAGGGTCGGGGGTTCGAATCCCTCAACCCCCACAGATTTTAAGCCCCGTTTTTGACGGGGTTTTCAATTATGTACACCGTCTATATTATTTACTCTGAGAGAATTGATAAATATTACATTGGATTTTCTTCCAACGTTCAAGAGAGACTTTGCAAACACAATAGAAATTCCAAAGGTTTTTCATCCTCTGGCAGACCTTGGATAATGGTCTACTCAGAGGTATTTGACAATAAAAAAGATGCTATGGCCAGAGAAAAACAACTTAAAAATTGGAAAAACAGGAACGATTGGAGAGCCTGATAAAGTCTCGTTCAGAGCATCCCGACTAAAAGTCGGGAGGGTCGGTCCCGCCAAAGCGGGATCATCCCCTACCTTGAAGATGAAACAATTACAGGGATTAAACTTAGTAGGTGTTTTTTATTTGCACACGTTTTTAACACAACTCATCGATTAACTGTGCAAAAGAGACCAACGGAACAAATGCTAAAAGCGATAACAGAATTTTCTTAATAGTTTTAAGAATTGAGTTGATCAAAGTTACAGATTACGAGTTTGTTCAAGCACAAACCTCCGGATTTCTCCAGGGGCCTCGCTGCATTGGAAAGGTGTGCTAAGTCCCGACCAACAGACACTAAACTGATGTTGATTATTCTGCCTCCGATAACACGTTAGTTTTTTCTTTGTTCCATTTTTATGCCGACATTATCTGCCCAATATTCTGTAGCCAAGTGATATCTGAAAAGACTTATTTTCCCAGGTTTCAGTATACTCTGCCCCTGTAGTTGCAGTATTTAATCCTAAAACATANCTTATTGTCAGGTTAACTTTGAAAGGGAGATTTGCTTCAACACCGAAGGCAAGGCCAAGATCAAACTTGTAATAATAATCCATTACGTTAGTTTTTTGATTATTCCCAAAATCTTTCTGATTAGCGCTTACAAGGTAGCTAAGTTGAGGACCGGCATGAATATTAATCTGTGCGACAGGCTGATATTTTATCAATATCGGCAAATCGATATAGGTCAGATTATATTTGGCATCATAATACTGATTCTTCCAATGGGATCCTTTACCGGACACCATTAACTCAGGCTGGATGGCCAGGAAATCCAGAAGAAAATAATTACAGTAAGCGCCAGCATTAATCCCGATGATACTTTTAAAATCAACACTGTTAGCTGTACTGCTGGTGTATTGACTAGCATAATTGAGCCCGGCTTTGACACCTGCNCCTAATTTTGGTTGGGGCTTTTTGAAATGTCTGGATTGTGCATTTGCAGATGCACATAATTCTGGCAGGGGCTTTTTGAAATGTCTGGATTGTGCATTTGCAGATGAAAAAGTGAATATTAAAGAGGTAAACAAAAGAAGAAAAGCCTGTTTTTTCATCTTAATAAAATTANATAATAATCTTTTATCTGTTAAAATTAACTATTAAATGACTTTTTACAATATTATTCCGGATTCTTTACAAGCTTCCCATCGGAATGAGTCCAAAATAGCCCGGGAAGATTTAGCGAGAATATTTATGATAAATGAAAAGCCTTCCTACGCATTACAAGCAAAGGGTCGGTGGTTCGAACCTGTCATCCCCCACAACCCAAAAACCGGTCATGAAGGTGACCGGTTTTATTTTTAGTGGACGTTCCAGGCTTGTCTGGATAATGATATCAAAAATAAAAACCATAGCGCTACACCTCCGGTGCAGCGCCNGTTTTTGGGTTTTGTTAAAGATATGATGAACATTCTGGAAAAGCCAATCCTTACAAATTGGGATGAATGAGCAGATGCCAAAAATAGCGGAGCATTAATAATAAAAGCCAGGATTTACCTGGCTTTCCTGATTCTGACAATTGTTATTGTAGAATAATTTAGGATTCTATTCCCCGAAAAAAAGATTAACAGAGATTTAATTGGCTTTTTTGTACCATACAAACCATGCAAGGTTATAAAGGCCATGTGATGCAAGCTCCGCTGTCGTGGCTGTTGAATTTGGAATAGNGGGGACTAATACATCTTCCCCTGCTTTCCAGTTGGCCGGTGTCATTACTTTTTCAGAAGATGTTTTCTGAAGAGCTGTAATCACCCTTATAAGTTCATCTGTATTTCTGCCAACAGCCTTTGGATAAAAATAAATAGCCTGAATAATATTGTCAGGATCAATTATAAACACTCCTCTTACATCTCTTGTTGTATTAGATGCTGAATGAATCATTCCATACTTTTTTGAAATTACCAGATTTTCATCATCAACAAGAGGAAAGTTTATTTTGACAGCCTCTCTGTCCTTATAGACGAGGCTCTCCATTGCTGATTTCCACTGCCTGTGAGTATCAAGTGGATCTGTAGAGATTGATATTAGCNTTACACCCATCTTATTAAATTCGCTCTGCAAATTAGCCAATTCAAGTATTTCAGTTGTACATACGGGTGTAAAGTCCTGAGGATGACTGAANAGAATTTTCCAGTTACGACCATAGTCTTCAGGAAATCTTACCTCACCATTTGTGGAATATGCGGTGAAGGAAGGTGCTNTCTCTCCTATAAGAGGAATGCGGAAGTTCCTGTCTTCAACAGGTTTCTTTGTTTCAAATTCGACATTGTACTGTGACCATAATTTTGTCACAGAAAAAGCGATTAACAAAATCAAAAGCATCTTTTTCATAGAATCAAAATTAAGTTTATACTCAGATATGTTTATTTAGACTAATTAAATAAACAATGTATAAATGCTAATGTTCAAAAAAAATTAGTAATATTTTTTTTGATTTAATCTTGTCTAAGCAATATAAAACNTTGATAGACAAAAATATAGATTCCTGATGCAAAAAAAACTTAAACCCTGGAATAAGGAATTGTAAAAACAAATTGTGTCCCTTTTCCGGGTTCTGATTCAACCCTGATTGTACCTCCAATGAGTTCAACATACCCTTTACAAATTGAAAGTCCCAATCCGGTACCGTTATATTGTCTTGATACTGCACGGTCGACCTGATAAAACCTTTCGAAAATCAGGGAATGATATTCCTGAGGAATACCTATTCCTGTGTCTTTTACATAGAATTCAAGAAAATTATCTTTCAGAACATATCCAAAATCTATNCGCCCTTTCTTTGTGAACTTAATAGCATTATTTATCAGGTTTGAGAGGATTTGAACAAGCTTGGTACTGTCTGTTAATATAGCCGAATCGCTATCAGATAATGCCGTTTTATGATTTATTGAAACGCTATTTTGTTTTCCATTTATACTGAACTGTTCATTAAGACTTTTCAACATCAGATTCAGATTAACTTTCACAAGGTTAACTTTTGCCTGACCACTTTCAACATTAGCAATATCAACAATATCGTTTATTATCGAAAGAAGTTGACTTCCGCTCTGAAAAATGATATCAATATACTGACGCCTCTCCGCTTCAGTCACATCGGGTTCATTCAAAAGAGTTGAAAACCCGATAATCGCATTCATCGGAGTTCGGATCTCATGAGAAACATTATGCAAAAAGGAGGTCTTTAACCTGTCACTCTCCTCAGCCTTTTCCTTTGCTGCAATAAGATCTATTTCTGCCCTCCTTCTTTCAGTAATATCGCGAAAACTCCAAACACGCCCGACACTTTTTCCGTTGATCTTCTGTGGTTGTGAATAACGTTCGAAAACCCTTCCATCACTGAATTCAAGCAAGTCAGAGCTGGTTGCTTCCGGCTCTGAATAAAGGTTCCTTACAATTTCCAAAAAAGAATCAGGATTAATCAATTGATTCATGACATATTCCAACGCATCATTATCATTTCCATCAGCCAGTATTTGATCCGGGATTCTCCACATCTCTGTAAACTTCTGATTATACTGTACAATTTCCCCGGATGAATCCACAACGAGAAGTCCATCCTCTGTTGATTCCAGGGTAGCTTTTAGGAGGGAAACAGAGCTCTCGAGTTCAGACGCNGCTTTCTTTCGTGAGGTAATGTCGTCAATCATTACGAGAAAGAACTGGACCTCATCATTATTATTGCGGATAATGCTGACAGTTGTAGATCCCCAGATAATTGATCCGTTTTTCCTGATATACCTCTTTTCAGTGTGGTAAACAGGTATCTCCCCTGCAATCAGCTTAAGAAGCGATATCTCATCGCTACTTATATAGTCGGGATGAGTAAAATTCCTGAAAGTAAATAGCTTAAGATCTTCTTCCCGGTAACCAATCAGAGTGCAGAATGATAAATTTGCCCTAATTATGCTAAAATCTTTTCCGGTTATCAGCATGGGAAAAGGACTTTCCTCAAATATTTTTCTGAATCTGTCTTCGCTTTCTCTAAGTGTGTTTTCAACACTTTTTCGTTCGGTTATATCGCGGCCGATCGTCTGATAGTATTTTGATCCATCAATATTCACGATTCTTGAGCTGATTTCTATAGGGAAAATAGTTCTATCCTTTCTAATATGAACAGTTTCAAATGTCGCAGATTCATTTTCATCAACACGATTAAGTTGTTCGGTAAACTGTGATAAGGATTCCGGAGCCCGTATCATTTCCAACTTCATCCCTATGAACTCATTACGGGTATATTGATAGAACTCCAGAGCACGATCATTGGCCTCAATAATGTTCAGATTTTCATCAATTAATAAAATAATATCGTTGGCAAATTTCAAAATATAGTCAAAATGTTTGACCAGGGCAAGACGATTAAGCTCATTCTCGTACTTCTCCCGATAAAACCTGACGCGCTGATTCCACCAGATAAATCCCAGGAAAAAACCGGTAGAAAAAATGAAAAGAACCAGTATAATAACACCCATATTCATCTGGTCGTTAAGGGAAGACAATATCTCATCGCGATCTATTTTAGCAACCATATACCATTGTGTTCCCGGAATTTTTTTCATCGCTGCCACTACCGGAACATTCCTGTAATCAACTCCATCCGTTGTACCAGTAATACCCTTAGTAGCCAAGGCTGCAGGTAGCTTTTCTGTCGCTACAGGTTTTCTCAAAGTAAGTTCAGAGTTCTTTAGATGCCTGAGTTCATTCAGATACACTACTTCATTACCATCCAATCGGAATATAAGGGTCTCAGCACTTTTACTGGGCGNAGGCCAGGATTGTATTAAGGGGTAAAGTATTTTTTGGGGATCAATCCTGAGGGCAAGGAAACCCAGGACCGTGGTATAATTTACACTCCTGTCGATAAGTGGTACGATCAGATCAAGATGAACAAAGCTTACAATATTTGCCCGGTGAAGATCTGTAAGCAACACCTTACGTTTTTTTAATACTTCAGGTAATAGCGGCCTCAGATGATCTCCTACCAGAGTATCCTGAGGAGGATAGCCAAGCTTGACATTACCAAGAGTATCTAAAAGAAGAACACTTTTGTAGTCAAAATTTTCTGTAAGTGATTTAAGACTTTGAAAAACATTTTTACGCAATGGCAGTAGTCCTGGTTCGGTAACAAGTTTTGACATCCTTCTGACCAGTAGTGTGTTTTCTCCAAGGAAGTTGGCATTCCCCAACCGATCAAGCCGCCACTGAGTTATTTGCCTGATCTTTAAATCTGCTATTGCAGAAAGCTCAATCTGTTTNTCAGTTAATAGATTTTTTTTCTGATAATTATAATATATAAAGCCAAATATAATGGCACTGATTGTAATAACGATGAAAAGAACCAATAACGGCCATGGAGTAGGTGGGTTTTGCCTTTGTGTAATCATCAGTCTTTTCTTTTTATAACAACAGAAGNAAGAATTGAAATCAGAAGAATTAAGATAATTATCCCCAGAGATGTAACTATTGGTATCTCAAAATGGAAATATGAGGCAAGCATTTTCACACCAACAAAGGTAAGAACAAAAGCCAGACCAACTTTCAGGTAACGGAAGTATCCCATAATGCCTGCAATGGCAAAGTAGAGTGACCGCAATCCTAATATTGCGAAGATATTCGAAGTATAAACTATGAATGTATGCTTACTTATTGCCAGGATTGCAGGAATGCTGTCGACAGCAAAAATAAGATCCGAAGATTCAATGATAAGAAGAACCAGGAATAATGGNGTCGCATACATTCTCCTGTTCTGCACTACAATTAATTTGTCACCATGCAGGGAATTGGTAACAGGAAGAAATCTCCTGAAGAATTTTACAATAGCATTCTTTTCAGGATCAACCTCTGCCTCTTTCTGAAATAACATCCTGATCCCTGTAAAAACAAGAAATCCGCCGAAAATGATAACAATCCATTGAAACCGGTTGATGAGTGCAACACCGGCAAAGATAAATATACCTCTCATAATCANCGCTCCGAGAATCCCCCAGAATAATATCTTGTGCTGATACTGATCTTTTACGGCAAAATAGGAGAATATAAGAATGAAAACAAAAATATTATCAACACTAAGTGAGTATTCAATTACATACCCGGTAAGGAACTCCAGGGCTCTGATTTTACCGAAATCGTTATCTAAATATATAAATAAATCAAATAAAAGAGCAAGAGTTATCCAGACGCAACTCCATATAATTGCTTCCTTTACTGGCACCTTATGCGTGTGTTTATGAAAAACACCAAGATCAAGTGCAAGCATTATGAACACGAAAATATGAAACCCAATCCAAAAATAAATACTCGTCCCCATTAATTTTATATCAGTTTGCAAACTTATGAAAATAATTCCTTAAATCTTTATTAACTTTGGCCCAATGCAAATCATCAATTGAATTTATTCACAATGAAAATATTNTATATTTGTCTGATTACCATGTCTTTGGTGACAATGNCTCCTGTTTCTGTTTACTCCCAGAGAAACATCGACTCCGAAAAAAAGATAACTTATTCCGACCTTGAGAGTTATGTTTCATTCCTGGCATCTCCCCTTCTCAAAGGCAGGAAGGACGGAGAAGAGGGACTTGAAATTGCTGCGCAGTATATAGCTTCACAGGCTAAATTAATAGGACTTAAACCTGCAAACGGATCGTCATATTTTCAACCTTATCCCATTATTAGAAAATCCATGGATCCTGATCAAACTAAGATTCAGATTATTTCTGACGGCAAGGACACGGTTACATTAAAAGATCCATTTTTCCAACTTGTCCCGACAGGACCTTCAGATTTGATAATTGAAGGAGAAGTTGTATTCGCCGGATATGGAATCAAAGCAGACAAATATAAGTACAATGATTTCGCGAATATTCAGATGGAAGGGAAGATCCTGTTAATAATGGAAAGAGCTCCGATGTCAGAAGATGGAAAAAAATGTCAGTTTGCAGAACCGAACTGGTCAACCTCACTAAACTTTCAGATGAAATTGCCGGTGTTGATGTTTTCTAAAGCAAAAGCAATCCTGTTCGTACCTGATCCAAAATCAGGATATAAGTCATTAAGTGAATCAGGTCCGGGATTTGCCGGTTATTTAAATACAAGTGTTACCCTCAAGTCGGAAAAAGAAGTAGTTAACACGTTTATGCAGGCTATGCCAAAAGTTATCTTTATTAACAAATCAATTGCCGATGCGCTTCTGAATGGANCGGGACATACACTTGAAGAACTGCAAAAAAAGATAGATTCCACACTTACACCCAATTCTTTCCTGATANCCAATAAACAGCTCAAAATCACTGAAGTAAGCATTAAAGAAGAAAAGATACTCAATAATGTTGCAGGATATATAGAAGGAAGNGATCCCCTCAGGAAAAATGAAGTAGTTGTATTTTCCGGACATTATGATCATATAGGCATTACAGGAAACAAAGTTAATCCGGGTGCTGACGATGATGCTTCAGGATGTGCTTCTCTTCTTTCAATGGCTGAAGCATTTCAGAGTCTGGATAAAAAACCTTTGAGATCAATTCTATTCCTCTGGGTTTCAGGTGAAGAGATCGGCTTATTCGGCTCACAGTCATATATTAACAATCCTTTATTCCCTCTGGACAAAACCGTTGCTGATCTGAATATGGATATGATTGGNAGAGTTAAAGGTATTGCAGATACTACAGCTGATCATCCGATGACAGGACCCAATTCTGTTTTTGTTATTACCGATAATCAGAGCAAAGAGCTGACAGAGATTGCAAATGAGATCGATAAGAAATCTCCTCTTGATTTTGACTATAGCCTGAGTGGCAGAAATCATCCGTTGCAGCTTTTTGCACGTAGCGACCATTATAATTTTGTCAAAAAAGATATCCCTGTCCTATTCTTCAGTACAGGACTGCATACGGATTATCATACCCCAGGAGATGTTATTGAAAAAATCGACTTCAAAAAACTGGCATTAGTTACCAGAACAATGTACGATATAGGATTAGCTGTCGCAAACAAGAAAACCAGATTAATTGTTGATAATCCATATAGCTCATGGGGGAAAAAATAATAAGCCGTAAAGAATTCTTTTCCAAAGCCCTTACAGGGATTGCCGGAATAAGCCTGGTATCAAAAAACTTTTCCAGCCTTATTTCCTCAGGACCTGAATTGAGAGATCTCGGTAATTGCGGTATAAAGGTAAGTCCGATATGCTTTGGAGCTCCAAGAACAAATGAAGAATCGTTAATAAAATATGCACTGGAAAGAGGGATGAACTTTATTGATACTGGCCGTGCATATGGCAATGGGAACAACGAGAAACTGGTTGGAAGAGCAATATCCGGAATCAGAAGCAAGGTAGTTATTCAGTCAAAAATCCGTCTTGAAGAAAACGAGCTNCCCTCAAAAGGAAAAGGAAGGAAAGGTGCCGGGGAGATAAGGAGTGCATTATCTCTNAAACTTGAAGCCAGTATGAAGGCTCTTAATAGTGACTATATAGATGTTATGTTGTACCATGATGCAAAAGATGAAAACCTTCTTTTTCATCAGGAAACAATGAAGTTTTTTGCTGAAATGAAAAAGTCGGGCGTTATAAAAGCCCATGGTTTCTCAACCCACAACGATTATATGAAGCTTCCTGTAAGAAATAATTCAGAAGTTTTCTACAACGTTGTAATGGTCCCTTTTAACCATAAGGGTTCTTTTGTGCACTCATTAACAGGTAATTACTCGGAATGGGATCAGAATAAGCTTATTTCAGTTCTTACTGAAGCTGCGAAGAAAGGAATCGGGGTAATAGCTATGAAAACCTGCTCCGGTGGAAAATACTCTCCATCAGCAAATACAGAGCCTGATTATAAGGAAGCTGTACTATGGGTTCTTCAACATAAATTTATTAGTTCNGCAGCTATTGCCATGTCGGGTTTTGAACAAGTTGATGAACATACATCGTGGCTTAAGGATCAATAATATTAATCTCAGAGTCAGCTATCAAGATTCATCTGGTTTTTACCGGGAAGAAACACCTCACAGGAACAGCATATTTCTTATCAATATCTGGAATACCATTACCATTTGTATCTTTCATTGAATTAAGGAATTCCAGGAGTGCCAGCCACTCTTTACCCTCCTGGACACCTTCCAGCTTTTCATCCATATCGATGACAGTGGTTTTCATATCTTTCACTTTATTTCCGGCCACATCTTTTGGAACTACATTTATCAGGCCAAAGCTCATTTTTTTTATGATACCTATAAATCCAAGCATATAGGAATTTGCTGTGACAGAATATAAACTTTTATTCTTTTTCGAAAAGTCAACATTTACTATCCGGCCATCGTAATGGAGGATCTCTATCTTTTTTATCTTTTTGAGCAGTCCTTTATCAGGATTATATTCAACTCTCAGACCGGAATAATAACAATAGTTATCAGGACTCGATTTATAAGCAACCAGCAATATTTCCATAATACTCTTTAATTCCCTTCCGGTAAAATAGGTCCTTGAAAGAGGATAACCCG
>JGIcombinedJ21911_10000936_pt1 | contig 9986 bp, 10 predicted proteins | sample BarGraNGADG00211_FD_21911 | JGI IMG/M metagenome (IMG submission 21911)
CACGGGAAAGGCGCAGGACCGTGCGGACGAAGTTGTGCCCGGTGCTGCCGTACAGCCAGGCGAGGCGCAGGATGAGATGGTCCGGGTTGGCCTCCCGGGTCGCCTGCTCACCCTGCAGTTTGGTCCTGCCATAGACGGAGAGAGGAGCCGTGGGGGCCTCCTCGTCGTACGGCGTGGACGCCGCGCCGTCAAAGACGTAGTCGGTGGAGAAGTAGACGATGCGGGCACCGACACGCTGTGCCGCCTGGGCCACGTTGCGGGCACCCAGGACGTTGACACGGTACGCAGCGTCCTGTTCGGTCTCAGCCCGGTCCACAGCGGTATATGCTGCACAATTGACCACGACCTCGGGGTGGGAGGCCTCGAGCTCTTCCCGCAGAGCGGCACGGTCAGTCACATCCAGCTCGTCCATGACGCGGGCGGTCACCTCGACCGTGGGAGACAGGAGGCGGACGACGTCACTGCCCAACTGACCATCGGCACCAACAATGAGCAACTTCATCGCACTCATTTCTTCTCCCATTGTGCCAGGGTGGGCCACTGCTGGTCCTTGCTGGACATGAGAGGAATGGAGTCCGCAGGAAGAGGCCATACGATACCCACAGTGGCGTCGTTCCACAGCAAGCCAGCTTCGTCCTCAGGATGGTAGTAGTCGTCGCACTGATACTCGACATCGACCTCTGAAGACAGGACAAGGAATCCATGCGCAAAATCCTTCGGGATGAAAAGTGACCAGTGATTCTCGCTGCTGAGTTCGATCCCTGCCCACCGACCGTACGTTGGCGAACTGAGTCGAAGGTCGACACCGACATCGAAGATGCGGCCAGCAATACAGCGAATAAGCTTGGCCTGCGGGTGTACCTTCTGGAAGTGGAGACCACGCAGGACACCCTGTGTTGAATGAGAATGATTACTCTGCACGAAAGCGTTCGCGATGCCGGCTGCTGTAAACTCGTCTGCACGGTAGGTCTCGAGAAAGAACCCCCGCGCGTCACCATACACGGTTGGCTTGATGAGGATCAGGTCCGGGACAGCCAACGGCTCGAAGATGAACTTACTCATGCTGTACATCCTTTTTCTCGTAGAGATCAAGTTCAATGTTCTGGGCCAGATCGTTGGCTGTGCGCAGCGAGGGAAAGGTGCCGGCATCCGTCCACCAGCCCTGCAGGACATCGTACGTCATGATGCCAGCGCGGATGTACGCGTTGTTGATATCCGTGATTTCCAGTTCGCCACGATGCGACGGGGTCAACGTTGGCACGATGTCAAAGACCTGGGCATCATACATATAGATGCCGGTAACGGCCAGGTTGCTCTTGGGGTTGGCCGGCTTCTCCTCGATACTCAGGATATGTCCGTCCTGGGACAACTCGGCCACACCAAAGCGTTGGGGGTCCTGCACCTCTTTGAGGAGGACCCGCGCACCCCGCCCCTGGCGCCGGAAGGCTTCGACCGACGATGAAAGGTCGTCCTGGAAGATGTTGTCCCCTAAGATGACGCAGCAGCTATCGCCCGAGCAGAAACTACAAGCCAGTCCCAGCGCTTCGGCGATGCCGCCTGCCTGATCCTGCACTTTGTAGGTGAAGTCCAGGCCGAAGTCATGGCCGCTGCCCAGGAGCTCCATGACATCCCCCATATGATCGCGCCCGGTGACAACAAGAATATCCTTGATGCCGGACTGCTTGAGGCGTGCTATGGGATGAAACACCATGGGGTAGTTGCCCACAGGAAGCAGATGCTTGTTGGTTACAGCCGTCAGAGGAGAAAGACGGGAGCCGGTGCCTCCTGCAAGAACAATACCTTTCATGACAGACCTCCTAGACTCATTTCGTTGACTTGACGAATGGGCGCCTCTGCACATCCTCGGATGAATAACGAGCTCTCATAGAGCACTCTCATGCATCCGCTCTCCAAGCGGCCGCCGTGCTCTGCTCCGAATTGTTCGCAACAGTAGTCGAGGATGCACACCCATAAGGGGACGCAGCATCGCCGACCGGTTGTAGGTCGGGACCAGCACATCAACGGTTACCATCGACATCCTCCTGAGATTCTGCATTGAGTGCCGCAAAACCGTCCTTCAGGCTGATGCATGGTTGCCACTCTGGCAGCACCGACACCGGTGATCGGGGTTCCATAACCTCACGTGCTCGGTATGACCGACCACCCCACGCGACGCTGACTGTGCGCCCGGTCGCCTGACGGTACAGCTCGACGACATCCTTCAGGCGCATAAGTGACCCCGAAGACAGCTGGTACTCTGATGGAGATGGCAAGTGTCCTGACAACAGGCCGTCGGCAGCCACCTCATAACCATGGACCACATCATCCACATGCAACAGATCAAGAAGCTGCTCACCGGGCGACATCTGCAGAGTCTCACCCGATCGAGCAACCCGATCCAGTAGGGAGAGCAGTTTCGATCGCTTGTCGTCGGGGCCATATGTGTCAGGGAGCTCCAGCGTCACGGCACGCAGACCACGAACTTCACTGTAGAACTGCAGGATGTCTTGGAAAGCCTGCTTCGTTGCAGCATACAAAGAGACAGGACTGTATTCTCTGCCCTCATAGTGCTGCGAATAGGAGCCTGTGTTAACGATATCCGACACTCCGGCGACGGTCATGGCCTCAAGAAGCTGTATGCCGAAGAGAATGTTGCTACGTATCAGCGGTTCAACATCGGCAGCGGCGTAGTCTGTAATAACTGCAGATGCAAGGTGAAAGACCGCTAGTGGATGGATACTGCCAACAATATTGATGAGCCCGCTGGTACTGCCGTCGTGTTCATGCACATTGCCGCTCCCGAGAACCCCGCAGAGGGTCGTTGCATTCGAGGAGGGGCGCACGATCGCGTGCGTCTCCCAACCATCGGTCAGCAGTCGTCGTACCAGGCGCCCGCCCACGAACCCCGTAGCTCCGGTCACCAGAGCCACTCGAGCTGCGCTCACGATGCCTCCCGGTGATAGACGAAGGGGCTGTTGAACTGGCTCAACGAGGGAAATCCTGCATCGCGATCGGAAATGATAGGCTGCACACTCGGCCAGGCAATTCCAGCGGAACTCCAAAGGATACCAGTATCGTTTTCGGCCGAGAATACTGATGTCGTCCGGTATGAAACAACCGTACCCTCACTCAGCACCAGATAACCATGTGCCATACCAACCGGGATGTACATCAGAAGCGGATTCGAGGCATCGAGTATCTGACAGTAGGCCAATCCGTAGGTAGATGACCCACGCCGAACGTCTAACACTGCATCAAAGACGCTGCCGTACTCACACGACACGACCTTTGCCTGCTCCATGGGAGGACGCTGGAAATGGAGACCTCGCAGAACACCCTTGTGTGACACCGTATGGAATTCTTCAACCCAATCCGTCCGCAGCCCGTTTGCACGCCACGTCGGTTCATGGTATGTTTTGACAAATGCGCCACGATTATCCGGGTGAACGTCTGGATGTACTATCATGAGACCCGATATACGTGTTTCTTCAACAGTCATAAGCCGCCTCCCTTTTCCATCGCAGCCCAAGAGACACCCTTGGCACGTGCAGCTTGGACGTAATCACCAATGCTGCGCATGGTGAGAGGGACTGCCTGTCCAGTGTCTTCCATGGTCGAACGGTACCACGTCACCGTGTGCTGAATTGCTTCGCCCACATCATACGCTGGATGCCAGCCCAGCTGGGAGCGGGCCTTGGTGCAATCCAGTCGCAGAATGCCTGCTTCGCTCAGAGCGTGTGCAGGAGTGGCTGTCTCAAACCTGGCTGTACCTCCCCACGCCTGACACACATGGCTGACCAGCTGCTCGACGGACACGGCACTTTCGGGATCCGGACCGAAGTTCCATGCTCCACCATACGTTGCGGGATCTCGCGCCAGCAGGGCGCCCAGCCACAGATACCCGGACAGCGGTTCCAGTACATGCTGCCATGGGCGCACTGAACTAGGATTCCGCACGACAATCGGCTTGCCCTCGGCCAGCGCGCGTATGCAATCCGGCACGAGACGGTCGGCGGCCCAGTCACCCCCACCGATGACGTTGCCAGACCGGACTGAAGCTACACCAGCCCTCTTCCCTGACGTCTCTCCTGCATCAAAAAACGACGACCGATACGAAGCCACAACCATTTCCGCTGCCGCCTTGCTGGCGCTGTACGGGTCATGGCCCCCCAGCGCGTCCGCTTCGCGGTAGCCGTACGGCCACTCCTTGTTGGCATAACACTTGTCGGTGGTCACAATGACGACCGACCGTACCGAAGGACAGTGCCTTGCCGCTTCGAGCACGTTGGCTGTACCCATGACATTGGTCTCGAACGTTGTCAAAGGGTCGGCATATGATGGCAAGACCAAAGCCTGTGCAGCCATATGGATGATCACTTCCGGGGCTGCCTGGTCTATGGCCGTTTGTACGTCCTGAAATCGCCGCACGTCGCCCCGCACATCCTGGATCTGCCCTGGCAAGTCAAGGGACTCATACAGCGACGGCTGTGTTGGCACGCCAATGCTGTATCCGGTCACCTCCGCCCCCAAGAGCAGCAACCATTGTGTCAACCAGGAACCCTTGAACCCTGTGTGCCCCGTGACGAAGACGCGCCTGCCGGAGTAGTAGCCATCGAACAACTGATTCATCTTGGGCTGCATCATTTCCAGACCTTCCACGGTGCATGTCCCTCAGACCACAGCTGCTCCAGCAGGTTCTTGTCACGCAGGGTATCCATGGGCTGCCAGAAACCGTCGTGCACATACGCCGACAACTGATGATCGGCGGCCAGACGCTCGAGCGGCGCGCGCTCCCAGATAGTCGTATCATTCTGAATGTAGTCGAAGATGCCGGGTTCGAGGACAAAGAAGCCGCCGTTGATGTAACCGCCATCCCCAGGAGGCTTCTCGCTGAAACTTGTCACTATGTTGTCATCTCCGAGATCCAGGGCACCAAAGCGTCCTTGGGGCCGGACAGCGGTGAGTGTCGCCAAGGTGCCAGCCCGCTTGTGGAAGGCAACCAGTGCCGCGACGTCGATGTCGGCGACACCGTCGCCATACGTCAACAGGAAGGACTCCCCATCTACGTGCGGTCGGATGCGCTTGATGCGCCCGCCCGTCATCGTCTCCTCCCCCGTGTCGACAAGAGTCACATGCCAATTCTCGGCACGCGATTCATGCAGTTCCACCGTGTTGTGTTCGAGATCGATGGTCACATCGGACATGTGCAGGACATAGTTGGCGAAATACTCCTTGATGGCATACCCCTTGTACCCAAGACAGATGACAAAATCCTGAATGCCATAGGCCGCATACGTCTTCATGATATGCCACAGGATAGGCTTGCCACCGACTTCGACCATTGGCTTCGGGCGAAGAGCTGTCTCCTCACTCAGCCGAGAACCAATTCCTCCCGCAAGGATGACTGCTTTCATGACTCTCCCCCTGCCATCACAGCCAGCAGACTCTCACCCCACTCGTTGAAGATGCTGCATGGCACGCGGTGAACCGCGTCATGCGCGTCCGTCGCCGTGCAGGCGATCAGGCCACGATCCATCAGGTCCTGTGCAAGGTCGTCGCCCCTGCTGCCGTCCAAGCTTGACGCATTGACCTGGGCAAGGCAGCCGCGCTGGACCCACCGTTCCAGGACGTGCCAGTCACTGCGGACGTACGCGTAACGTTCCACATGGGCAAGGACGGGGATGAGGCCCTGGAGCTGCAACTTGAAGATGACGTCGTCCACATAGGTGGGCAGGTCTTCGTAGGGCAACTCCAGCAGGAGGTGGGTACCCCGATCGGCAAGGGTCAGGGCGTCGCCCTTCTTCACCCGGTCGGGCAGGTCGGGGCAGATGAAGGCCTCGTTGCCCGGAAAAATGGTGAGGGGAATGGCCCAGTTGTTCAGCTCCGCCTGCAAGTCTTTGGCGGTCTGGCGTACCACCGCGGGGTCCGTTTCATGCTCATCTTCGATCCAGTGGGGCGTGCCAATGACGGTACTGATACCAGCTGCCACCGCGAGACGCGCCATAGTGATGCTGGTGGCCATGTCCGGCGAGCCGTCATCCAGTCCCGGCAGGATGTGGCAGTGGATGTCAACGACGCTCATGGATGGGACGGCGTCTCCTCGGGCTTGGCGGGTTCGGTGCTGTAGGCGCCGTAGGTACGGGTGTAATAGTAGTCGTTGACACGGCGGCGGGCACGGTTGAGCACGACACCCAGCAGGTTGGCGTGCGCCTCCTCCAGCACTTCCTGTGCATGGCGAACCTCGCCGCTGCGGGTCTTGCCGGCCTGGACGACCAGGATGACGCCGTCGGCCAAGGACGATGCCACGACCGCATCGGTGACGAGGAGGATCGGCGGGGTGTCCATGATGACCACGTCGTACTCCTCACGCAGGCGGTCCATCAGGTGCTTCATACGGGCACTGCCCAGGAGCTCGGAGCTGTTGGGCGGGATCGGCCCGGTGGTGATGACCGACAAGTTGGGATAGTCCTTGAGGGTCGTGAACACGGTGGAATCGGCGTCACCCACGATGAGGTTGGAGAGCCCGCGCTGGTTGGGGATGTTGAAGCGGCGGTGCAGGGTCGGGTTGATGAGATCGGCATCCAGCGTCATGACCTTCTTGCCCGTCTGGGAGATAGCCTGTGCAAGGTACTGCACGACCGTGCTCTTGCCCTCGTCGGGAGAGGCACTGGTCACCATGATGACCTTGAGATCCTTGTCGACAGCGGCAAACTGCAGGTTGGTACGCAGGACACGGAACGCCTCAGCCACCGGGCTGCGCGAGCCCTTGTAGCCGCCGTACCCGTAACCGTAATTGTCAGTCTTCGTCTTAGTAGGTACGGCCATGGCGAGCCCCCTTTGCATTCATGTCCGGAACGACCGCGAGCACGCGGAGACCGAAGAGCTTCTTGATGTCGTCGGGTGTCTTGACCGTATCGTCGAAGTAGTCCACGAGGAAGGCGAGCAGGACGCCCAGCATGAGCGCGGCCACCAGTGCCACGGCGATGTTGAGCAGGGGGCGCGGGCTGACCTGCTGGGTCACAGGCACGGCCCGGTCAATCACGGTGACATTGTCGACCTGGTTTACCAGTTTGGGGAGTTGCTGGATGAACGACGTAGCGATCGTGTTGGCAATCAGGGCGGCACGGGCGGCATCCTTGTCCTTGACACTGACGCTGATGATCTCGGTGTTGCCCTGGACGGCGACCGTCGTCATACCGGTCAGCTGCTTGAACGTCTCGGGCAGGTTCAGCCGGCTGATCGTGTCCTGGAGGATCGTGCGGCTGGTGATGATCTTGGCATACGTAACAGCAAGGGCCTGGTATGTCTGGATCTGGCCATAGTTGATACTGTTGTCACTCTGCGTTGCGGTCTGCTTCTCGTTAACGATCAGTGTCGTGTTGGACTGATAGGCCGGTGGCAAGATAACATACGAGAGCAACGCTGCCATGACCACGGCAACAAACACGACGACAAGGACGATCCAGGCACGGCGTCTCAGGACGCCGAGAACGTCGCGCAGACTGAGTTCCTGTTCCATCAGCAGACACCTCGCAGACAAAGGATGACATGATGTTGTGAGAACATAGGGTGAGTAATCCCGGCGACGCTCTGATCGAGCGAGATCTTACCTATGCCGGGAAGGGTACGGCCAATCAGATTCGCCGTTCCAACACCCATATGCCCTCTTTTCCGTGGACTACCGTCCACGAGCAACCACCGAGCGTTCTTCATACGCCCAAGTGAAGAAAGTGTATCCCGTCAGCCGTGACGGTCAAGTGCCGCGATGACGGCCATCAATTACTTCCCAACGCCTGGAGTTGCACAGCACGGTCAAACGCCTGCGCGGCGCCCGCCTGGTCACCAGCCGAGCTCCGCGCGACTGCCAGGATGAACCAGCTGTCAGCGCGCAGGGAGTTGCGGTCGACCGAAGACTGTGCCTCCACGCTTGCGCGCAGGTCTCCCTGAGCCAGCTCCAGCCGTGCCATGGCATCGTGGTACACCCACATGCGTGGGTTGAGCCGAGCCGCAGACTCGTACAGCTGCTGGACCTCCCCCGAGTCCTGCGCGGCAGCGTCCACATGCGCCTGCAGGAACGCTGCCAAGTCCGCTTTCTGCTCGGCGCCGAGCGGCGCCAGGCGCACTGCCGTACGATACCGGTACTGAGCGGAGGGAAGGTCCCCCTGAGACTCCGCCCGCTGGGCCAGGGCTGTATTGGCAGCTGACAGCAGGATGACAAACACTGCGCCCCAGATGACCACGACGAAGGCGACGCCCGTCGCAAGGCGCACAGAACGGGGAGCATGTTTGTAGCCCATGGCGACATGTGCCATGGTGGCACCCGGCTCGCGCCTCTGGCGCGAGATCAGCAGGCCACAAGTCATGAAGAAGAGCACCGGCATGACCAGCAGGGACCAGTCCCAGTCCACGGCCGCGTGGAGGATATTCCCGAACGCGCCCGCGAGCAGACCGGCAAACACCGCCGCCTGTTCCCTCCGGGCAATGCGCAGACCTCGCCACAGCAGCGAGCCGACGAAGGCAAGAAACGCGATGCCGCCCACGAACCCCATGTCCACCAGTTCCTGGAACACGATGCTGTGGGGAAACTTGGCATAGAAGGGGATACTGCGGAACTGCGTGTACACGTACTGATAGGTACCCGCCCCCGTGCCCAGCACCGGACGGTGCAGCAGCATGGCCCACGCATCGTGGATCATGACCACACGCTGATACAGGCTGGCATCCTGAACCCCACCTACGAAGGCGAACAGTACTTTGATGCGCACGGTCATGCTGAGCAGCATGGGCAGGAACACGTCCCGCTTGAACCAGAAGGTGAGAGCAAGAGCCACAACGAGGAGTCCCACGGCAAGGATACCCTTGAGACGCTGGCCTCGTGGGAGCATGACCGGGAAGAGGAGGAGAGTGATGAGAAGAGCTAGCAGGCCGCCGCGCGACTGGCTGAGGATGAGCATGACGAAGAAGAAGCCGCCGAGAGCTCCGTATAGTACGCGCGCCCACCATCGGCGAACGTCCAGTGCGCGGGTAAGCGCGAGGAAGATGGGCAGGATGAGGAAGGCGGCAAAGGTGTTGCGGTACTGCAGGGTACTGGTGATGCTGGTACCGTCCATCAGGCTGTGCGTGCCGAGCCACGTCCAGAAGGGACCTGTCAACCGGCTGCTAGCGCCAATGTAGGCAACGAGACCGACGAGGGACAACAACACACCCAGTCCAAGGAGGATGCTGGCTGCAAGGTCGAGCTGATCAGTGTGACGCGTCACGTTGAAGACGATGTAGAAGAGGATCGCGCAGAACAGCACCTTGAAAAACTCCACCATCGTGGCCTGGAAGTAGACCGTCGCCACCATGGACAGCGCACAGACACCAACAAAGGCCAGCAGGGTGACGTCCACCGCACCTCCCGCGCGAGCCCAACCATGACGGGACCGCGTCACGACGAACAGGAGAACGGCGGGCAAGGCCAGCGCCATCATCAGGTAGGCCTGCCAGGTGAAGTAGCCCCCCTGGAACAGCGCGCCGAACACGGCAGGAACCAGTGCCAGAACCAAGATGAGCTTGTCGTACCGGTGCATGTCGTCGTTCACAGTTGGAAGCCTCCTCCTGGACAGGGCTGAGCCGTATCGTAGGCTCTCATGCCAATGGCAATTGTAGTGATTGTGGCGGCCTTTTGCAAGGAGAGCTTTTTCATATGCACTGGAGCACAGTATACTCTACAATACGCTGGCAAAGGCCATCGAGCTCGATGGCACCATGACCATTCACATGTCGTGAACATAGCCGGAACCTTCACAGTCCAATAGGCGCATCTGGAAGCAATGTCACGTTTACAGTACCCTCTCAATCATTTTACTTCTTGGGAATGAGAGGATCTGGCTATCTTCTTCAACATGGGCGCAAAGGAGCGCTCAAGGGAGGAATGATGAGGAAGTTCAACAGGATTGTCGCCACCGTGCTGGCAATGTTGATGTTGGCACTGACGGTGGTCA
>JGIcombinedJ21911_10000946_pt1 | contig 9947 bp, 4 predicted proteins | sample BarGraNGADG00211_FD_21911 | JGI IMG/M metagenome (IMG submission 21911)
GCCCAAGCCAGCTACGACAACGCAATCGGCCGCTTCCCAGTCTGAAGATCATCCCAGTTTGCGGCTCACGACACGTTCAGGAGTTCCGGGCCACTGAGCTCGGACCGCTCAGCGGGCGTGGGCCGCCCCACGGGGCGCCCTTACCCCCGTCAAGACTCGGTGCCAGCCGGAGTTGCCGAGATGGCTGTCCAGCAGACAAGGTGGATATCGTTGAGGTCGATCGGGGGCAGCAGCGGAGGCGGGGGCGGGGGGGTCAGCCCAAGCCGGTTCGCTAGACCGTCCAGAGCCTCGATCTTGGCCTTCTCGGTCAGGTCGATGCCAACCAGGATGTGCCGGACCTCGCGCTGGACCCTCACCGGGTAGGGGGCGTTGAGCCGGGCCGCGAGTGCGTCCTGGGTTTCGCCGAGGAACCCGCCGTTCTCGCGGACCAAGGCGGTGGCGTCGCGCAGCACCTTGGGTATCTGCGGGGCGAGGTTGGCCGGGTCGGTCTGGATCATCCATGCAGCGTGGATATGGTCCTGGGCGACGGTCCACGCGTCGAACGCAGCCTGGTAAAGGGGCTCGGGCAGATTCGCGGAGACCGTGTCGTGCTGCGGGTCAGCCTGCGCCAGGCAGGCGAGGGTGTCCTCGACCGCGAACGGGTGCGGATCCTCGCCCGCGGTCATCGCAACGCTCAGGTCCTCGTTCAGCGGGATGTAGCGAAACCACGGCTTGGGATGGTCGCCGATCCGGGCGCAGAACACGAGACCCGGCGTCGCGCCGTCGCGAGCGAAGCCGGTCCCCACGCCCCACGGAAGGGCAAGCACGCGGGCCCTGGTGCCCTCGTGCTTGAACGCGTTCGAAAGTCGACGCCGGTACTCCTCCCCCGAGAGCGACCCCGCGCCTCCGTCCTCGAAGATGGCTGCTTCCTCGCGGCGCAACTGGTCGATCTGTTCGCGGGTGTCGGTGATGACCCGCTCGACGGGGTTCATGCCGGGCAAGACCTCAGCATGACCCACCGCCGCGGCGGCCTGCTTCAGCTTGCGCTTCAGCCGCTCCTCAAGGAGCAGGATCTTGTCCAGGTCCGCGTCAGGGAAGAAGCAACGGATGAAGATCTCTGTGTGCGGGGACCCGATCCGATCGATCCTTCCGGATCGTTGCACAAGACGCATGGGGTTCCACGGCAGGTCGTAATTGACGATGTTGCGGGCCTGCTGGAGATTCACGCCCTCGGCCAGGACGTCGGTGGTAATGATCAGATCGTACTTATCCGGTTCGACACCGGTTCCTGCCGTCTTGGGGGCGAACCCGATGATGACGTCGGCCTTGTTGGCCTTGTCCTGGCCGGAGACCAAGGTGAACCGTCCGCGAAAGTCGGCCAGGCGCGGATCGGTGGCGATCGCATTGCGCAGCGCCCCTTCAAGGTAGATGGCGGTGTCAGCGAAGTACGTGAAGACCAGGGTCTTGCGCTTGTCGCCCGTGTCCTGGGGCCCAATGCCCTCGGCGACGGCGTCCGCGGCGATGGCCGCTAATTCGTTAATGAGCGCGTCGACCTTGGGGTCGGCGCCCTGGTGCAAGACGCGGACCCGGGCCGCGAACGCTGCCAGGACGTCCCGGTCGGCGGCTACCGCGGCGCGCAGTTCCTCGACGTCGTATTCGGCTGCGTCGGCGACCCCGTCCGGGTCGTCGTAGGTGGAGAAGAAGTCCTCGACATCGTCGGAGGAGGACCCAGCCCATTCGCGGAACGCATCACCGGTCAGGACCAGGCCGGAGTCCAGTGCGTCCAGGAACCGGTCGTGGGAGGTGATCATCTTGTTGACGGTTCGCTCGAACGCATATGAGGAGGACTCGAATCTCTTGAGCAGCCCGGAGCGCAGCAGGCCCGCGTTCTGGGCCTCGTACTGTTCGGGGTCTCCAGTATGCAGGAACTGGGAGGGCACGTATCTGGCCATGGTCAGCACCTTGCCGGGGTCTTCCATGATGACCCCGGCGGCCAGGGAAGCGTCCATCGCGTCGTCGGAGACTTTCGCGCCGAGCGCGGTGGCCAGGTCATCGAACACGCCGGGAACGACCGCATCCAGGTTGTAGTCCACCCGCTTGACCCGGCAGGTCGGGAACCGGATGGGCTGCTTGACTCCGTTGATGACGACGGTGTCCCCGACGTAGTGGTTCTTGACGAACCGGCGGGTGCGGCGGACGACAACCTCGTCCATCACGTCGAAGAGGTGCTCGGGGGTCAACGCGTCGGGATCCATCGCGATGGCCCGCTGGAAATACTTGCGCAGGGAGGGGATGCCGACGTCGCCGAATGCGGCGTCGCCGGGCGCGAAGTAGGAGATCAGGTGGTACAGGTCCTCGAGGGAGTTGTTCACCGGAGTCGCGGTCATCTCGACCAGGTACTTGGGAACGTTCCCGGATAGGACCTGTCGGAGCGCGTCCGCCCGCTGGGTTTTGTCGTTGCGCATCGCGTGGGCTTCATCGACGATGACCATCGCGTACTCGTCCAGTTGTTGCAGTCGGGCGGTGCGCGACCCGGCGTCCTCAATGTCGGCAACCAATTGCTCGAAGGAGAGCACGTCGGCGCGCAAGTTGTTCTCGCGTAGGAACGGAACCCATGTGGCATCGCGTAGCGTGGCCGGGGCGATGATCAGGACCTTCTGGCGGCGGTCGAACACCGCCTCGTGGATGAGCTCGCCGGCGATGAACGTTTTGCCGAGGCCGACCTCGTCGGCGATCAGGACGCCCTTCCGTCGGGCCAGGATCCGCTTGGCGCGCCAGACTCCGTCGGCTTGAAACCCGGTCAGCCCGAGCCGGGAGGATGTGTCGGTCTCGGCGTCTAGGTCCGCGCCGTACATCTCGTGCAGCATCCTCAGGAACACGTCCCACGGCTGGTTCGCGGACCATCGGGCCTCGTATAGGGCGGCCAGGTCGTAGGGGACGGCGGCGTCCCACTGCTCGTTGAACCAGTCGATCACCTGCCCGACCGGGGCCGGGTCGTACCGTCCGAGGTTCAGCTCGTTGTTCTTGGCTAGGCCTGCATACGTGAAGTTCGACGAGCCAGCGACCAGGCCGATGATGCCTTGGTCGACAATGAATGCCTTGCCGTGGAGGAACCCGGCCTCGTAACGGCGGACCTTCACCGTTTCGGGGTTGGCGCGCAACCATGCGACAAGACGACGGGCCTGAGCGTCGGCTTCTCGGGTGAACCCGAGTAGGTTCCGGTCCTCTTCCAATGACTGGGCGTGCCCGCTCAGCGCTCGGGTGAGGGCTGGGTCCGGGCCGCGCCGGGCCCTTCGATCCCCCAATGCACGCACACTCGGGCGGTCCGCTACATGAATCGGTTCCGCGCCCAGCAGCAGGCGCGCGCCGCTGACCTGTTCGAGCTCGCTGGCGAGAAGGTTGAACCCGCCGGGGTTGAAGTACGCGGTTGCGATCGCCAGCGACGCCGGATGCGCACCGTTGACTCTGGTCCATAACAACAGCCCGTTCAGGTCGTCGGCGACCCGGTTGACACCTTCCTTGTTGGTGGAGAAGTCGGCCCGGTGGCCAAGCATTCCTTCGGTCATGCGCCCACCTGGGTCTTCCATGTGTCGAAATGGGTCAAGACCGCTGTTAGGCGATCCTTGTATGCCCAGCCGCGATGAAACGTCTCGAATACGTGTTCAACGTCATCCCGTGTGAGGCCGTACAACAGGGCGACCACTGCATCCAGTTCACCGATCAGGTCGTTCTTGTCACGGTCAAACACTGAGCCGATGGGCACGCCGACCTGGGCGGCCCAGTCGGCGAACCGGAAGTCCACTGCAGCCAACCGGCCTGCGATCTCCACGACGCGGAGGCGCAATGGGTTGTCTGGGTCGGGCCGCGGAAGGGGGAAAGCGTTGAGTATGTGGAAGTTGACGTGTAACTCCACGTACCGGCGTGCGTACCAGTCCATCGGGATCGAGGACATGACCCCAAGTAGGTACGCCTCGTCGGCGGCGGTCCCGCGGGCCCGGACNAGGAATGGCAGCGAGTTCACGGCGATCACNTGGCCGGGCAACAGCGCGGTGACCAGGGTCCTGGTGTCAGTCGCACGGGAGATGTCGCGGAACCCTATCCGTGGGTGCAACGCAGACAGGGTGTTCATGTCGTTAACCACGCTGGCGGCGAGCCCGAAATATGGGGACGACGATGTGTGGGCCTGCCGGTGCCGACGTTCCGCCAGGATCGGCAAGACCTCGGCGGGGTCAGCTTCGCCGTAGCGTTCACCAGTGTCTGGGTTCCACAGGTTGATCGACGCTCCGGCGTACACAGGTAGGGAGGTGGCGTCGTCGGGGTCGGCGTTGAAGTATGCGCGGTGGTTGGTCGCGTTGAAGTCGCCCTGCAGTGGCTTGAACAGGAACGACCCGGAAGGGTCGTCGAAGCGTGGATGCTGGCGGTACTTGAGGAAGATCTCTCCCGCACAGGTGTCCGGGAGCATCGGAAAACACGCGCCGGTGGACCATGTCGCGAACTGGTCTGCCGGGAACGTGGCCGGAGTCTCGGCCACGGCCGCGTCGTAGTTCGCCAGCGAATGGTANGGACCACGCATGCTCACGGTGTGCGGTCCGGTCNCGTCTCGAAGCAAAGTAACCAGCGCCAAGGTGTAGCGACCGTCGACCTCGTCGAAGACCCATTTGTTGGTGTTGACGAGAATCGCGACGTCGAGGAACGACCCTCCAGCCAGGACGGCCTCCCGCCAGGGAGCAGACCCGGCAGCGGACAATGCTCCGCGAGGCAGGACGATTCCAGACCTGCCACCCGTTCGCAGAAGGGTCCAGAACCGCCAGCAGAACGCCTTGTACAGGTCGGCGTGGCCAGCGCCCATCCCCGGGTAGGGACCAGCCATCAATGCTCCACGGACCCGGTCGGCATCGGCCTGTTCGGCCTCGACCACGGCGATCAGATCGGGACGCTGGGCCCTGTACGCGATCATGGCGGCCTGCTGGTCTTTCTGATTGAGGCCCTTGAGTCCGGGATAAAGAAGGGTCCAGAACTTGATCTCCTCGTAGACCAGTTCCTCCCATGGCGGGTTCCCGATCAGAACGTCGAAACCAGGGTTCTCGCGCAGGAACACCTCGGGGAAACGGTAGGGCATGTGTGTGGCGTTCAGGTCGGCGATCTCGGCCTGGACCGCCTCGGAACGTCCTGCAGCGATCGCCGAGTCGGCGTCGTATTGAAGGCCGATGACGCCCATCCGGACCCCGACCGCAGCGTCGAGCAGGTACTTGGCGTCCTGCGCATCGTTCATGGCTTCTGTGTGCGCCTTCTCGGCGTCACGAACCTCTTGTTTGGTGGCCTCAGCCGTTCGGGCAATACGGACGAGCCGGTCCCGCGCAGTGGAAAGGGCTGCGTCGATCTGGTCTGCGAACAGGCTGTACTGGCCCGGGGCGCGCTGAGGATCGAGAACGTCGACAACCTCATCGACGGTACCGATACCCGTAAGGCTGTTTCCGACAGCGAGCCCATGGTCGAGNGCGCTCATGGGTAGACCGGGGATGAACGTGTGAATCCAGATTCCCAGGCGGGCAAGTTCGACGGCCATCGGGTTCAGGTCCAGGCCGTACAGGCAACGGCGGGCGATCTGACGACGAAGCAGCGCCGACGGTTCAATTTCGATCTCAATGGCGCTGGCTCCCAGCGCGGATCGGGCGGTGTCGCCTAGGCGGTGCAGTTCTGCGGTGACGGTTGCGATCGGGTGGTTGACCAGGAACGCGGAGAACTGGGCTTCAATCCGGTCTATCGCGGCGACCAAGAAGTGCCCAGATCCCATGGCAAGGTCCGCAACACGGAAGTCGAAGAATGCCGACGCGGCGGCGTCATCGTCACCGGCATCGAAGTACGCCCTCACTTTGGCCAAGTGAGCGGTCAGCGCGGGTTCGAGGGCGGTGTCAAGCAGGTGCTCGACCGCGAACGACTTGGTGAAGTACGACCCGGTCGCCTTCCGGGCTCCAGATGCGTTGTGGAAGTAAACCTGCCCGGCGCGCACGTCGGGTTCGTCGGTGCTCCCAGGGCTGGCGGGCAGGTACGCCTTGGTTTTGGGATCCACGATCAGGTCAGTCGGGGCAACCGACAGCGACGATTCGAGCAAGCCCTCGTAGATCGTGCCGAACTCACGAACAGACAGGGACCGGAAATCCACCGGCCCAATCATGCCGTCGGCGGTGGTGTCGATCAGCAGAGCGCGCAGAGCATCGCCGATCTCGACGTTGGTGAGGCTCATCGCAGCGATGGCCTGACCGGAGGGATGGGCGCTGTCGCTGGCGAACAGACCACCGTTGTACGCGGGGACGCCCCATTCCTTGTTCCCGTCATCGACGGCTCTCCAGACCGCAAGAAGGTCCTCCCACCGGTCGATCGCATCCGGGTCAAAGATCAGGTCCGGGTCGGCGGTGAACTCGCGCGCCAGCGTCTTGAGAGCCTTCTTGGTGTAGCGGGGGTTGTGCTGATACGGCAGAAGGCCCCGGTCCTCGGCGTAGGAGACGAATAGGAGTCGGAACAGGATGGTCAGGGTCCGGTGGTAGGCCTCAGTCAGGTCGTCCTCAGTAGCCGCGCCCATCTGGTTTGCGACGGCGACGGCGAGTGAGGGCACGACCTCCTTGTAGACCCGTTCACGGAGGCGGGCACCCAAGGCGGTCGCGTGGTCGGCGGAGGCGACCAGGATCTCGGTGACTGACCCTGACCCCGCGAGTGCGTCAGCAGAGAACAGCAGCGATAGGTACGCGGCGTCCGACTCGGCGAGCAGTGCCAGGTCAACCTCGGTGAAAGTCTCGGCAGGGCCCTTGCGGCCGACGCCGACGTCAGGGTTGGCCGGGTACAGGCGCAGTTGGGTGCCGCGGGTGACCAGCAGCCACGGCAGTCCTTGGGCTTGAGCGATCGCGAGCCCTAGCGCGATCGGGGAAGCTGCGCCGAAGCGGGCTATGGGGCGGTCGAACATCTCTTGGTCGTTGAGCAGGACCGCTACGGCACGGTTCGTGCCGTTGGCGGTCAGGATCATCGCTGTCGAGCCGTGAGGGGTNAGGGCGTATCCAAGGCCGCGGATCAGGTCTGGGCCGCGTGCGGTCAGCAGGGGGACCGCCTTATCTCGGGCGATCGCCCAGTCCGGGCGGGCTGGGACGCCAGTACGAAGTTCGTATGAGGCGAACAGCCCGACGTTGGTCAGCCCGGCGACCAACTCGTCTTTCTGACCGTCCAGGAGCCGGTGCAGGGTCCGTTCGGCGTTAGCCGGGTCGGGAGCGGTGAGCCCGGCGGCGCAGATCCGCTCGACCTGGTCCAAGTCCAAGCCGGGGATGACCGCCGGGTCGTCTTTGGTCCCACACACGGACGCCTTCCACGTGTCGCCGTCCCGGTGGGCGACGACCAGGACGACGGGCGCTGCGCGCCGGTTCCAGCGCAGGTTCCACAGGCGGCGCACGTCGGCAGCCGAGGACGCCTTCTCCCCGGGAACGCTCACGGCCAGGGCGACTTCGAGGCCGTCCTGGCCGGGGCCGATCTTGACGAAATTGGTGCCGAGCGCGACTGGGGCTCGGTCGGTTTGGCCCACGGGATCTCGGGCGCGTCAACATCGGCGAGGAAGTTGTCGGGCGTGACTGCGCTCAAGATAGGTCCCCCTACGGGCGATTGGTGGTTCCTCTAGCGCATCTTGCCTGATGCGGGCGCTACTTCGTGGCGTCTCGCCCTTCGAGCTTCCACCACATGCCCCACGCGACGCGTTCCGTTCAGCGTTCTCACTTGTCGGTCGGCGCCCTGCTCGCAGGCGGCCTCGGCCTCCGACCCACCATGTGAGTCATGGCCGTCGGCCTCATTCTCGCCAGCCTCGTTCTCCTGACCGGTCCCATCAGACACCACCGCGACCTGCCCATCGCCCCAGCGCCTCGTTGAACCATCTCCCCCTGCGGTGGATCCAGCCTCGCTGGTAGCGCGGTCGGTAAAGGGTCGCCGACCGGGACGCGTTGAGTCGTGGCCGAGGCAAGGTCGGTGCGAGCCGAGTCTGCGCGCGCAGGAATGCGGTCACGAGTCGCAGTAGACGACGAGTGATGCGTTGGCCCTTGAGCGCAAGTAGGCCGCGGCGCCTGCGAGGAGTTGGAGCTGGTCGTCCGTCACACGTCCGGCCGAAAGTCCCGGCTGTGCGATGACAACGCGGAATCGCGGACGCAGCTGAGGCGCGACCTCGCGTACGCGGAACAGGGCCGCGACGTCCCCCACCTCGAACGGGCTCTCGCCTGTGCGCCCGGCCTTCTGGCGCGCCCTGCGGTCGAGGTTCGTCAGCAGTGGCTTGAGACCGTTTTGGCGCCACTTCGCGCTGCGCATCGCCTGCCCGCAGACCTCGTAGAGGTCCTGCAGCCGGGCGCCGGCCGTCGCCGCCGCAGAGTACTTGCAGTGGACCAGCGTGACCAAGAGTTCGCCACCTTCAATGGTCAGACGCCGAGCAGTTGCCTGGGATGGCCGGAGGTGGACGCGGAGCCCAGGTAGCCATGGACAAGGTTCCCTGTCTCAGATCATCGACATGCTCAACGAGAAGTTCGGCACCGAACTCACCGATGTCGATCAGGTCTGGTTCGACCAGCAGGTCGAGGCTGCGTCCCAGGATGCCGATCTACGCGAGGTAGCTGCTGGTAACACCGAAGAGAACTTCGGCTACGTCTTCGATGACCGGTTCGTCGACGTCCTCATCGACAGGCAGTCAGCCAACGATGACCTGCTCCGGATGTTCTTCGACAAACCGGAGTTCAAGGAGGCGCTCACCACTTGGGCACGACGCGAGGTCTACAAGAAGATTCAAGACGACCTGGGCGGCGCCGCGGGAGCGGCGCAGAGTTCATCTTGAGACGGCCGGGTACTCAGCCGACCGGGACCATCGTCAACGTCTGACGTTGCCGCCGGTGATCTGTCGGCGCGGACCCGCCTGCGTCAGCCGGTGTGCTCGGACATGGGTGACCTCGACTGGCCATCAGCTTGGCCATGGGTTTAGCAGGCCGCTGGCCTGACATCTTGCGGGGTCCCGCCCGAGCCGCCATTGTTGCACCTAGAGGGGGTGCAGGTGTGGCATCTGTGCAGCAGCAGCCGGCGCTTGGCGAGTGGAGTGATGGTCCTCGGCCGGGCTGGAATGGTTCGTTGGAGACGTGCGAGCAGTCTGTCATCAAGCATGCAGTCATCGGTGGACGCCTGGACGTGCGGGAGATCGACGACGCCCCGACCGTCGACCAATTTCCTATCGAGTTGGAAACGATGCAGGCGTGGGGGGCGGATCGGACCATCCGTGCTGAGGTGCTGCAGCACCTGCTCACGGAGTCGCAGTGGACTATGCACGCTAAGGGAATCCGGCTGCGGGGGGTCAGGATCAGCGGCCCACTGGACCTTGAGTCGGCGACGCTGCGCTGCCCCCTTGTCCTGGAAGACTGCTATCTCGATAGCAAGGAGCCTGTGGTTCTCAAGTACTCCACCGTGTCTCTTCTCAGGTTGGTTCGCTGCCGGTTGGCGGGCCTCAACGCCGACATGTTGGTCGTCACCAAGGAAATGGATCTGACCCGATCGACCTTCACCGGGGCGGTCCGGCTGCCGGGTGCAAACATCGCTGGCACGCTCAACTGCAGCGGAGCCAAGATCACCGACACTGACACTGACAACGACGCGCTGGTCGCCGACGCGGTCAAGGTCGGCGGGGACGTGCGCCTCGATGATGAGTTCACGGCAGCCGGGGCCATCCGGCTGCACGGTGCGGACATCACTGGCCAGCTCAACTGCAGCGGAGCCAAGATCACCGGTGTCAACACGGATAGAAACGCGCTGGTCGCCGACGAGGCCAAGGTCGGCGGGGACGTGCGCCTCGTCAACGAGTTCACCGCGGCCGGGGCCATCCGGCTGCACGGTGCGGACATCACTGGCCAGCTCAACTGCAGCGGAGCCAAGATCACCGGTGTCAACACGGATAGAAACGCGCTGGTCGC
>JGIcombinedJ21911_10000949_pt1 | contig 9931 bp, 8 predicted proteins | sample BarGraNGADG00211_FD_21911 | JGI IMG/M metagenome (IMG submission 21911)
AAACCCTCAGCTATCTCAAAGAACTTGCCTCCGTCCGCCAGACTCCCTATGACCTTGCGCACGTCGTACGGCTTGTTCGCTTCTGCAGGGATGATGTCCCCGATTTCCGCCGTGCTTCGATCGATGGGGTCGTCGCTCTGCGCCGCGGGAGCGTCTTCNCTGTTGTTCGCAGGCAGGTAGGACAGAAGTTCGCGGATCANCCCGATGGCTTCCTCATCATTGGCTGCCGCCAGGTGAACATTGCCGCTCTTCTCTGCGTGTACGGTCAGACCCCCAAGCTCCTCGTCTGTGACTTCTTCGCCCGTTACGCTCTGGATGACCTTGGAACCAGTAATGAACATGCGAGCTTGCTCGGTCATGACGACAAAATCCATGATACCCGGTGAATACACTGCGCCACCGGCACAGGGACCCGCTATCATGGAAATCTGGGGAATGACTCCTGAACTGATCGTGTTTCGGTAGAAGATGCTGGCGTAGCCCTTCAGCGAGTCTATTCCCTCCTGGATACGAGCTCCGCCGGAATCGCTGATACTCACAATAGGGAGCTCCATATTTCACGGCAAGGTCCTGAACATGAGCGATCTTGGCTGCGTGCATCTCGCCGAGTGAGCCCCCTGCGACCGTGAAATCCTGAGAATAGACGAAGANCAGGCGACCATCGACGTACCCGTGACCTGTGACCACACCATCGCCGGGCAATTCCTGCTTGTCCAGACCGAATCCGGTATTCCGGTGACTCACGAAGACATTTTCTTCCTGGAATGACCCCAGGTCCAGCAGGAGTTCGATGCGCTCGCGTGCAGTCAGCTTGCCGGCTTCGTGCTGTTTCTTGACACGACCGGGGCCTCCACCTGCGATGATCTGCTCTCTTTTCGACCGCAAGGTCGAGAACCGTTCATCATTGCTCATACTACCTCCTCAAGATTTCGGCTGGCAAATGAACGTCAGAAACATTCTTCATAAGTATACCGGGTTCATGGCAGCACTCAATCGGCGGCACATGCGAATGTCCCCTGCAGCAAGCGCCACAGGGGACGGAGAGGCTTGAATCAGGCTTAACGAGTTCCCTTGAATTCGAAGTAGTGGACCTTGCCGTCCAGTTCTTCCTTCATCCGGATAGCGTTCACCGGGCAGACCTGCATGCACAGGCCGCACCCATTGCACTTCTCGGTATCCACGGAGGGCTGCCGCTTCTCGGCATCCCATAGAATCGCTCTGTGAGCTCCATCGCTGCAGGCACGCAAGCAGTTGCCGCAACCGATGCACTTGTCAAGGTCGATGTCCGAACGAGAGCGAGGCGTGACCAGNTCTTCTTGGCCCTTGATACTCTTGAGCGCCTTGCCGATGATGTCCAGGGGCGATACATATCCCTTGCGGTCCAGATAGTCTGCAAGACCGCTCTTGAGATCTCTTATCGTGCCAAACCCATGGTGCATCGGGAGCGTACAAAACTGCACGTTGGAAGCTCCAACAGCCATCAGTTCCACCGCATCGCTCCATGAGTAAGCCCCGCCGTTCCCACTGATAGTGATGTCCACGTTGCGGGCAATCTCTGCAATNGTGCGGAGAGTGAGCGGCTTGATCGCCATGCCCGTCATCCCTGAATATGCCCCCTCGCCAAAGAGAGAAGGGCGTGGTTCAAGTGTCTCGACATCGATCCCGATCAGCGCGGGCACCGAGTTGCTTGCCGTGACGCCGTCGACGCCGGCCCGCTTCAGTGCCCTNGCGATCTCGACAATGTCTGTGACCTGAGGAGTGATCTTGATGAGAACGGGTGTCGTTCCGGCAGCTTCCTTTACCCAGCGTGCTACCTTCTCCGTCGCCTCGACACTCTGTGCAAGCATGCGGCCGGGAGCTTCACCCATACTTCCCTGCGGACAGCTGAAACTGCACTCGATGAGGTCGACGCCGGCTTTCTTGAGCTGCCACACCAGAGACTGCCAGTCTTCCCTTTTTGACCCCATGATGGAAGCGGCAACCATCTTGGTGGGGAATATGCGCTTCAGTGTTGTGACTCGCTCACAAATCTCATCGATGTGATATTGCGAAATGAGGTCGATATTGCCCAATCCCCACAGTTTGTGCGCAGCTGTGCCAAACGACGACATCATCGGGTATTTCAAGTTGACGGGATTGCTCTCGACAGAAGTGGTCTTNAGGACGACTCCGGCCCATCCTGCCTTCAGTCCGTCGATGGCCATATCTAGCTCGTCCGTGGGCGGAGCCGCAGACAGAATGAAGGGGTTCTCAAGATGTATGCCCAAGAAANCATANGAAAGGTCGTGTTCTCGATACATCACTTACCTCCTGCCACAAACGCGGCAATCTGCTCCGCCGCTTTCTTGCCGTCACGCACGGCCTCCACAACAGTCTGAGCGCCATGAACGGCGTCGCCGCCGGCATAGACGCCCAACATGCTGGTCTGCATGTTCTCCCCTACGCTGATGAGTCCTGAATTGCTTCGAGCGAGACCAGGGAACACACCCTCGTCGGCGCGCTGTCCGATGGCGACGACCACCGTGTCGAGTGGTATGATGAAGCTCGACCCTGGCAAGGGTTCAAACCTGCATCGGCCGGATTCGTCCTCTTCGCACAGGCGAGCCTGAGTGACCTGCAGCCCCTCTACATGATGGCTGCCAACAACCTTGTCCGGGATTGCCAAGAACTGATAGGTCACGCCGAGCGCCGTAGCTTCTTCGATCTCCTTCTTGAATGCCTTCAGCTCCTTGATACCCCGACGGTAGACCACGATGACGTCTCGTGTCGGGTCTTCCTCACGGAGCATGGAGGCTACCTCGATTGCAACATTCCCACCGCCAATAACCCCTACGCGGTTTCCTGCGCCGCTGATTGCGCCAGATTTGATCTTGCGCAGCAGTTCGCGGGCATGATACACACCGACCAGCTGAGTGCCTTCGACGTTCACGTCACTCTCAGAGGGCAGTCCTGTCGCGACAAAGACGGCGTCATAATCAGCAACCAGAGGTTTCACGTCTGTCACGCGCTCGGTACGGACATGCGCAACAAATGTGGACGTCAGGAAGCGGACTTCCCGTTCGCCAACCTCGCGCGGATACCGATGCGTGGATACTTCCTGACTGGGCACGCCGCCCACCTGCCGAGCCTCGAACACGTCACAGGANAATCCGCTGACCCTGAGCTCGCGGGCGCAGNCAAGCCCCGCAGGACCAGCCCCGATGATAGCAACCTTGCCCACAATAGTTTCAGGCAGTTCCATGCGATCAGATGGATCAGTCGAGTCTGTTACGAAGCGATGCAGCTCCCGAATGCGCAGAGGGGCATCTATCTTCGACCGCGTGCATACAGACTGACAAAACGCTTCTTCAGGACAAATACGGCCACACGTCTCGATGAATGGATCAGCATTCTGCAGAAGGGTCCGTGCACCGTGCAGGTTCCCGCTGCGAATCGATTGTATGAACTCGGGCACTGGAACGTGCGCTGGACACTTCGCCTGGCATGGCGCATCGTAACAGTATAGACAACGCTCGGCCTCGATGGCTGCCTGCTGCCGGCTCAGAGTCTTCTCAAATTCTTCCATTGTTCCTCCCACTTTCCATGATTGCCCTCAACAACCTGCGCAACCATGCTCCACCGAGCCGCCAACGGCGCACGCAGGTAGCTTGCAGGTTGTCAGAAACCGCCTCTCTTGAGTTATACGCGAATTCCCGGGTTTTCCAACCTCATCGAGTCCTGGCTGGATCCGGAACAGACAGGGGCCGACCCTTCGGCCGACCCCGTGAAACTTACCAGAAAGACCGCTAACCCGCGAAGTGACAGGCGACCACGTGACCAGAACCCATGTCACGCAGCTCAGGCTCCAGCTCAGCGCATATCGGTTGTGCAATGGGGCACCGCGTTCGGAAGTGGCACCCACTAGGTGGATTCACCGGACTAGGAAGGTCTCCCTTGAGCACAATACGCCGGCGCTGCATTTCAACCCGCGGATCGGGAATGGGCACCGCCGATAGCAAAGCTTTCGTATACGGATGCAACGGATGTTTGTAAATATCCTTGCTTTCATCCACCTCGACAATCTTGCCCAGGTACAGCACGATCACGCGATTACTGATATGCTTGACCATCGCAAGATCATGGGCGATGAACAGATATGTCAGTCCCAGGTTTTGCTGCAGATCTTCGAGCATATTCACAATCTGGGCCTGAATACTGACATCAAGGGCCGAAATGGGTTCGTCCGCAACGATGAAGTCCGGATTCATGGCTAGAGCTCGAGCTATGCCGATGCGCTGACGCTGTCCCCCAGAAAATTCATGTGGAAACCGGTTGGCGTGTTCCGGATTGAGTCCAACCGTGCGCAACAGTTCCTGAACGCGCTCCCGGCGCTCGGCCATGGTTCCAATGCTGAAGATGTCCATCGGTTCTTCGATGATGTTTCCTACGGTCATCCGTGGATTGAGCGACGCATAGGGGTCCTGGAAGATCATCTGCAATTTGCTGCGAACCTTGCGCATGGCTTCCCCCGTCATGACGCACAGGTTTTCGTCACAATAGGTAATGGTGCCCGCCGTCGGCTTGTACAGACTCACAATAGTTCTGCCGACAGTCGTCTTACCGCAACCCGTCTCACCCACCAGTCCCACCGTTTCGCCCCGACCGACCTCAAACGAAACATCGTCGACTGCCTTCAGACTGGCCATATGTCGCGCATACGGTCCGCCGACATTGACCGCAAAATACTTCTTGAGATGTTCGACCCTGAGTATGGTATCCATCGTTATTCCACCTTTACAAATCCAGAAACTGCCGGCGCAGTCGGATGATGGAGAAAACACCGAGCACGGTGCCCTTCTCCGACTGTGACAAGTGGCGGTTCCTGCACACGGCAGATGTTCATGGCATACTTGCAACGTGGAGCGAACTTGCAGCCAACGGGAGGCGCGAGCAGATCCGGGGGACTCCCTTCAATAGGGATCAGACGTTCCCGGTTTTCAGCGTCGAGGCGGGGGACGGATTTCATGAGTCCCATGGTGTACGGATGCCCGGGCTTTTCGTAGAGATCGTAGACGTCCGCTTCTTCAAGCACTCGTCCTGCATACATGACAACCACCTTGTCGGCCATGCCGGCTACGATAGAAAGATCATGACTGATGATGATAATGCTAGATTTGAGTTTCGCTTTCAACTCCTTCATCAGTTCCAGGATCTGCGCCTGAACTGTAACGTCCAGAGATGTTGTTGGTTCGTCGGCAATGACCAGCTCCGGATTGCACGAAAGCGCCATGGCAATCATGACGCGCTGCCGCATGCCGCCCGAATATTGATGGGGGTAGTCACGCATGCGTTCTTCGGGACTGGGAATGCCCACCAGGGAGAGCATGTCAACGGCTCTCTTCCAGGCCTCTTTGTTTGTCGCAAGGCCATGCGCAACCATCGACTCCATCATCTGAAGACCAATGGTCAGCACCGGATTGAGAGAAACCATCGGGTCCTGGAAGATCATGCCGATATGGCGGCCTCGCACTTTCATCATGGCCTCGGCCGGAAGACTCAGCAGATCGACCATCCCCTTATTGGGACCGTCCTTCTCCATCCGGTCCGACAGTCCCAGCGCTGCACCGTCAAACCACACGTGCCCGCCCTCAATCCGGCCGGGAGGGCTCGGGATGAGCCGCATAACGGACATCATCGTCACCGACTTGCCAGAACCGGACTCGCCCACGATACCGACGACAGAGTTCTTTGGAATGGTCAGGGTCATGTCGTCCACCGCATGGACAACACCGGCATAGGTGTGAAAATTGGTCGTAAGACCCTGGATGCGCATCAGAACATTGTTTTCATCCATTGCGCACCCCCTACTGCCTCAGGCGTGGGTCCAGCGCGTCGCGCAGGCCGTCACCCAAGAAGTTGAACGCAAACATCGTCAGACTGATCGCGAGTGCTGGAAACAGCACAAGGTAGGGGAATGAACGGATGGCTTCGGTACCGTCCGAAGCAAGAACGCCCCAGCTGGCCACCGGCGCGCTGACGCCCAGCCCTATGTAGCTGAGAAAAGCCTCGGTGAAGATCGCGGCTGGAATCTCCAGCGTCACTGTAACAATGATGGGACCCATGGCATTGGGGATCAAATGCCTGAAGAGGATACGGTTGTTCGGGGCGCCGATGGTCTTCGCGGCTAGCGCGAATTCACGTTCTTTGAGCGACAGAATCTCGCCTCGGACAATGCGCGCCATAGGTAGCCAGTAGGTAAGCCCGATGGCAATGAACACATTCACCAAGGGATTGACGCCTTTGTCCTTGAACAGCACCGTCAGCAGGATAACGATGATCAGCGTGGGTATACCGTACAGGATATCGACGATACGCATCATGAGGTCGTCGACCCGCCCTCCAAAGTAAGCGGCGATTCCGCCATAGGTCACCCCGATGAGAAAGTTGAGAGCCGCGCAAACAATGCCTACGGCAAGCGAGATGCGCGAACCGTACATGACACGTGTCATCTGATCGCGTCCCAGCTGATCCGTTCCGAAGGGATGTCGCAGCGTGGGGGACTGAAACGTATTGTCCAGGTTCTGATCTTCGTAGCTGTATGGTGACACCATCGGTCCGACGATGGCGACGACGAACAGGGCGATAATGATCCAGAACCCGACGACGGCCAGCTTGTTGCGGCGAATCCGGCGTATGGCGTCGCTCCAGTACGTAGTCGACCGTCCAGCAATTTGTTGCAGCTCGCCAGAATCCTTGGGGGCAGGAACGAATGAATCTGCATCAGGCGCAACGCCTTCCTTGAATTGCCATGCAGTCTGCGCAGCCATCACGACACCTTCCTTTCGACGTAGCGGATACGTGGGTCGAGCCAGGCATACGTGAGGTCTACCATGAAGTTCAGGAACACCAGCAGGGCGCTGTAAAAGATGGTCACGCCCAGGATGGTCGTGTAGTCGCGGTCATTGATACTGGTAACGTAGTAACGGCCTAGACCCGGAATTGCGAAAATCTTCTCGACAACGAAACTTCCCGTGAACACCGCCGCGATAAGCGGCCCCAACACCGTAACGACCGGGATGAGGATGTTGCGAAGTGCGTGCCGGAAAATGACAAGGCGCTCAGAGAGTCCTTTTGCACGTGCCGTCGTGATGTACTCCTGGCGCAGGACCTCGAGCATGGACGAGCGNACAAGACGTGCTATGAATGCTATCGGATACCCTGCCAGCGTAAAGGCGGGAAGGATAATCTGTTTTATGGAACCCCAGCCAGCGGCAGGCACGAGGTGCAGTCCCAAGGCAAAGATGAACATGAGCAATACCGCCATGATGAAGTTGGGGACGGATACGCCCAGGAGCGCGACGAACATCACGAGATTGTCCTGCCAGCCGTTCTGCCTGAGTGCACCCCAGATGCCCAGCGGGATGCCAATGCCGACGGCAAGAATCACCGCCACCACTCCCAATGCAGCCGACACAGGAAATCCATCGTTGATGATGTTGTTGACAGTACGGTCCGTGTACTTGAAACTGGGACCGAGGTCACCCCGCAGAAGGTTCTTCATGTAGTCGACATACTGCTTCCAGAGCGGGTCGTCCAAGTGATAGCGGGCCTCGAGGTTCTTGATGATCTGAGGTGGTAGCTTCTTTTCGCGGGAGAAGGGCCCCGATGGAAGCAGGCGCATCATGAAGAAGGTAGCGGATGCGACAATGAGGACGACAAGAATCATCGAGAGCACACGTTGCAGAATGAACTTAAGCATAAGACCTCCATAAATAAAACTGGGGGCGGCCCTCCAGCTTCGACAGTAGAGCCGCCCCGCTTCTTTTCTTGTCTAAATCGTGTCTACCGCCGTCAAGAGCCTTTGGGCAGCTCTTCCATGGAGGCGTTCTTCCAGTCGACAAATCCCAGCGTCGACTGATAGAAGTTCTTGATGCTCTTCTTCAGGAGCACCGGGTTCGTGTAGTAGTAGATTGGAAGAATGGGCATATCCGTCATGAGGATCTTCTCTGCGGCATGCAGCGTCGCCATGCGCGCCGCCGGGTCGACAGTCACCCTGGCCTTTGCGATGAGAGCATCGTAAGGCTTGTTGCTCCAGCCAGTGTCGTTGTTTCCACCCCCCGTTACCCACATGTCCAGGAACGTGTTGGGGTCCATGTAGTCACCAATCCAGCCCGCACGCGCAACATTGTAGTTGAGGTTTGTCCGGTCATCCAGGTAGACGCCCCACTCCTCGTTCTTAAGAGTGCAGGTGATACCGAGGTTCTTCTTCCACATCTGCTGGATCGCCTCGGCAATGGATTTGTGTGCCTCGGAAGTGTTGTAGAGCAGCGTGAAGGCAGGGAACCCCTTGCCATTAGGATAACCGGCCTGAGCAAGCAGTGCCTTTGCAGTCGCGATATCGTTATCCTTGTAGAAGGTCTCCTGGGAAGCCTTGCGGAAATCGCTGCCAGGAAGCGCGTCTGCAATACCGTAGGGAACATACGCCAGCGCAGGGATCTGTCCGCCCTGAGTGATGGACTGAGTGATGCTCTTGCGGTCGATCGCCAGATTCAAGGCTTTGCGAACGCGGACATCGCTGAACGGCTTCTTGGTGACATTGACCTGATAGTAGTATGTCCCAAGGTACGGAAGGATTTGTGCATCGCCTGAGGTGACCAGCTTGGGCAACTCTGCGAGGGGTACGGTGGACGACGCGTCCAACTGACCGCTCTGGAACATCGAAAGCGCAGTCGTCGCATCCTCGACCATGTAGTAGGTGATCTTGGTGAGCGTGACCTTGTCCTTGTCCCAGTACGTCGGGTTCTTCTCAAAGACCATTTTCTCATTGTGTGACCACTCCACGAGCTTGAAGGGTCCGTTTGTCACATATGTCTTGACATCGGCGGCCCACTTGTCATTCTTGCTGACAACGGCCTTGCAGACCGGCATCAACGTAGGGAACGCCGTCAAGTTGAGAAAGTAGACGGTAGGCGACTCGAGATCAACCTGGAGCGTCTTGGCATCCACTGCCTTGACACCGACGTCCTTGCTGGGGTCGATCTCTTTCGTCATGTCCGGCACGGCGACGTCCTTGCCCCCCTCTTTCTTCGTAAGAGGATTGCCTTTGGCGTCGACAGCCTGGACATAGTACTTGCTGCCGACCTTGATGGACGTGTTGAACGCTTCACCGCCCTGCACGTAGTAGAGCTGGTAGGCGTATTCGGACGCCAACTCCGGGCTGAGCGCCCGCTTCCAGGCATACTCGAAGTCATCCGCTGTGACAGGTGTTCCATCCGTCCAGGACGCATCGCGAAGCGTAAACACATACGTCTTCAGGTCCTTGGAGATCGTCCAGCTCTCCGCAATCGCTGGCTGCGGCACGTTCTTGNTGTCNATACGCGTCAACCCGTCAAAGACCTGCAGTTCGATGTTGGCTTCCGGAATGCCAGTTGTAATGGCTGGATCGATCGCAGCGGGCTCAGTCCCCAGGTTGTACGTTACTTCCTCCAAGCTGCCTTTGCTGGCGGTGCAAGAGACAGTCCCCCCAAGAATGAGAATAAAGAATACCGCTATCAAGACAAGTGACAATGCTTTCCTCATACAGTAGCCTCCCCTTCCCCAAACAGGATTTGTCGCACGTGCGACACTTTCTAATGTTACCAACTGGCAGAAAAAATACAACGGGGTGAGACCGGGAATCCCAATCCTTCCCTCTGTCAATGCTGCAACATGCGGAAGCGCCGGTCACGAAGACCGGCGCTTCCGCACACAGCCAGTTCCAGCTACTTGCCCTTCACAGTTCGAACCGGCGGAGTAGCCTCTGAAGGAGTGTCCTTGAAGAGCTCTTTGATGGTACCGAGACTTCCCATGAGAGCACTGCTCTCGTACGGCAGGAAAACCTTGTTGGATGGGTTTGCGCTGATGGCTTCGAGCGTCTCCATGTACTTCAGCGCCAAAACGTCCTGGGAGGCGC
>JGIcombinedJ21911_10000966_pt1 | contig 9874 bp, 9 predicted proteins | sample BarGraNGADG00211_FD_21911 | JGI IMG/M metagenome (IMG submission 21911)
TTATGCCGTTATGCCGTTATGCCGTTATGCCGTTATGCCGTTATGCCGTTATGCCGTTGTGCCCTTTGACCACCGAATCCGCCAACAGGCGGAGAAGTTGGTTTGCGCCTTTTTTATTAAAAATTGCTAAGAATACAGGCGGGATAAATATATAAATTTTACATTTGGGATTCAATTTAAAGATTTTAAACAGAATTGTTAATAACAATGAGAATTTTTTATACAATTATTTTTACGGTAGTATTTTGTCAGCTGCTTGATGCCCAGTCTGTTGTAATTCAGGGGAAACCGATTGCTGAAATTTTTACTGATTTTCACTACAATCTGGATGATTCATCTAAAACTACAGGATTCGGAATGGAAAGAGCTTACTTTGGTTACAATTTTCTTCCGGCCGGAAATTTTTCCGGATCAATAATTATTAATGTAGGGAATCCTGATGATATATCGCCGGAATCAGTTCGCCGCAGATATGCTTTTTTCAGGGAGGCATCTATCAGATATACAAAAGACAACCTCAAGATTTCTTTCGGAATCACAGACACGCATATGTTTGATTTTCAACAAAATTTCTGGGGAAAAAGGTATGTTGCAAACACATTTCAGTCGATAAACGAATATGGTTATGTTGCCGATCTTGGTGTTTCTGTCGAGTATAAATTCAACGAAAAATGGAGAGGTGATATTGAAATAATGAATGGGGAAGGGTATTCTGATATTCAGCTCGATAATGGTGTTAAAACTTCAGGAGGCATAATATTTACTCCTGTCAAACAGATTGCAATCAGAGTTTATGGAGATATTGAGAATACTCAAAACAGATGGCGATACACACTTACAGGTTTTTTAGGATTCAGGAATGATCTGATAATGATTGGGGCTGAAGCAAGTTATAAATCAAATCTGGATATGACAGGAGGTCATAATGCCTGGGGATTAACAGGGACCGGCGGCATCAATATTTTCAAGAAGACACAGCTTTTTGCCCGGTATGATTATACTACTTCGGTGGTTGTTCCCGGTGAAAACGTTCAATGGAATTTCGAGAACGATGGAAGGTTTGCCATAATTGGTATGGAGTACACCTTTAGTGAAAATGTAAAAATAGCTTTAGATTACCAGGGAACATATCCATACAATACTCTTAACCATGTTTCCGACGTTATTTTCGTCAACGCGCAGTTCAAGTTTTGAGAACTATTGAACATTCTCTTCCTGCTTTTAGCGCTTTCAGGTTTGATTCGACTATCTCATCACCTTTTCGTCCAAACAGTTTTCTTATAGCATTCTCCAGACTTTCATAAGGCATATCTATAAACGGTGATGCAGCTCCCAGTATTACAATATTGCCCGATCTTGCAGATCCTGTTTCTCTGGCTATTCTATCAGCATCAACAATAATATGATTTTTTATCTTCTTAATTTCGTTTATTATCTCATCAATTGGCGGATAATCCTGTATATTGATAAAAGGATTTGAGTTGGTTACCAGCCAGCCGGTTTTTGCAAGCCATGGAAGGTATCTGAGCGATTCCATCGGCTCAACGGAGATTATAAGGTCGGCTTTTCCATACGGGATCAGATCGGAAGAAACAGGTTTATCAGACAGCCTCAGATGAGACTGAACATCTCCGCCCCGTTGACTCATTCCATGAACTTCCGATTGTTTAAGAAAAAGATCATTTTCAACTGCAGCCAGTCCTATAGTAGCTGCAATTGATAAAATTCCCTGTCCTCCTACTCCGGATAAAATAATGTCATTCTTCATTATGAAAGATTATAGATTATTCTTTTAATTTTTCTGATCTCTTTTTTTTGGTTGCAGTCTGAATACATTCCCGTGACGCAATAATTACTGAAACTCCTTTATATTCAACCTCTTCTTTTAATATTAGCACATTTTCATCATTATTTTTACGTAAAGGAACCATTATTCTAAGGTGCTCCCGGCTGACTCCGAGACCTTCACAAATCTGCACTAACCGCCCTGTTGCCTGTGATTTCTGGCCACCAGTCATCCCTGTAGTGGAATTATCGGATATTATAATTGTAACTGATGAGTTTTTTGCAACAGCATCGAGCAACCCCGTCATACCTGAATGCGTAAAAGTTGAATCTCCGATTACCGCTATTGACGGAAACAAACCTGCATCTGCAGCCCCAACAGCCATTGTAACTGAAGCGCCCATATCAACACAAGAATTTATTGCATTATATGGAGGTAATGCTCCAAGAGTGTAACAGCCTATATCAGAAAATACATGTCCGGAACCATAAGGTTTAACAGCTTCTATTAAAGAATTGAACAAATCGGCATGTCCGCAACCATTGCAGAAAGAAGGTGGTCGCATTTTTACAATCGATGGAACCGGTTCTCCTATACTTACCGGTAAACCAAGCGCTTTTGCAACAATTGACGGAGTCAGCTCTCCATCGCGAGGCACCGTCCCATCGAGCCGTCCATAGATTTTTATTCCATTATCCAGGATTCCTCTGATTGCTTCTTCAAGAACNGGNGCTCCCTCTTCAAGAATTAAAATTTCCTTACACCTTCCGGTTATATCTTTAATGAGGTCCTTAGGAAAAGGGTAAGCCGTAACTTTAAGTACCGGAAAATCAATTATTGATTCTCCAAGGTTCTCCAATAAATAGTTATACGCAATTCCGCATGTAATTATTCCAAGGTCTCTTTTTCTGCCATCTTTGAAATTATTATATTTTGAAATTCCATATTCATATCTTAATGATTCATAAGATAATAGCAGAGATTTATACTTTTGCCGAGCGATAGCAGGAAGAAGAACAAACTGCAGAGGGTCAANNGGAAGTGTAAGTTTATTCTCAGGGAGTGGCGGTTTTAGATTAATGCCAGCTCTTGAATGTGCCAGACGTGTGGTTATTCTGAACAGTACAGGAAGTTTATATTTTTCCGATACTTTAAAAGCGTCAAAAACCATATCATAGGCCTCCTGCTGGTTTGATGGTTCAAAGCATGGTACAAAAGCGAACTTTCCGTAAAACCTCGAATCCTGTTCATTCTGGGAAGAATGCATTGACGGATCATCGGCTGAAACTACAATCAGTCCGCCATTTATGCCTGTTANGGCTGAATTAATAAAACCATCGGCTGCTACATTCAACCCAACATGTTTCATTGCTACCATTGCCCTTTTACCGGCATAAGACATTCCANGCGCAGCCTCCATGGCAGTTTTTTCATTTGAGGACCACTCACGGTGTATGTTGCGCACAATAGCTTCTTCAGAAGATTGGATAAACTCCATTATTTCGGTCGAAGGAGTTCCGGGATATGCATACATACCGCTTAATCCTGCATCTAATGCTGCCTGTGCTATCGCTTCATCACCCAACAATAAAGGTTTTTTCATATGTAGATTAAATAATATTCGGTAATAATAAAGTTAGCGAGTTATTTGATCATTAGTTTATTTTTAAAACAGAGAGAATGGTCAGAAATTTGCTGATGCAAATATTGAAATATTTTCCATATTTAAAAATGACTAATAAGTATAATATAATATGACATTTACAGATGATCATTTATTGATATCTCATGAGATATGACGTTAAAATATAGTTAAATAGTTTACCGTTATACTCAATTATGTTTATTTTGCAGTACAATTCGATTTAATCAGATACAAAAACGGATCTAATTGAACAAACTCTTTTACACCTTTATATTTTTCATCCTTTCCTTTTCTGCCATTAATGGTCAGACAAATGACAGGGAGAGATATATTCAGGTGAGTGGCATAATTATTGATGAAGTCTACAGACCTGTACCAGGAGTTGCTGTTATTTCCAAAAAGCTTAAAAAAGGGGCCGTTAGCGAAAGATCGGGAATCTATTCAATCACAAGCACTCCGGGAGATACTATTTTCTTCAGGGCTGTGGGATTCAAAAGATATCATACGATTATTCCTGAAACATTTGAAGAAAGACATTGTGAGGTTGATATAACATTGGATGTAGATACTATTCAGATTAAAGAAGTGAATATCCTGCCATGGAAGAATTATAGCGAGTTTATAAAAGATATAACTAAAGAACGGCCTGCTGATCCTTTGATTGAAAATATGAATGATAATATCGCTTCAATTTATGTGGCTATAACAAATCAGAGTAATGTAAAGATCTCTCCTGAAGCCGGTTACAGATATGCTATGGAACAGAATTTCAGTGCTATGGCAACAAGAGGACAATATCCTATCAACAATCTTTTAAATCCATTTGCCTGGTCAAAATTCATCAGTAGTATAAAAAATGGATTATTTAAAAATCAGAAGTTCAATAAACCTATTAATGCCAAGGTAAGAAAAAAGATCAAAAAAGCTCAAAGCAAATAATCTATATTACCTTATATGAATTAAAAAGCCTGATTGGTAAAAGAGTTTTTAAAAACAAATTCTTTAATTGATTTCCTTGGTCTTCTCTTTTCGTCCCGCGCTAATAATTCAGGTGAAAGTGAAGTACCGTCACCAAGATATCCTACTGCCATCATTGCAACAGGCTCTATATCATCGCTCAACTTGAAGTATTCCTTTACTTTATCTACGGAATAGCCTGCCATCTGATGGACATAAACATCAAGTGCTGTAGCCTGTAACAGAAGATTGGTAACAGCCATACCAGTATCGTGAAAAGCATGTCTGTTCGGTCTGCCACTGTATGAAAATTTAGTGCGCACCATACTTATTACAAGAGCATAAGCATTCTTAGCCCACACCTTATTTCCATCTGTCATGAATCCTATATAATCATTGAAAACCTCCTGTTCATCCTGTGTTGTAAAAACGAATAACCAAGGTTGCTCATTATTGCATGAGGGAGCATAACTGGCAGCTTCGAACATTGCTTTCAATTTAAATTCTTCAACAGGAATTGAAGAAAAAGAGTACGGGCTCCATCTCTCCTGTATGATCTCAAGGATCAGTTCTTTTTTCATTTTATTAAAGTTAGACTGATTGATTTTTAACTTAATAATAACAAGTCTATCCCTTAGTGTTCCTTTGTGAATTCCTTTGCCCCCAACTTTCAATCAAATTATTAAATGATACTTATATAGATACAAATGTAATAATTTATAATTTCGCAGTGTATGAGAACGTATAAAGGTAAACAGGCTGGCATTCTGGGTACTGTAATTATTCATCTGATTATAGGAATAATTTTCATATCACTGCAACTGAGGTCATTACAAAAAATCACAGCGGCTGGATATGAAGTTGAACTGGCTCCTGATGCAGAGCCTGTGACTAAAAAGGAAAAGCTTATCGAATTACCTGCTACTACTGTTGAAAAGATCCTCAAAGGGGACCAGGAGATGATGAATATTGCCCGAAATCTTTCAAGCAAATCAGATGAAAAGATAAACCCCGCTGATTATATCGATAAGGTTAAAGAGGAGCTGATAAAAAGCGGGAAACTGGGAGTTGATAATTATATTGATGAACAAAAAAAATTGAACGAATCCAGGGGAGATGAAAAACTCGCTATCGAAAATGATACAGTTCTTAAGAAAGTGAATGAAAAACCGAGACAATCGACGGAGATGGCTGCAAATTTTAAAGGCCCAACAAGAATCTATTATGATCTGGTTGGCCGGAATCACCTTTATCTGCCAATTCCAATCTATAAATGTCAGGGATCTGGTCTGGTTGTTCTCGGGATTGAAGTAGACCAGTATGGCAATGTCCAGAAGGCGCAGGTTATAGACAGGGAAAGCACAGCTTCAGATCCGTGTCTTGTTGAAACAGCGGTAGCAACTGCCCTTCAATCAAAATTTAATCCTGATGTCAATTCACCCAGGATACAACTAGGTACACTCAGCTATCAATTTGTTGCGCAATAAACGGCGTTAAAGCACAGCGGCGCAAGGGCGTAGAGGCGAGCCCTTGAGACGTTGAGCCTTTGCGCCATTGAGCCATAAACAACTTGGAATTGATTATTTAGAATAGTAGATTCCCCGACTGATAATTAAATGGTTTTATCACATCAGGCGTGTTCCGGTCTGATGACCTGGAATTAATGAGAGGACTTATAGTATGAGCCTTTAGAATATCAGAAGGACAGGGAGTCAGAAGTCCAAGTGCAGCTTCCTGTGATATTGAGAGATCGATCCACAAGGTCTCTGAAGATTTACTAAGTACAACAGGCATTCTCTTACCCGAGTTATGGATATTCGCCATCAGATCGTTAGCGTCAGTTGTAACTATTGAGAAAGTGGTCAGAACCTCACCGGTATTATTTTCAACCCAGTCATCATAGATACCGGCTAATGATATTATTTCATTTTCCGAGTGATATATATACCATGGAATTTTTTCATTGCCAATATGTTGCCATTCAAAGAAGCCTTTCACAGGAATGAGGCATCTCTTTGACCTGAAGGAAGAAGAAAACGACTTTTTTGTCTCTATGCTTTCAGATCTGGCATTAAAGGTCTTGTACCTTATTATATTTGCCTGATCAATACCTTTGGTCCATGCCGGTATCAATCCCCATTTCAATAGTTGGATTTTTGAAGGTTCACCAGAACAGATAGCCGGTAGCGATGGGATGCCAAATGCATGATAATAATAACTCGGCCTGTATTTGTCAGGATCGATTAAGGTGGCTCCATACCGGTTTTCGAGTTCCTCCTTAATAAGGTTCACATTTACTGTAAAACACATAGTTACCTTACGGAGTATTCTTTTAAAGTAGTCTTAAGAGGAATTGGAAGGGAATAGTTAAAAAGATCATTATCAGGCCATGGGTTAATCTGCGATATTGCCTTGAACATCATATTATTTATGTATGAGTAGATCTCAGGGCCATTCCATGCGCTTGAGTTGAAGAGTACAACCCATGAGACACCATCAGATTGCCGTTTCATCATACCTGCGCTGCCGGGAAAAGAACCTGTACGCCACCATGTACCATTTAAAATTGTCGCCTTCCATCCTACAGGTGCAAATCCATTGTCATTATCTGTCATAAACCTGATACTTTGGTCGCTAAGTATATCGGGGCGGGTTTTAAAACCATCAACAGCCAGTAATAATCGCATAAGATCAGGTGCTGTTGCTACCCAGGCTCCTGCTCCACCGAGAGCTCTTATGTCATTTCCACCATAACTGGGTGTAACCAGTTCACCAGTACCATATATTGAAGGTTTAAGCTCAACATCTGACGGCTCGTAATATGTAACCTCGAAAGGAGACTTCTCCGATGGCAGATTCCCTGCAATTTTCATATCATAAATTCCAAGTGGTTCAAGTATTTCCCGCTTGCAAAAATTTTCGTAAGAGCTCCCCGATACTTTTTCGATCACCAGGCCAAGTATACTATATCCAAGATTTGAATAGGCCTTACCCGTCCCGGGAGTATAATGGAGTCTTTTATCAAGGGCAAATCTCACTATAGTTTTAGTATCGACAGGTGGTTTTAGGCCCATCTTTTCGGCAACCACTAATGGCATAAACATCTGATCACCATAACGTTGAGTCCATCCTGCTTCATGACTTAAAAGTTGGGCAATGGTTATATTATAGACTCTCTTGTCTCTAGGTTCTCCGAAATAGGAATCATTAAGAATTCCTTTAGGACCAAAAACAGTATCGTTCAGCGATAACTTTCCCTCTTCCTGGAGCTTCATTATGCCAACTGCAGTAACCAGTTTTGAAATACTGGCTATCCTGAATTGGCTATAAGGCTGTGTTTCAGTTTTTGATGCTGTATCGGCCAATCCAAAACCTCTTGCAAAAATCAGCCGGCCATCTTTGGCAATAGCTATTGAGGCACCAGCGATAGACCATTTTCTCAAAAAGGTATTAACTGTTTTTTCAGCGCCCGTAAATTCACTGCCTTCAGAGCTACTGTTAGTAAGTCTGACATTATATGGAATAAGCTTATCAACAAGAAGAGAGCTACTTTCTATTGCACCCGGGTTAAAACTTACCAGTATTAACAATAGCGTTATTAATAATATTTTATTACTTTTCTTCAATATCGATTCCCTTTTCAGAAGACAAAATTAAAAAGTATTCCTTTTCACAGGTCGAAATTTACATAAAAAATATAATTTAGATTGATAAATAGGTGTATTTGTGAACATTTATGACCTGGAACATACTATATAACTTAAAATGTTGGCATAAATTATGTTGTGAACCATTAAATTCCTCACATCCAAGTTTTGGCACACAATTTGAATTTCAAATTGCAGCGATAAAATTTTTGAAAAAAATTTATAATCTGATGCTGTTTATCCATAAAAAAAGAATCAAAAAATTATCTTTGTAATATATGTTGTCAATGAGGCTACAATACATAAGGATTCTTTTTGTTCTCACACTTCTATCCTTTTCGGGGAGTGTTTATTCACAATCTAAAGATACTGACAGAGAATTTTATGATACAACTAATTACATTCCATTATCTTTTGACGGCGCATTAGACTATAATCTGATGATTGCTGCATCAAAAGGTTATGCTTCAGAAATTAACCGGCTTATACTAAAAGGTGCAGATATATATTCAGAAACTGATGAAGGAGTGACTCCTCTGATTTTTGCAGTAACAAATTACCAGACAACGGTTGCTAAACTGCTTATTGATTACGGTTCAGATGTAAATAAGCTTACTTCTGCTTATGAGACTCCGCTTATAATAACTGTAAAAAATCAGAACGCAGAAATTGCTGAAGCTCTGATAAGAGCGGGAGCTGATATTGATTTCAGTGACAAATATGATGCAACACCTCTTCATTATGCCTCAATCTATGGATACTTTCAGTTTGTCGACATGCTCCTTTATTATAATGCATCTAAAGAGAAAAAAACCGTGGAAGGATCAACACCCCTATTGGCTGCAATATGGGCAGGATATGCAGATGTTGCAGATATTCTGATTCAGAACGGTGCCAACATTGAGGCAAGGGATAATGAAGGGGTTACCCCTTTTCTTATGGCTGCACTTAATGGCGATACGCTTATAATGCAACTTCTTTATAAAAAAGGTGTCGACATTTATGCTACAAATGCTTCCAATCATAATGCACTCGCTCTTGCAATAATTGCTGACAATCGCGATGCGATTACATATTTGCTTAAAATCGGAGATAAATGGGCTAAACAGGGAACCTATTCTGTAAGTCCATATAGTGTGGCATCAAAATACCGCAGAAAAGATGTAATCAATATTCTCAGGGAGAATAAAATGCCCGGTAATATAAGGTATGAAATAGACCAGGTAGATATAATGGCATCATCAAGGTTTTTTCTGCATGATTTTTATACAGGTGTAAGTCTTTCGTTCAAGGAACCATTTTTGAATGGAGGTATTATTTTAGGATGTGATACAAAATTATGGTATACACGGGTTTTAGTTAAAAATTCTGAACACACTTTCTATCAGTATATGAATAAGGGGTCTGTTTTTTATGCAGGATTGTTTAAGGATTTTGCACTTACCGACAATGCCTTCAAAGCCAATATTGAATTTTCCACATCACTTTCTGCAGGCTATTCTTTTGGTAATAAACTAAAGGGGACACTTCTTTTGCCTGGAAATAAATTTATGGTTATTCCTGCCATCTCATTCAAATGGACAAAAAAAGATCTTTCATTTTCTCTTGGTGCTGATTACATGAAAACTGAATTTTACCATATCGGTCCGGTGTGGTTAAGATTTGGGGCTTCATATAATCTGTACTTCGATAATGTGAGAACTAATAGAAAAATTTTAAAGTGGTATTGATCAATATTATGAAAAATACATTTAGGATATTAATACTTCTGACTTTTGCTTTCTTTTTCTCATGTGAAGAACAGGGTCTTTTTATCAAATGTACTGATTGCATCTCGGA
>JGIcombinedJ21911_10000968_pt1 | contig 9866 bp, 10 predicted proteins | sample BarGraNGADG00211_FD_21911 | JGI IMG/M metagenome (IMG submission 21911)
CGACGCTGAAGCAGGTCCGCTCCGTTGATGCCGGCAGACCGCACCGCCACCAGCAACTCGTCGGGAGCCGGCTCAGGATCTGGCCGTGTCTGCCAGATCAGGTGGTCATCGATGATGGTGACTGCGTCCATGAAACCAGGGTAGGCGCGACGCCTGGCTTCCCTTGCCGTTCGGCCACCTCCATTCACCCATCCGCCCCTAGGATGACCTGGGTGAGATCATGGCCATGACGACCGAGTCGACTCGGCCGACCACGGGCATGGTGCTCCATCAGGTGTTGGCCCACTCGGCACTCAACTTTCTGCTCAATGACGGAGGGACGATCGAGGCCGACAACCCGGCCTCGATCGTGGTGACCACGGGTGGCCTCCGGCGCCGCTTGACCGAGACGGAGCGGCTACGCCAGAGCCGGGTGGCACTCCGTCGGATCCGCTCCAACCTGCGTACCTTCCGCCTGGTGGTCGACCCGGCTTGGAGCACATCTTTGCGGGCTGAGTTGGCCTGGTATAGCGAGTGCCTCGGAGAATTGAGAGATCTCTACGTGCTCCGGGACATGTTGTTGCTCAACGGCCCTCTGCTCTTGGACGAGGGAGATCTCGAACCGATCCTCGATATCGTCAGCCAGTCGAGCAGCGGTGCCCACACCCGGGTGGCGGAGGCCCGGGGTGGCGATCGTCACGCCAGACTTGTCGAACAGATGAACCTCTTGTGGGACAACCCGCAGTTCACCGACAAGGCGGAGAAACCTGCAGTCGAGTTGATGCCCACGCTCCTCCATCGGTCGTGGCGCGATGTCCGGGGAGCCGGTCGTACCGCCAAGAAGGAGCCGACCGATCAGAATCTGCACAAGCTCCGGATCCGCTCGAAGGGCCTCCGTTACGGGTGCGAGACCGTCGCACTGGTGGCGGGGGATCCAGCCCGCCGGACAACCCGGGCGACGAAAACGCTGCAGGGCAAGCTGGGCGATCTCCATGACACCTGTGTCTCGGTGGAATGGCTGGAGGCCCTGGCCGAGGACCATCCCGAGTTGGCTCGATCCACCGAAGGGTTACTGGTCGTCCAGAGAGCGACAGCCGCGGTCACCCGAAGGGGATGGAAGAAAGACCTCAAAGAGATCGAACGGCGATGGCACAAATGGCAGGGATAGCCGCACCGGCCAAGCCGTAGCGACAAGCGCCTAATCGTCCGTTTCGCTGACCCCGATGTGATCGGCTTCCCACAATTTGATGCCACCGAGGATCCCGGCGATGTTGTCGACGATGGTCACGTCGTCGTCGAGGTTGTCCCGGATGACCCGGCGGGAGTTGCCTCCGCCGATGTACAGGTGGTCGAAGAACGTGAGGGCCCGCATGTTCTTGATTGCCTTATGAACCCGCTTGTTCCAACGCTCTTCGCCGATAACCTTGCGGGCCGCCTCCCCGAGTTGGTCGTCGTAGGTCTCACCCTTTCGGAAAGGCTGGTGGGCGATTTCGAGATGGGGCATCAGGTGACCCTCGTAGAAGAGACCCGTCCCGAACGCAGTACCCAGGGTCATGACGAACTCGAGACCGTCGCCACTGACCACCGCGGCCCCTTGGACATCGGCATCGTTGGCCACCTTGGTGGGCATGCCGAATGACTTGGTGAGTGCGGTGGCCAGATCGAAGTCGGACCACAGTTTGAGCAGGTGATCATCAAACTCACTCCCCGGCCCGTACTTGGTGGAGAACTTCAGAGCGGAGAGCACCCGGCCGGCCCTGACCATTCCCGGGAAACCTACCGATGCCCGTTCGGCCTTGGGCAACGGGGCCACCAGTTTGCCCAATGACGCCACCAGCTTGTCGGGAGGGAGCGGATAGGTGGTGGCCACTTTTACCCGGTCGGCGACCATGACGCCGTCGGCGTCGAGCACAGAGGCCTTCAGCCCGGTCCCACCGATGTCCACCGCCAATGTCAGCGGATGGCGGGGATCGGATTTGGCGGTATCTCTGGGCGTCGGGTCTGGCGACCCACCCCCGTTCGGTGGCTGGCGGTCGCTCATCTCCACACGCTACGCCGCCGAGGACGGCTAGCGTCGTCCACCATGCACAATCAGCCCTGGCAGGGGGACACCTGCTCGCTCGTCGACGCCTTCCGCTCCGGCGAAGTCACACCCGTCGAGGCCCTGGAAGCGACGCTGGCCGCCATCGGCGCTTCGACCCTCAACGCCTTCACCCATCTCGATCCCGACGCCGCCCGGGCGAGCGCCACCCATGCCGACGTCTCGCTGCCCTTCGGCGGTGTCCCCATCGGGGTAAAGGAACTCGAGGCCGTGAACGGGTGGCCGTATACGGAAGCCTCGGTGGTCTTCGAAGACCGGATCGCCGACCACGACACCACCCAGGTCACCCGCCTGCGGGGCGCCGGCGCCGTCCTGGTCGGGCACACCGCCGCTCCTGAGTTCGGTGGGGTCAACTACACCCACACCAAACTGCACGGCACCACCCGCAACCCATGGAACCCCGAACGCACCCCCGGGGGATCGTCGGGAGGATCGGCGGCTGCGGTAGCGGGGGGGATCGTGCCGATCGCCTCCGGTGGCGACGGAGGAGGCTCGATCCGGATCCCGGCCGGCTATAGCGGCCTGTTGGGACTCAAGTCCACCTTCGGTCGCATACCGAAAGGACCTGGGGCACTGCAACCACCGCTGACCGTCGTCCTCGGATGCATGGCCCGATCCGTGCGAGACACCGCCCGTTGGTTCGATGTCTGCAACGGCTTTGATTCCCGCGACACCCTCAGCCTGCCTCGGGTCGAAGGGTGGGAGGCAGGTCTCGGCACTTTCGATCTGGCCGGCAAACGCGCTGTCATCTCCATCAACCTGGGAACGGCCATCGTGGAGCCGCGGTTGGAAGCACTGGTACTCGCCGCCGCCGAGGCACTCATCTCCGATGCCGGGCTGGCACGGGTCGACATCGTGGTACAGCTTCCCCGGGGTGGTCTCGAGTGGGCCATGTCCAACCTGGTCGGGCTGGCCGGAGAACTCGGTGATCGCTACCCCGATTGCAACGACGACCTCACTCCGGAGATCCAGCTCGGCATGAACCTCGCCAGTCATAACTTCAACGTCAAAACGGCCGGAGCGACGGAGATGTTCCGGATCGCAATCAACGAGACGATGGCATCCATCTTCGACCAGGTCGACTTCATATTCGCCGCTACCAACCCCGACGTAGCCTTCGCCGCCGAAGGCCCGATGCCCACCACGGTAGGCGACATCGACCTCATCGCCGAACATGGCTTCGAGACGGCCCTCTCCAACAACGGGTCGCTGACCATCCCCGCCAACCTGACCGGTAATCCCGCCGTCTCCATTCCGGTGGGTTTGGTGGATGGCTTGCCGGTGGGCCTCCAGGTCATCGGGCGACATCACCAAGAGCAGTTACTGCTGGAGTTGGCCCACATCGCCGAACGTGAGCGACCGTGGCCACTGGTGGCGTCATAAAGGTCGACCTCTGGGTTCCCACCATGGATCCGTTCACCACACCAGAACTCCTGGCCGTCATCGGCAGGGAGGCCGAGGAACGGGGCATCGGCACCATCTGGGTCGGAGAGCACGTGGTGCTGTTCGACGAGTACACCTCCGAGTACCCCTATGCCGAAGACGGCAAAATCCCGGCCCCTCCCAACAGTGGTCTCCTCGAGCCGCTGTCCACGTTGTCGTTTCTGGCCGCCCACACGTCCACGGTTCGACTGGGCACTGCCATGGTGCTTCTGCCCCAGCGCAACCCGGTGTACACCGCCAAAGAGGTCTCCACGCTCGACTGGCTGTCCAATGGGCGGGTCGATTTTGGTATCGGAGTGGGTTGGCTCGAGGAAGAGTTCAATGCCGTCAATGTGTCGTGGTTGCATCGGGGTAAGCGGACCGACGAGTATCTCGAGGTACTCCGGACGCTGTGGTGTGAAGAGCGCTCGGAATTCGAAGGCGAGTTCTACTCACTCAACAAATGCTCGATGTTTCCCAAGCCGGTACAGAAGCCACATCCGCCCATCCACATCGGTGGAGAGAGTGATGCGGCCCTGGCCCGTACCGCCCGGGCCGGGCAGGGTTGGCACACCTTCAACCGGAAACCGGCCGACCTCGCCGCGCCGCTGGCCAAGCTCGATGAGTTGCTGGCCGAACAGGGGCGGGCCCGGTCGGACATCACCGTCACGGTGTGCCCCTACTTCGAGCCGCTGGACGCCGCCATTGCCGAGGAGTATGCGGAGGCGGGCGCCGACGCGGTGTCCGCCCTGCTGTTACCCCTGGGACCCGACGAGGTCGCCTCGGCCCTCGATGCTCTGCAACCCATGCTCGAGCGGGCCGCCGCCAGCTGATTTCGGTCGCCAACCGCCCAGGCGGTGTCNCCGGATCAGCCGCGCATGGCGACGGGCAGTGACTCCATGCCGCGCAGCACGACGTTGGTCTTGTAGGTGGGCTCGTCGACGGTCACAGCCAGATCAGGAGCCCGCCGTACCAGTGAGGTCAGGGCCACCTGGGTCTCCATCCGGGCCAGGGGCGCCCCCAGGCAATGGTGGATCCCGAAGCCGAACCCCAAGTGGTTGTTGGAGGTGCGCCCGACGTCGAACCGCTCCGGGTCCGGGAATTGGTCGGCATCGTGATTGCCCGAGGCAATCAGCACCATGACAAAGTCGCCGGCCCGCAGGGTCACCCCGGCGATCTCGATGTCCTCGATCATCGCCCGCCCGGTGAGCTGTACCGGTGACACGTAGCGCAGCATCTCCTCCACCCCGCTGCGGGTCACCTCCGGATCGGTACGGAACCGCTCGAGCTGATCGGGGTGGCGGAGCAGGGCGAGAGTCCCGCCGGATATGAGATTGACGGTGGTTTCGTGGCCGGCCACCAGCAACAGGATGCAGGTCGACAACAGCTCAGCCTCACTGAGTACGCCGCCATCGTCCTCCACCTCGACCAACCGGCTCAGCAGATCATCACCGGGTGACCGCCGGCGTTCGGCCAGCAATTCGAAGAAGTACTGCGCAAACTGCATCACCGCGTCGTCACGATCCTTGATGGCCTCGCCGGTGAGCAGAAAATCGGGATCGAGGCCCCGGGCCAGGGAGGTGGACCACGACTTGAAGCGATCCTGATCCGCCACCGGCACCCCGAGCATGTCGCAGATAATCCGCACAGGTAGTGGGTAGGCGAAGGACTCGAGCAGATCGACCCGGTCAGCCTCGAAGGCGGTATCGAGAAGTTCGTCGACGATCTGTTGGGTACGCGCCCGTAACGACTCGACCACCTTCGGCGTGAAGGCCTTGGAGACAAGTCCCCGCAGCCGGGTGTGATCAGGTGGGTCCCGGAAGAGGAAGGGGCGCATGTCGCGCATGGCAGTCACCTCGGGGTCATCGGCACCCGAACCGAAGCGGAACTCGGCCGACAATCGCTCGGGATCGATGTAGGCGTCGTCGGCGCTNGTCCGGCGATCGCGTAGCAGGGCGAGACAGTCGGCATGCCGGGCGAATACCCAAAACCCCAAAGCATTCCGGTGCANGGGGGCCCGCTGGCGAAGGTCGGCATAGAGCGGGAACGGATTGNTGGCCCACTCGGGGTCGAACGGGTCGAAGACCGGATCGGGNGAGGGGGGTGGCGGGGTCGAAGAAGTCACCCGGTGTCGGCCGTGGCCGCGTCGAGCAGGGTGGGATCGAACCGGAGCTCGCGACGGGCCATTGCTTCCCAAAACCCGGCGAACCCGTTTCCGTCATGTCTTTCGAAAAACGACCGGGCCGGTTCGGGAAGGGGACGTCCCTCCCCCACCGCGGCCACATGCCACGCCGTCCGGCAGCGCTGTTCGAGGGCCACCGCCCGTTGGTGGGCAGCCCGGATGCTCGAGCCCAGCACGAACACGCCGTGGTTGGACAGCAAGGCCAGGTCGGCGTCCCCCATGGCGGCCACCGCCCGGGCTGCCGAATCCGGGTCGTTGACCGGGCCGTCGTACTCGTCCACCAGGGCGAGGCGCCCACCGCCCAGCGCTGAGCTCTGGTCATGGCAGGTGGAATGCGCTGCAGGTCGGCCCAGACCGTGCCGAAGCGAGGGTGATTGTGCACGGCCACCGTGACGTCGGGACGCACCCGGTGAAGGGCCAGATGGAGTGGGATGCCGAGCGGAACCGGCCATGTGCCCTCGAGGAGGTTGCCCTCGAGGTCGATGCGGATGACGTCCTCCGGTCGGATCTCTTCCCAAAGCAGCAGCCATGGGTTGCACAGCAACGTGCCGTCGCCCTGACGGTAGGTGATATGTCCGGCCAGGTGGTCGTCGTACCCCTCGCGCCACAGGGTGCGGGCGAGGATGGCCAACTCCTGATGCGGGGTGAGGTCGGGCAACAGCTTGCTCATGGGAGGCACACCTCGGGGAGCGGCCACCGGTAGAGACGGGCGGCGTTCTCGTGGGTCATTTTGCGGAGGTCGGCCACCGGGAGGTGGCCCCACTCCCGATCGATCACTTGTTGGGTGTCGGGCCAGGTCGAGTCGCCATGGGGGTAGTCCACCTCCACCATCACGTGGTCGACACCGATGCGGTCACGGGTGCAGATGGTGGAGGGGTCGTCAATGGTGCAGAACCAGAAGTTGCGTTGGAGCACGTCGGAGGGACGCAGCAAGCCCCCGGCAAACTGGTTGCCATAGCCCGAGCGATCGACGATGTTGTCGAGACGGTCGAGAAGCATGGCCACCCATCCGATTCCTCCCTCGCTCATCGCCACCTTGACGCCGGGGAAGCGCACCGGGAGGCCCGACCACAACCACTCGGCACAGGCGGTCAACGACAGCTGGCCGAACAGGGTGGCCCCGAGGGCGACCATGGGGGAATCCATGGGAAGGTCCCCCATGCCCGACGACCCGACGTGTAGCGAGATGACCGTGTCGGTCTCCTCGCACGCCGCCACGATGGGATCCCAATACGACGTGAAGATCGACGGCAGGCCGATGCGGTGGGGTCGCTCGGGCAGGGTCACCGAACGGAAGCCCCGAGCGGCGTTGCGCCGGATCTCGTCGGCGCCGAGTTCGGGGTCGGACAGGATGGTGATGCCACAAGGGATGATCCGGTCGGGGTAGGGCTGCCACCATCCCTCGTACAGCCAGTCGTTCCACGCCCGGGTGACAGCCACGCCCAGCTCGGGGTCGGTCGCACCGGAGAATACCCGGCCACAGAACCCGGTGATCTGCGAGGGGAAGTTGAGCGAGGCCCACACCCCGTTGATGTCCATGTCGCGGATGCGCTCGTGGATGTCCCAACAACCCCGTCGCATGTCCTCGAAGCGGGTGGGCTCGAGGGTGACCGACTCGGGACGACGCCCGGCCACCGCGTTCATCCCTACCTGGGTATAGCGCTGGCCGTCGAACTCCCAGAGTTGGTGGCCGTGCTCGTTCTCGACGATCCGAGGGGCGAGATCGGCAAACCGGTCCGGCAGGCGCCCCTCGAACATGTCCGGCGGCTCGACCAAGTGGTCATCGACCGAAATCACCGTGTACTTGATGACACGCGGTTCGGGATCAGGCAGCAGGCCGGCCCCTGTACTTCCCTCCTGCACCATCTGACTCCTGACCGGCTCACTCGTGACCGACATGATCGTACCGGAGCTGACGTGTGGTCCTGTGGGCGTTCGTCGCCGGCCCAGCCCACCGGCTCGCTCACGAATCCAGATTGATCTCAACCGTCCCCCCGACCCGATGCCCGGGCGGCGAGCACCGGGTCGTCGAAAAAGGTGCGCAATCGAAGCCACGCCGGCGGCAGTCCCCCGTAGACGAGTACACCGTCGCCCAGAGGAATGCGACGCAGGGCGTGCGGGGGCGCCAAGCGACGGCTCGACGGCGACCGGGTGGTGGTCGGGCCTCCCTGGCCGCCGAATGTCGTCGCCGGCAGAAACACCTCCTCATCGCCGATCAAGTGGCTGGCGTGATCGAGGGTCGAGGGATCGGAGATGCCCGAGAGGAAGACCTTGGCCCGGTGATTATTGACCACGGTGGCCGCTCGGGCCCCATAGCGGGCGGTGATCTGGGCCAAGTCGTGCCAAATAGTGACCAGCTGTATCCCGTGACCTGCGGCCGTCGAGGCCAAGGAATCGAGGTCTGAGAGCGGAGCGATGTTGGCCGCCTCGTCGAGCACAACCAACAGCGGCGGGTCGAGGGGGCTCCCGGTGCGGGCAACTGTGTCGTAGACATGTTCGAGCACCTGTCGGAGGACAGCGGTGAATAGTGGGCTCAAGCGACGTTGATCGTGGGCCGGGGCGCAGAGGTAGAGGGTGTTGTGGCCCGACACCAACCGGGCCGGTTCGATGTCGGATGGGTCCGTGCCTTCGAAAACGCTGTCGGGTCCGAACTCGCCGGAGCCTTCGCCGCCAAACGGTTCGAGGATGGTCTCGACGGTCGTGTAGATAGAGCTGCGCTGGCGCTCCTCTTTCCCGAACAGCGCATGAGCGGCGGCGATGGCCTCGGGTATCCCCGCGGCGTACAGGTGGTCGAGCACTTCGGATTCCTCCTGGGTATCCACCCACCTGACAACGTCGACCATCTGCAACCCACCGCTGGCCGCGGCAAAGAGCAGCGGCGCCAGCATTTTGGTGGCCGTGGCATACCAGAAGTCCCCGTCGCTCATGGTGCCGACCGAACTCTTGCCCACGTCGGTCATCGATGCTGCCGCCCGACGGGCTCCGGGCCAGGTCCTTGACATCGGCAGCGGAGACCACCGCACGGCCGGGAGCCCGGTGGACCCGGTTGGATCGAAGCAGGCCACGTCGCCGCGACTGCGCCGGTAGGCCATGGTGTCTCCGACCAGATCGGCCTTGATGCTGGCGGCAATCACCGGTCCCTCCCACCCCAGTATGGCCGGCACCGCGAAACCGCTCGTCTTGCGTGACTGGCTGGGACCGAACACGATCACCGACTGACGCGNCTCGGCCGAAATCACCCGTTTTCCGACCACCCCGAGGACCAGGCGCCCCGGTGGCGCGGCTGGCGACCCTCCNGTTCCCTTGACCATCAACGATCGGAGATCGGCCGGTCGGGCCCACCGGGCGGCACCGAGCCCCCGATCTCCAAGCCGGCCGCGCTGGACAAGCCGGCCGAGCCTCGATTCCCTCCCCTCGCCCGGCCGGATTTGTGGCCGGATCTTTCGACNCCTCAACGCCGGCATCCGGCGCTCGGGGGGGCGTGTCGAGCGCCGGACGCCGATCCGAGTGCCACCGGTGGCACGAGATCCACGGTTTGCATCTGGTCGATCCCGACCGACCAGACCGGCCACCGNGAATGCCGCCACACCGATCACTGTGTCTGCGAGGGTGGTCATACTCACGCCATCACCGGCCGTCTGGTTCGCCGACCGGTCCCTCTGAAGGCGGGTCTGGCTCGCCGATCATGGCTGCGTCGGTATCGATCAACACCCGCTCGCTCGATGCCAACCGGTGCTCGACCAGAAACGACCTTCGGCCCACCTTCCAGAGCGCCATGCCACGACGGAGTTGGGTGACGAGGGCTGCCTCCGTTGAAGTAAGGCCCAACAACTCGCCTGTCCGCTCCACTTCGCCTGGAGACTGGGCATAGATCACCCGGGTCTCAGAATCCGCCAACAAACCCTCTGCCAATGCCACCTGCTCGGAGTCACTGGCTCCCACTGCCCGCAGGTCCGACATCCGGTGGAGTACCGCCATGTTGGCGATGCCCAATGCCCGCGAGAGTTTCCACGATGCCTGCAGCCACCGGGCGACCCCGAGGTTGGAGAGCATTCAGTAAACCCACGTCTTGTGAGCGGTGTCCGCAACGGGGTCTCAGGGCATGAACCCGCAGCTCAGAGAGCCGAAAGGCCAGATCTGCTCCCGTTCACTGGTTCAGTCAACCACCGGTGTGGCGAAGCC
>JGIcombinedJ21911_10000972_pt1 | contig 9861 bp, 7 predicted proteins | sample BarGraNGADG00211_FD_21911 | JGI IMG/M metagenome (IMG submission 21911)
CTCGTGGAACTCCAGCTGTCTTCGCCTGCTGGCCACCAGGCCTTCAGGCCGGAAGCGCATCATCAGGACGAGCAGCAGACCGAACAGCAACAGACGGTAGTCCGAGAAGAAGCGCAGTTTCTCGGGCAGGAGCTTCAGAATCACTGCTCCGACCAGGACGCCGACGATGGTGCCCATACCGCCGAGGACGATAGCCGCGAGCAGGAAGGCCGACTCAAGGAAGATGTACTGGTCGGGGGTGACCGAGACGTCTTGGTGGGCCTTGATGGCGCCTGCCATCCCGGCCAGGAAGGCTCCGGTAGCGAAGGCAAGCAGCTTGAGCCCGAAGACGTTGACGCCCATGGCCTCCGCGGCCTTTTCGTCTTCGCGAATGGCCACCCAACCGCGTCCGATGCGGCTCGTGTTGAGGCGATGGAAGACAAGGATGATGAACGCGAGCAGAAGTAGGAGCAGGAAGTAGTAGTTGGAGAAGCGGGCAATCGGAATGCCCAGGAGATTGTGGGTGTCACCAAAGTTGAAGCTACCGAAGCTCAGGTCCGGGATAGCCGGGATGCCGTTGGGGCCGTGGGTCAGGTCCGGGCCGTTGNTGCCGTCGAGGTTGAACATCGTCAGGCGGAAGATCTCACCGAAGCCGAGGGTGACGATGGCCAGATAGTCACCGGACACACGCAGGGTCGGCGTGCCGATGATCAGGCCGAGGGTGGCGGTGAAACAGGCCGCCACGAGAACGACCACGAAGAAGGGCGGCTTCCACCCGATCGTGGCGAACCCAGACGTCGAGAGAGTAGCCCCGACATAGGCACCCGAGCCAAGGAACGCGATATACCCGAGGTCGAGCAGGCCGGCGAGCCCGACCACGATGTTCAGGCCCATGGCCGCCGCCGCGAAGACAAGGACCTGGGAGGCGATCGACATGTTGGCGTCGGAGCCGCCCTGGGTGAGCGGGAAACAGAACGCCACCGCGAACGCAGCCAGAATCAGCTCGCGCTTGCGCCTGAGCGAGACGTGTCCTAGCCAGGACAGAAGCCCCGCGCGAGTCGCGGTGATCGCCATGCCCGTTACGAACACGAGGAACAGCACGAACACCATGGCATCGGCGAGGCTCAGGGCGTATGCCGTGCCGAACAGGAGCGCAGCCATGATCACCACGATGACGAGGATCTCGGCCCAGCCGGGCAGGAGGGCTTCAGCCAGGTCGCGGGTTCTGGAGGCCACGACCAGTCGTGAGGCGACAAAGAGCAGCACCGCCCCGAGGAAGGAGATCCAGCAGCCCGGCTGCACGTTGATCAGGCCACCGGCTTCAACGGTGATGGCCACGACGACCACCGTCATGAAGATGAGCGTCCAGTCGGCCAGGGCGTGTAGACCTCGCGCGGTATGAGCCCATTGGCCCAGCCAGGTCATCATTGGGCCCTTCTTGGCCAACAGCAGGATGACGGCCTGCAGCGCCAACGCGATCGCCATGATCTGCAGNCCGCCGGGGTTGAAGGCGATGGAGAGGTCGCCCAGGACCTGCGGGTCATAGCTCCAGGAGAGCAGGGACCCGATGATGATCAGAGCGGCGCCGGCCAGGCCCAGCGGCAAGGCCTTGGGGCCGTGTTTGGCCAAAGCGGCTTGGGGAATGTTGGGGATGGTGATCATGCGCGGTCCACCGCCTTCTCGCCGAGCAGACCTTGTGGGCGGAATACGAGTACCAGGATAAGCAGGACGAAGGCCCAGACGTCCTTCCAGGGGCTGCCTCCGAACTCGCCGGGGATGTACTGGGTTGCCATTGCTTCCACTATGCCCAGGACCAGCCCACCAACGACAGCACCTGCCACGTTGCCGATGCCGCCAAGGACCGCCGCGGTAAAGGCTTTGAGGCCCGCCAGGAAGCCCATCCGGAAGTTGATGTTGTGGTTCTGCAGACCTTGGGCCACACCGGCAACCGCAGCCAGGACCGCGCCGAGCGCGAACGCCACCACGATGATCCGGTCGACGTTGATGCCCATCAGACGAGCCGTGTCCTGGTCCTGGGAGACCGCCTGCATTCCGTGGCCCATCTTGGTGTGGTTGATGAAGTACCACAGCAGGGCTGAGCAGACGATGAGGGCGCCGATGGTGAAGATCGCCTCACGCGCGATGGTCACGCCGCCTATCTGTATCGCCGACCCTGTCACCACGTCGATCTCGGGGAACGGGATGATCGACTTCGCGTCCGGCAGGTTGAAGGGGTTCCAGCTGGTGAACGGCACGTTGTTGTAGTTCAGCCGGACGGCTTCCTGCAGGAAGACCGAGATGCCGATGGCAGTGATCAGCGGAGCCAACCGCGGGGCGTGACGCAGCGGCCGATAGGCGAACCGCTCCATCAGGACGGCTGTGGTTACCGACGCGATGACGGCGCCGATGATCATGACCGGCAGCGTCCACAGGGCGGTGTTCCCTTTGAAAAGCACCAGAGAGGTGGTCAGAGCACCGAAGGCTCCGATCATGAAGACCTCGCCGTGGGCGAAGTTGATCAGCTGCAGGATGCCGTAGACGACGGTGTATCCAACGGCGATCAGCGCGTACAGCGATCCCAGGCTCAGGCCATTGACGAGCTGTTGGATGAAGGTTTCCACCTTGGGAGCTCCAGTGGTCAGATTCGACAATGCCGTAGGAGTGGGCGGCTGCCCACTCCTACGGCCTTAAGGGTCGAGTTACTTGAATGCTTCGGTGAGAACCGGGACCCACTTCAGGTCGGTGACTTTGTAGACGGTCAGCACCCGGCTGGTGGTGTCACCGAACTTGTCGAAGGCGACCGGGCCTGTCACGCCGGCGAAGTTGACCTTCCCCAGCGCGTCGATGGTGGCCTGGCGAGTCGAGGCCACGTCGTTGGCGCCCTTCAGCGATACCTTCAGGGCGTTGATGATGGCGTTGGCGGCGTCGTAGGAGTAGGCGCCGTAGGCGGCCGCGGGCTCCTTGTAGCCTGCCGCCGCGTAGTCGGCCAGGAACTTCTTGCCGGCGGCGAGCGAGTCGGTCGGCGCGCCGACCGAGGTAGCGAGGTCACTGTTGGCGGTGGCCCCAGCGAGCGTGACGAACTTCGGGTCGTAGATGCCGTCGCCGCCCATCAGCGGGACGTTGAGTCCGGCTGCCTTCATCTGCTGCGAGAGCGGGCCCGCCTGAGGGTACTCGCCACCGTAGTAGATAGCCGCGGGCGCGGTCGGCTTCACCTTGGAGATGACGGCCTGGAAGTTGGAGTCGTCCGGGTTGATCGTCTCGGCAGCAGTGACGGTGCCGCCGAGCGAGGTGAACTTCTTGGTGAAGGCGGTGACCAGACCCTGGCCGTAGGTCTTCTTGTCGTGAATCGTGGCGACCTTCTTGATGCCGGCCTTCTGGTACAGGTACTCAGCGGCGAACGGACCCTGCACGGCGTCCGTGGTGCAGGTGCGGAAGTAGGTGGGGTAGGTCCGCACCGGTGCCGTGGCGAAATTCGGCCCCTGGGTGAGCGACGGGTTGGTGTTGGCGGGGGAGACCTGGACGATCTTGGCGGTGGCGAGCACCGGCTGGGTGCTCTGGGCGACGCTGGAGTTCAGGTTGCCCACGACCCCGGCGACATTGGTCTCACCGGCAAACGCCGTGGCGGCGTTCTTGCCCACGTCGGGCTTGCCTTCGTCGTCCTTCGGCTCGACCTTGAGCGTCCAGCCGGGGATGGCGTTGTTGGCGTTGGCTTGCTTCACTGCGAGCTCGACGGAGTGCTGGATGCCAAGCCCGAGAGCCGACAGGTCGCCGGACAAGGGTGCCATGACGCCGATGACGGCAGTCTTGTTGCCGTTCGAAGTGCTGGTTGTACCGCCTCGGGAGCCGCATGCTGATAGGGCAAGCGACGCAACGAGCAACGACGCGCCAACCCGTAGAACTGAACGTTGATGCACGTTTCCTCCTGAATTGTCATCGCCCAGGTAGCATCCTGGACCCCCGCGAAACCGCGGCAGAAACGAACACTAACCCGGGCGGCGATCGTGTGGGGGCGTTCCCGCAGTTGTGTTGCAGGGTCGTTACCAGCGCGCTGCACAGTCGTATCGGAGCGGAAACGCCGGCCAGACCCGAATAGGGCGCTCCATCAAGGGGCGAAAGGCAGGGATGCCATGACGTGCGGACGCTCCCATTCCTGCTATCCCTACCTGTCCGGCAGGTGAACCACGAGTGCCTTGGCCACGTTAGGTCTGGGTAACGCGCAGATCGGCTCCATCGAACTGCTGCATCCCAAGACGGCCACCCGAAATACAGGAGGACTCAGTGAGCCAATCTGACCAGCTCCCCCCCGCCGAGCACCCGGCGACAAGTCACATTGATCGCCGTACGGTCATTGGCAATGTCGCCGTCGTGGGTGTGGGGGTCGCCGGCGCAGCGACTCTTGCGGCATGCGGNGGTGGTGCGGCCAGCACGGCTGGCGGCACCGTGGGCGCAGGGACTGGTTCTGCGGGCTCGGGCAAGGACGTGATCAAGGTCGCCGACATCCCGGTGGGTGGCGGCAAGGTCTTCGACGCCACAAAAATCGTGGTGACCCAGCCCAAGGCAGGGGAGTTCAAGGCCTTCAGCGCTGTCTGCACCCACAAGGGCTGCACGGTGGCCGGCGTGGCCAATGGGACCATCAGCTGTCCTTGTCACGGAAGCACCTACGACGCCGCCACTGGTCAGGTCACCGGCGGTCCGGCACCCGCGCCGCTGCCGAGCAAGACCGTCACGGTCAATGGCGGCTCGATCACGATCNCCTGACTGGCTGCCAGGCCTCTTGCTGCACAGGGGGGAGGGACAGGTGGCTTCACACCCTCATAGAGTGAGGCTGTGGCCGACCCGTCGTCATACCGCCCAAGACCGGGGGAGATCCCGGTTGACCCCGGCGTCTATCGCTTCCGCGATGGCGATGGTCGGGTCATCTATGTCGGCAAGGCCAACTCGCTGCGCTCGCGGCTCTCGTCATACTTCCAGGATCTTTCGGCGCTTCNCCCGCGGACGCGGTCGATGGTCACCACCGGTGCCAGCGTCGAGTGGACCGTCGTGGCCAACGAGGTCGAGGCGCTCCAGCTGGAGTACTCGTGGATCAAGGAGTTCGACCCGCGCTTCAACGTCAAGTACCGCGACGACAAGTCGTACCCCTACCTGGCAGTNACACTAGGTGAGGAGTTCCCACGGGCTCAGGTGATGCGCGGAGCCAAGCGCAAGGGGACGCGATACTTCGGTCCCTACGCCCAGGCGTGGGCGATCCGCGAGACGCTCGACCAGCTCCTGCGGGTGTTCCCGATGCGCACCTGCAGCAGTGGCGTCTTCAGACGTGCNGGCCAGGTCGGCCGGCCGTGTCTGCTCGGTTACATCGACAAGTGCTCAGCTCCTTGCGTCGAGCGGGTCAGCGCCGATGAGCATCGCGTGATCGCCGAGGACTTCTGCGACTTCATGGCGGGCAACACCGGCAAGTTCGTGAAGCGTCTCGAGGCACGGATGAAGGCTGCCGCGGCCAAGCTCGACTACGAGCAGGCGGCCCGGCTGCGCGACGACCTCGGGGCGCTGACCAGCGCGCTCGAGAAGTCGGCNGTGGTCCTGGCCGATGCGACCGATGCCGATGTGTTCGCTCTTGCCGACGATGAGCTCGAGGCCGCGGTCCAGGTGTTCCACGTCCGGGGCGGGCGGGTGCGGGGTCAGCGTGGATGGGTGGCCGAGCGCGGGTCCGAGGACGCCGCGGAGCTGTCATCGGTCGTCGAGCACCTGCTNCAGCAGGTCTACGGCGGCGAGTCGCCCGAGGGTGTGCCGCATGAGGTCCTGGTCCCCGTACTGCCGCCGGATCCGGTGCATATGGGGGAGTGGCTCAGCAGGCTGCGCGGTGCCCACGTCGACCTGAGAGTGCCCCAGCGTGGGGACAAGCGCGCGCTGATGGAGACGGTGCGGCGCAACGCCGAGCAGTCGCTGGTTCGTCACAAGGTGGCCCGGGCCGGGGACCTCACGGCTCGCAGCCTGGCGCTGCAGGAGCTTCAGGACGGACTCGACCTGGCCAGTGCGCCGCTGCGGATCGAGTGCTTCGACGTCAGTCACGTGCAGGGCACCAACGTGGTGGCCTCCATGGTGGTCTTCGAGGATGGGCTGCCACGCAAAGCCGAGTACCGACGGTTCATCGTCAAGGCCGCCTTGGGTCCGAGCGGGGACGCCAACCCGCAGATCGACGACACGGCGGCCATGCACGAGGTGCTTACCCGCAGATTCAAGCGCTATCTCGACGACCGGGTCGAGGCTGGCGATATCGAGGGCATGGCGATCGATCTCGACACCGGCCGACCGCGACGGTTCGCCTACCCACCTAGCCTTGTTGTCGTCGACGGTGGCCTTCCCCAGGTCAACGCCGCCCGGGCAGCGTTGGTGGAGCTGGGGATCGATGACGTCGCCCTGGTCGGGCTGGCCAAGCGTCTTGAGGAGGTCTGGATCCCGGGCCAGGAGTTCCCGGTGATCCTTCCGCGCACGAGCGAAAGTCTGTACCTCTTGCAGAGGGTGCGGGATGAGGCCCACCGGTTTGCCATAACGTTCCATCGTCAACGGCGCTCAAAGGCGATGACCGCCAGTGTGCTGGATGACATTGCGGGATTGGGCGATGTCCGGCGTAAGGCGCTGCTGCGCCACTTCGGCTCGGTCAAGCGACTCAAGGAGGCCTCGGTGGAGCAGATTCAGGAGGTGCCCGGCATCGGGGTGGCTCTTGCTGACACGATTCATGTGACACTGCACCACCCGACGACCCCGACTGCACCGGCCGTCAACGTGACGACCGGCGAACTGCTTTCTTGACCTGACTTGCTTGATAGGGACCGCGTGCCGACCAGACAGCGAGGACAGCAATGACAACCGCNTCTCCCGACCCGCACACCACAGCGTCTGAAAGCGGTCCGGGGCCGGTCAACGACCCGGATGCGACCGAGCTTGTCATCCTCACCGGTATGAGTGGCGCCGGTCGCAGCACCGCAGCCAATGTGCTCGAGGACATCGGTTGGTATGTCGTCGACAACCTTCCGCCGCAGCTGATACTTCCGATGGCCACCCTGGCGGCTCAAGCCTCTGATGATGGCGTCAGGAAGGTCGCGGTGGTGATCGACGTCCGCAGCCGCACGTTCTTCACCGCATTCCGTGACGCTCTGCAGGCCTTGCGCGTGATGGGCTGGGCGCCGAGGGTGATCTTCGTCGATGCCACCGACGAGGCCCTGGTCCGACGCTTCGAGAGCGTGCGGCGCCCACACCCCCTCCAGGGTCACGGAAGAATGCTGGACGGCATCATCCAGGAACGAGAGCTGCTGGGGGATCTGCGTTCCGAGGCTGACGTCGTGATCGACACCTCCGGCTTGAATGTGCACCAGCTGTCGGCCAAGGTGTCCCAGATCTTCGCTGGTGCCGATGGTCCCCGACTTCGCATCGCAGTGATGTCCTTCGGCTTCAAGTACGGCATCCCTTTGGATGCTGACCTGGTCTTCGACATGCGCTTCCTGCCCAACCCGTTCTGGATCCCCGAGCTCCGGTCCAAGAACGGCACGGATCCGGCTGTGGCCGCATACGTCATGAACAAGCGGGGAGCAGGGGAGTTCGTCGACCGGGTCGTCGACCTGATGCAGCCCATGATTGTCGGCTACCAGCGTGAGGGAAGGCGCTACATCACCCTCTCCGTGGGCTGTACGGGCGGCAAGCATCGCTCGGTGGCTGTTGCCGAGGCGCTCACGGAGAGACTGAACGGCGAGGACGTCGCCACGATCCTGGTTCATCGCGATCTGGGACGCGAATGACCAACCCGGTCGTGGTGGCCCTTGGGGGCGGACATGGTCTGGCTGCCTCGCTTACGGCTCTCCGGCTGCTCACCGACAAGATCACGGCGGTGGTGACCGTTGCCGACGACGGCGGCTCCAGCGGGCGCCTGCGCGATGAGTTCGGTGTGCTCCCGCCCGGAGACCTCCGGATGGCCCTGGCGGCGCTCTGCGATGACACCGAATGGGGCCGTCAGTGGCGCGACGTGCTCCAGCACCGGTTTGCGGGCGAAGGTGAGCTCGGTGGGCACGCGGTGGGCAACCTGCTGATCGTCTCGTTGTGGGACCTGCTCGGGGACACCGTTGGCGGCCTGGATCTGGTGGGTCGGTTGCTCAACGCCCGCGGCCGGGTGCTCCCGATGGCCGCGGTTCCGCTCAATATCGAGGCCAACGTCATGGGCGCCGACCCGGTTAAGCCGTTCGAGATCTCGACGGTGGTTGGCCAGGCTGAGGTGGCCACGACCAGCGGGCGGGTTCTCTCGGTGCGGCTCAACCCACGGGAACCCCCCGCCTGCGACCAGGCGGTGGAGGCCATCCAGGCCGCCGACTGGGTGATCCTGGGACCGGGTTCCTGGTTCACCTCGGTCATTCCGCACCTCCTGGTGCCCGGCATCCATGACGCGCTCATCAACACTCCTGCCAAANGGGTTCTCACACTCAACCTCGTGATGAATACCGGTGAGACTGTGGGCTTCTCGGCGGAGAACCACCTCGAGGTCCTCGCTGCCCATGCTCCTGAGCTTCGACTGGACGTGGTACTCGCTGATCCCGGAATCGTCCGTGACGAGGCATTGTTACGGCGTGTTGCCGCGGACATGGGGGCAGAGCTGGTTCTGGCGAGCGTGGGAGACCACAGGCGCCAGGGTCAGCACGACTCACTTCGGCTTGCCGCGGCATACCGCGACATGATCCGCTGAAATCCACGACCTGTGGCNGGCTCTTGAGTTGCAGACCAGTGGCAGGATGGCCCCTATGGCGATGACGGCGAAAGTCAAGGACGAGTTGAGCCGGCTCACTGTTACCAAGCCGTGCTGTCGCAAGGCTGAAGTGGCCACGACCTTACGGTTCGCCGGTGGGCTGCACATCGTCGGGGGGCGGATCGTGGTCGAGGCCGAGCTGGATACCGCGGCCGCGGCGCGCCGACTGCGCAAGGACCTCGCGGACGTCTACGGCCACAGCAGTGAGATCCTTGTNTTGTCCGCCGGCGGACTTCGCCGTGGCAGNCGCTATGTCGTTGGAGTCGTCCAAGACGGCGAGGCGCTGGCCCGTCAGACCGGGCTGATCGATGGCCGGGGTCGCCCGGTGCGTGGTCTGCCCCCTCGGGTGGTCAGCGGTTCGGTGTGTGACGCCGAAGCTGCCTGGCGCGGTGCGTTTCTAGCGCATGGATCCCTGACCGAGCCCGGCCGGTCCGCTGCCCTCGAGCTCACCTGCCCCGGCCCTGAGGCCGCGCTGGCGTTGGTGGGTGCGGCGAGGCGACTGGGCTTGCAGGCCAAGGCTCGCGAGGTGCGNGGCGTGGACCGCGTTGTCATCCGCGACGGCGATGCGATCGGGGCAATGCTGACCAGACTCGGCGCCCATGAGTCGGTGTTGGCCTGGGAGGAGCGCCGCATGCGACGGGAGGTACGCGCCACCGCCAACCGACTGGCCAATTTCGACGATGCCAACCTGCGCCGTTCTGCACGCGCTGCCGTAGCGGCCGGCGCCCGGGTCGAGCGAGCGTTGGAGATCCTGGGCACAGATGCCCCGGACCACCTGTGCGAGGCCGGCAAACTGCGCCTAGAGCACANGGAAGCCAGCCTGGAGGAGCTCGGTCAGCTGGCTGACCCGCAGATGACAAAGGACGCGGTGGCCGGCCGGATCCGTCGCCTGCTGGCCATGGCTGACAAGCGGGCCAGCGACCTGGGAATCGACGGCACGGAGGCCAACCTCACCGCCGATATGCTGGACGCCTGAGTCCGACAATTCAGTTGGCCGGAGTCGGCCGGCTGAGCTGTTAAGGGCTCGCCCCCGACAGGGAGGGCGCCTGGTGACCCAACTCACGGATCCCCTAGGCTTCTCCTTGACGATGATGTCA
>JGIcombinedJ21911_10000985_pt1 | contig 9806 bp, 11 predicted proteins | sample BarGraNGADG00211_FD_21911 | JGI IMG/M metagenome (IMG submission 21911)
GAGGGCGAAAGCACCTTTGTACCCAAGACAACCTTGCACCGCTTGGGCAACCCAGGCAAGGTCCCGCTGGAGATCATCGAGGTTCAGAATGGCGAGTACGTTGGCGAAGATGACATCGAGAGAGTAGACGATGCATATGGGCGCGCTTCGAGACACGAGCGGCCGTAACGCGTTGGTTGCCGCGAGCTTACTGCAGGATGTGGCAGATGTTTGAGGCCGTGGATGGTGGAGGCTTGCACCTGATCGGAATGGATAAGTCTGATGCTGAGGCAATAATGTGGTGAGCCAGTCTAAGGTGAAAAAGGTACTTGCGCTTGATTTGTTGTGTCCAAAGGGGCACGTTGCATTTGACTCAGGTATCATCGATGCGCTGGGTCAGTGTGCCATCGTGCATGCGGCTGTCGCGAAGGGGTACTTCGGCCAGGAACCGCCACATGGGGCATCAGTCGTCTATGAAGCCCCTGCATGGCTATTTACACCCGCGTCCAGACTAGGCTTCAGGGTCAAGCAGCTGCTCGTGGTACTATGCTGGGCTGTCAAACTCCGTTTGGATTCTTATGATGTCATCTTGGTGCTTAGCTATGAAACCATCTCACTCTTGTTGTCTATCGGGTTGTTTGGTCGACGGGTGCACTTGTATGTATTTGACCACGTTAGTCTCGACGACCTGGCTTCAAGAGTCAAGCAGTGGTCTTTTCAAAAGCTGTCGCGACGAGTGCATCACCTCGTCCTGGAACAGTACATGGTCGCTGTTGTCCGCCGGTTCGGCGGACCCATGGTACACGTCTCTGTCATCCCCCATCCAATGCGATACTTCTCCGCTCCCGAAACCGAAGACGTCAAGGATGATAGTGGGAACGCGTGCCTTTCCTGCGTGGGGCCGAGCCAGAGTAACGACGAGTCCTTCATCGAGTGGATGATCCACGAGGAGACATCGACTAACGTGCTTCGGCAACACAGTGTGTCTCTGGTCCTGCACTCGAAGAACTCGTCGTTCGATGACGGTTGGCTTCGTGTCTATGGTAGTCACTTGAACGACAATGCATACGAAACGCTGCTACGCGGCGCTGATCTGGTCGTCCTTCCCTATCCACAGACGTTCGCGAACAGGGTCAGCGGCGTCTTGTTGGAAGCGTTGGCTTGTAGGAAGCATTGGATCGGAACCGACACTCCTATGTTTCGAGACTATGCCTTAATGTATCCCATGCTGGGACAGGTCTGCCAAACGTACGAGGAGCTCCTTATTGCTCTGCTGCAGGTGACGAGGGAGGAATTGCGGATGACCCCGGACAGCGCTTGGGATGCGGTTGCTAACGCACACAGTCGGGCCGCCATTGCCGTGGCGTTAGCAGAAGTGCTGGAGTTATCACAATGAGCACGGTGGCACGGGCGGTGCGGCATGAGACTACAGAGGAGGATGCGTCTAGCCGACGCTCGTTCGTGACGGTGCTCGTCTGCAGTCTTCTCATAAGTGTATTCGGCGAGACACTGGCATACACGAGAGCCGGATTGTGGGGAGTCATCTTGGTTTCGATCGTCGTGACTGGCTTGCTACTTGCGAAAAAGAGGCTCTTGGCCACCTGTCTGCTGTTCTCAGTGGCGCTGAATGTCAGCGAGTACAGCCGCGATATCTTGTCCAATACTGGATTTTACTCCATGAGGACAGTGGTGTTTATGGGCAACTGTCTGGCTAACTGGTTGCTCATCTTGACAGCAGGAGTATGCATCTTGACTCTGGGGCGACGCAAGATGAAACTCCTTCTCGCGAATGGATTCATCCGTTTTTGGTCATTCGGGATGTTGTGGTTTGTCGCGGTGGGAGCTGCCAACTGCGTGTGGGCTGGCAACCCTTGGAGCTACTTCCTTGCGGAACTAGTGCTGCCCGTGATTCTCCTTCTTTCCTATGTCATTGTGTGGTGTCAACCAGTTGCTGGTCGGCGCTGGATGGCGACCGTACTCATGACGGTAGTCCTTGCTAGGCCATTCGCCACAGTTTTGGCTCATCTGCTCCATTTCCATGGTGGTGTATTCGAGATTGCCACCTATGCCCCTCTTTCCTTTTTCGGAGTGGCCATATTTGGTCTGCTCTTCGCCGGGAAACAGCACGCTATGCCCCGTTGGATCGTCTGGTCATGCGTCTTGGCCGAGCTATACGTCCTGACCTTTCAGCTTGCTGGCAAAGACTTCTTCACGCTCGCTATTGTCATCCTGCTCGGAGTCGTGGGGGCCAGAGGCTGGCAGTCGGCAATCAAGGTGGCTGGCGCCCTAGCCGTCGTTGTCCTTCTCATCCTGATGTTCGCGTTTGCATTTAGCCAGGGTCGCGTCTCGTCCTTTGCCTCTGAGAAGGTTGACCAAGCACTGTCTCTTCTCATAGACGGCCCCAAGGCCATCTTCGACCCGGAATGGGCATATGCGATATCGGCGTCGCCTCAAGTGCGCGTCCTCGAATTCACTAACATAGTTCGAGATTTGGCACAGTCCCCCTTGGATCTTCTGTTTGGGCGTGGCGCTGGGGGCAGCTTTAGTGACTGGCGTTATCCGTTCGTTTTCGTGGGCAGTGCATTCTCAGCGACCCAGTGGGAGACAGGACGGTTCTACGCGGTTCACGAGAGTTTGAATGTTGTCCTTCTCAAGTTCGGTGTGGCTGGACTCATAGGCTGGGTCGTGGTAGTGTTGCGCCTCATCCGACGCCTGCGTGCTCAGAGCGAGAGCCGGCAGTATTTCCTGGCGTTGTGCACAGTGTTGGGTGTTTTGATTATGCTAAACTATAGCGGTCAGATACAGATGTTTATGGGAGCTGCGCTCGGCTTGGCAGGGATTCCTGATCGACCACTTGTCGCGTCCCACCTTGGTGCCCGAGCGACTGCTTCTGCACTGCCAAGTGACTGATGCTATGTGGCAAGTGAGTCGAGGATACCATGGAGCAGACTGGCAGGGCACATGTGTGTCGAAGGGGACGAAGGTTGGTAATGACCGGTAGCATGGTGTTCTTGATGTCGCATATTGCGGGCGAATGCATAAGCAAGCTCTTGGGGGTCCACTGTTTGACTCTAGATGGGTGTGTCATGGTCCTACGGGCCAGCATGCTAACTTGGCGCGGTCGTGCCAAGTACGTCGCCACTCGTCACCATGTATACCTGTTGGATGAGTTTAGTCGGGGCGCCCTCCACAGCGCACGCCTGGATGCAAGTCATGTCGGGTAAGGCCGCCAAGTCTGCATTGCTCGCAGCACGTCAGGGCCCCGAGCTGAACAGCCGCGGCCGTGATTTGGCGGCCAGGCTTATTGGGCTGGGGTATAGCGTGGAGTTCATAGCACAAGTCGACTCCGCCGAGAACGCGTCATGCCCGTTTGGCGCTAGACTACATACTGTCGTCAGTGGGCTGAGCTTGCATCAGCGTAGCCGGTTTCACCTAACTGGATTAACAGACTGGCTACGTGCCAACTGGATTGCACTAAGAAGCTTCTTCAGAGTAAACCCTGGTCTTGTTGTCGTCTGCGATCTTGGTTTTATGCCGCTCCTGTTGGTTGCCAGACTGACGCGCAGGGGGCTGGTCTACGCTCCCCACGAAGTCTGGTGGGGGATGAGTGGCTACTCGGCTCCCCTACGTGGCGTTATTGCCCTGTGCGAGCGTTCCGCCATTCTTGCGAGCAACCTAGTACTGATGACCTCTGATGAGAGAGCAACGCTGGTAGGAGAGAGACTGCGAGTCAGTCGATCTGAAATGCTCGTCTACCCGAACTATCCGGTTCAGAGAGCTAGTGACAGTAGTAGTCCAATGGACTCCGTCGGGGCGAGTTTGCAGCAATGGAAAGCAGGCCGTGACCCGGATTCCCTGATGCTCATGTTTCAAGGAGGTCTTGAGGAGCACCGTGGGATCGAAACGCTTTGCCAGCTGGCCGAATCTTGGAGCTCGGTGACTGTGGTGATCCAAGGCGATGGTCCATTGTCGGAATATGTCGACCACCATGCCAGTCATAACCTGGTTCGGTGGCCCCGATGCCAGCCTGAGTTGACCAGCATGTATTTGGCGGCAGCCGATGTCTCCTTTGTGTACTACCTGGGAGTGGACCTGAACTCAAGATGGGCGGCTTCCAGCAAATTTTACACGAGTATCTTTGCGGGAGTCCCGGTTCTGGCGAATCGACTCGACGCTTTCTCCGCTTTTTCGCAGAGGTTTGGTGCAGTGTTGTTCTTTGAAGACCTAAGTGTAGCAGGGTTGCAGAATGTGCTGGAATGCCTCCTCAGGTCCAAGGCAGCCCTGGCACACCTTCAAGCCGAAGCACGCGGCGCAGCGGTACTTCTTCGAGAGGATCAGCGAACCAAGATGGCAGCATTGGACTCTGCGCTAGAGAAACTTGTGTCGAATCTCGAGGCCTGATGGTGGATCATGAGCAGACCGGCCGGCCTAGTTCATGAGTTTGAGTGGACAGCGAGATGCTGAGGCGTCTCCGAGATGTGTCGTGCGAGTGCTTCTGCTTGGGGGAACTGGCAGGCGAACAACGTCGTGCCCCTTGCACGTGGGTCGCGGCTCGGGATGAACGTTAACCCCTTATCAAGAGGACGAGGACGCGTAGGGATGGCTGGCGCGAAGGTGTTTCTGCTACTAGCAAGCGCCGGATCTTTTGGCTGAGAGGGCGGCGGAGCCATGCGAGTGCATGTCGACCCAGTCCAAGGAAGGATACGGTCTTCCAGTTATAGGTGGGCACATGTTCTATTCTCGAATTGGTGAAGGAAAGACTCATGCAGGAGAGTGCTCATGGATATATGCAGGCTGATGTCTTGTATTGATCTCACTTCGTTCGCGTTGGCGAGATGGGGCGCTCTCGTGATTGAGACGCTGATGTGCAGGGTAACAGTCATCTCCACCGAAACATGCGGCGCGTCGGTATTACTTCAGGACCCAAGTTTGGGCTCTGTCATACCAGTGGGCGACTGCTTGGCGCTGGCGGACGCTCTTCGGGAGCGCGCGAGGCTGGAATCAGTATCTCAGAAGGAGTGGACGTGGATATGCGACCGGAGTGAATGCATCTGGGGTTCGTCAGATTCACAGTATCTGTTGAAAGTCATCTCGAGCACCGACGCCGCAACAACTTCGCCTCAAACCTCATGGCTGGTCCACCGACCATCGTCTCCGCCCATGACGGTAGGCTTTGATGGACCGAGCAGGGCTGACGACGTTGCACAGAACCTGATGGACCGCGGGCTCATCGCTTGCACGGCGACGGATGTACATGATGCAACAAAGCGAGTGCCAAGCAGTATCTGGAATGAGTGGGGAATGGGTCTGCTAGCTGCGACGGCAGGGGAGGGCTGACTAGATGGTACCAAACGCTAATTCTTGTCACTCAATACGGAGCAAGGCCCCACTGCGTATTGGCTTTGCAGGGGGTGGCACGGACGTGTCGCCATATTTGGAACGATATGGAAGTGCTGTCTTGAACGCCACGATTGACAGGTATGCGCACGTAAGCCTGGACCTCAGCCGCCAAGATTCGATCGAGATAGTAAGTCTCGACTACGCAGTCACTCTGCGGTATGACATTGACAGGGTACTAGCGTTTGATGGTCAGCTCGATCTCATCAAGGGAGTACTCAATCATTTCCGCGACCAGTACGGCCTGCACTCTGGGTTCCGCATGTTTCTTTCCAACGATGCGCCACCAGGTTCAGGTTTGGGTTCTTCATCGGCGATGTCTGTCGCCTGTGTGAAGGCACTTGCAGAACTATTGCGATTGCCATTGGGCCCGGGCGATATTGCGCAACTGGCGTGGCAAATCGAGCGACAGGAGGTTGGTCTTGCAGGAGGGAAGCAGGATCAATGGGCTGCAGCATACGGGGGGTTCAACCTTCTGGAGTTCAATGAGAAGGAATCGGTAGTGACTCCTCTGCGGATACGCCGTGATATTCAGAACGAACTCGAGTCTAGCATCGTGCTGGGATATGCCGGGATGACCAGAGATTCCGGACATGTGATTGGACAGCAATCAGCGAATATCACATGTAGTACGGATGGCACCATTGAAGCGCTTGATCAAATGAAACACTATGCGTATGCGGCCAAGGATGCTCTGGTGCAGGGACACCTTCGTGAATTCGCAGAAATCCTGGATGCTGAGTGGCAGGCAAAGAAACGTGTAGCGACAAGCATTACCAATCCAGACATTGATGCCATGTATGATACGGCAATATCCGCAGGCGCGTGGGGTGGCAAAATATCCGGTGCTGGCGGGGGAGGCTTTATGGTGTTCGCGTGTGATCCAGATGTTCGACCAAATGTGATGGCGACACTGTCCACTCATGGCGTCCAGCTGATTCCTTGTGGGTTTTCCGACCAGGGGGCCGAAGCGTGGAGGGTCCGATAAACTATGAGTAGCACTGTACCGGGTTTGGAGATCCACCTCCGCAACGCTGCTGTCCTGTTCAACGAGACAGCTGATATTTGTGCGCCAGATATCGCTGCAGCGGCGAGCCTCTGGGTCATTGCGATTCAGACTGGTCACAAACTCTTGTTCTTTGGCAATGGTGGCTCAGCCACGCAGGCTGAGCATCTGGCCGCAGAGTTAGTAGGGAAATTCTATCACGTGCGTCGCGCCCTGCCGGGCATAGCGTTGAGTACGTCGGCTGCTATCCTGACGGCGGTTGCCAACGACATTGCGTTTGACCAGGTGTTTGTCCGGCAGATTGAAGCTCTGGCAGTCGCAGGAGACGTTGCTGTAGGGCTGTCGACAAGTGGCACTTCGGGAAATGTGGTGCTCGGCATTCAGCGGGCCAAGAGCATGGGACTCAAGACAGTTGCTTTGACGGGTTCCTCAGGCGGAACGCTTCGTGACTTGGTCGATGTCTGCATACAAATTCCATCCACGGACACGCCTCTCATCCAGGAAAGCACATCTCAGTATCGGTCATCTCTTGTGCGAGGAGGTCGAGCGGTCCTGTGGCTGACAAGTGTAACGTCGATGTGGTCATTCTAGCTGGGGGGAAAGGCACTCGTGTCGAAGCTATCACGAATGATGCGCTTTCCAAGGTGATGCTGCCGGTCAACGCACATCCGTTCCTTGCGTATGTCATACGCCTCTATGCCCAGAAAGGGTTCAGACATGTTGTCTTGGCTACGGGGCATTGCGCCGAAGGTATCCAGGACTACTTCGGCAATGGCGAAGCATATGGTGTTGAAATATCCTATAGCAGCGAGAAGGAGTCACTTGGCACGGGAGGAGCCCTTCGACTGGCGTTGTCTCTTGCACAGACTGACAATGTGCTGGTTATCAATGGGGACACATTCTTTGACGTCGACGTCGAGGCATTCCTTTCACAACATATCGGGTCTCACGATGTGGTGACCGTGGCTCTCATCAATCAGGGAGGAAGCAGCCGATTTGGAGTCGTCAGAGTGGATGCAAACAATGCCATTCAGGAGTTCTTGGAAAAGTCGCCCTCATTCGGGCTGGTCAGTGGTGGTGTATACGTGGTCGATAGGGGTAAGATGATATCGATCATCGATACGCAATTTCGGCAACGCCCGTTGTCGCTTGAAAACGACGTATGGCCGTATCTGGTTTCACAAAACGCTGTGCGTGGAATGGAATTTCATGGAACCTTCTTGGACATGGGAACCCCGGAATCTTACGCTGCTGCGGCAGCCGCATTGAGGGACTATGACTGCTAGAGCAGCAGTGTTCCTTGATCGTGACGGTGTCATCAATGAGAAGGCACCGGAGGGTCAATACATTGTGCGTTCCGATCAGGTTCGATTACTGCCTGGGACCGCTGAGGCGATAGCGCGACTCAATGCGGCCGGCTATCTCGTGATTGTGCTCACGAATCAGAGGGGCATCGGCAAGGGGCTCATGAGTGAAGCCGATTTCTGGCTAGTCATGCAGTGTATTAAAGAGAAACTGAGTCTCGCCAAGGCCCATCTGGATGCCGTCTATTTCTGTCCTGACGTTGAGGATCAGTCTCCGTGCCGAAAGCCGAACGTTGGCATGGTCGAGCAGGCCTTGCGGAACTTTCCGGACATCGTGCTCGACAGGTCTTGGATGGTGGGAGACTCGGTCTCTGACGAAGAATGTGCTGCCAGAGTGGGCATTCGTTCTGTCCTACTAGGGGCATTGCATCATGAACACACAGAGGGTTCTCAGGGGATTGCAGTGGAGTCGTTACGCATGTTCGTTGAAGGACTCATGGAGAAAGGGGAGCAACTATGAAAGGCATTGTTCTTGCTGGTGGCACCGGTTCTCGTCTGTCACCCCTGACGGCTGTGACCAACAAGCACCTCTTACCCGTGGGCAACTACCCCATGGTGTTTCATCCTATTGCACGCCTCAAGCAGGCAGGCATCAAGGATATTCTTGTCATCACTGGTCGTGATCACATGGGCGATGTCATCGAACTGCTGGGCAGCGGACATGATTTCGGCCTGGACTTCACCTACAAGGTGCAGGACCAGGCAGGCGGCATCGCCGAAGCGCTAGGACTGGCCCGTGGTTTTTGCTCGGGCGATAGCTGCTGCGTCACTTTGGGAGACAACATCTTTCAGGACGACCTCACACCGTCGGTCGCAGCCTTCCAGCGCCAAGGACGGGGTGCGCGGGTCCTCCTCAAGGAGGTACAGGATCCAGGGCGTTTTGGCGTGGCCGAGTTGTCCCAGGATGGGCATATCCTGAGTATCGAGGAGAAGCCAGCCAAACCCAAGAGCAACTTGGCCGTCACTGGCATCTATATGTATGATCCTCAGGTCTTTGACATCGTTCCAACGTTGACCCCGTCTCATCGTGGCGAACTGGAAATCACGGATATCAACAACGCATATATCCGCGCCGGTACCATGACGTACGATGTCCTGCGAGGCTGGTGGACAGATGCCGGCACCTTCCCCTCCCTGCGTGCGGCCAATGACCTGGCACAGAACATGGACCTTGGTCTCGATGAGAGGAGAGGCCGACAGCATGAGTAAGTTCACCTTTGAGCCGTTGGCTGTACCAGACCTGATCGTGGTCAAACCGACCGTATACGGTGACGCACGGGGGTTCTTCCTCGAGACCTACCGTGCAGACGAGTTTGCAGCGGCTGGTATCACGAACACCTTTGTGCAAGACAACCATTCGCATTCGACCCAGGGCGTCCTGCGCGGTCTCCACTTTCAGAAGACGCACCCACAGGCAAAGTTGATCCGCTGCATAGGTGGTCGCATTCTTGATGTTGGCGTCGATCTTCGATCTGGTTCCCACACGTACGGCCGGTGGGCCGGTGTCGAACTCAGCAGCGACAATCGCTGGTCGCTCTTTATCCCCAAGGGCTTCGCACACGGTTTTCTTGTCTTGTCCCCAGAGGTCGATGTCGAGTATCAGTGCGACGAATACTACCACCCGGAGGACGAAGGTGGCCTGCTGTGGAACGACCCTACTGTGGGTATCATATGGCCTCTTCCTGTGGACTCCACGCCTCTCCTATCCGGCAAGGATCAGCAGTGGCCTACCCTGACACAATGGGAGAAGAGATGAGCGCTATGAAGCTGCTCATTGTGGGCGCCGACGGCCAGCTGGGCACCGACATGGCGCGTCTCCTTGCGCCCCTTGCCGCTGTCACAGCGTTGACCTTGCATGACCTGGACATCACGGACCGGCCTGACCTCAAAGAGGCCATCGAATCTGCCCACCCGGACGTCGTGGTCAACTGTGCAGCTTACACTGGGGTGGACCGGGCCGAGTCGGAACCGGACGCGGCGTACCGCGTCAATGTCCTTGGCGCCCGCAACGTGGCCCAGGCCGCTCGGCGCATCGGCGCCCGGGTCGTGTACTTCTCCAC
>JGIcombinedJ21911_10000993_pt1 | contig 9779 bp, 5 predicted proteins | sample BarGraNGADG00211_FD_21911 | JGI IMG/M metagenome (IMG submission 21911)
AGCACTTGTCGTCATGTATTCGATCAACGTTTTTCTCACTTTTTCTCTGTCTCAATTCGGTATGGCAAAGTTTTTTTTCCAGAACCGGCATAAGGACGAGAGGTGGGCAAGACACATCGTTATTCATCTCATTGGTTTGATTCTCTGTGTGACCATCTTGATCGTAACTGTTTATGAGAAGTTCGGTGAAGGAGGCTGGGTTACCCTGGTCATTACGGCAGTTTTGATTGGACTGTGCTATTTAATCCGGCGTCATTATCTTAAAGTGCGTCAAGGGGTGCGTCAACTGGAGGAAATTTTGTCTGAAATTCCGTCCGGGCACGTTCCTAATGAAGAACCGCCTAATCCTAATGAACGGACGGCCATTATGCTGGTCAGCGGGTATAACGGGTTTGGCCTGCACTCCTGGCTTTCCGTCTTTAAGGAATTCCCCAAGCTCTATCGTAATTTTATCTTTGTATCCGTGGCGGAGATTGATTCCGGCGCCTTCAAAGGTGCGGCGGAGATTGATGCTCTGAAGGCGTCGATTGGGGAGCAACTGGCAAAATACGTTAAACTGGCCAGATCCTACGGGTATGCTGCTGATTATCGCATGGATGTGGGAACAGACGTAGTTGAGACAGCGACCAACCTCTGCCAGAATATTGTCCAGGAGTTTCCTAAATCATCAGTTTTTACAGGAAAGCTGGTTTTCCGCAAAGAACATCCCTTCCAAAGAATTCTGCACAACGAGACGGCCTTCGCCATCCAGAGGCGCCTGCAGTGGGAGGGCATCACAACTGTTATCCTGCCGGTTCGGGTGAATATCTGATAACAGTTCCAATTTTCAGAGAAGGAAAAAAATATGTCTGGCGCGGATAAAAAGATATGCTGAACATATTTGGCCAAAAAAACTCTTGAATTTAATCAATTAATCGTGCATTTATTAATGTATAAAAATCAGTGCGTTAAAATCTCGCTTTCGTGCCTGTCGCACTGGCAATTGACAGGAGTATTTTGATCTCCGCTTTTTGACAATTGACTGCAATGATCCAACCAACTCCATTTGCTTAAAGCAGGGAGAGAAGGAGGATTTCATACCATTTCTAAATCAAAGATGATATCGAGGCGGCAAGAAGGAGACGCGTAGGGAACGATTTCAAACCGTTCCTTACAAATACGTTGAGGAAGCCGACGACCCAGGCATGCGCCGGGCTGCGTTGCCAACAAAGATAGCGCTTTGATTTAGAAATGGAATCAAATCAATAAAGGAGGGAGGTGATATTGTTATTTTAACCGCGGTGATAGGAACAGCTAACAGTAAATTCGTAAACAGGTTTTATTAATTAGAATAAGGAGGTAGTTATGAACGCAGCAGTACTATTGATTATAGCAGCTGTTTTATTCTTTTTAGCTTACCGTTTTTACGCAAGGTTTATTGCCAAACTCTTTGGAGAAAATGATCAAAATCCCACACCGGCGGTTGCAATGAAAGATGATGTTGACTACGTACCGACGAAACCGCTTGTTCTGTTTGGGCACCATTTTGCCAGTATTGCCGGCGGCGGACCTGTTATCGGCCCCACGGTCGCGCTGCTTTTCGGGTTTCTTCCGGTCTGGTTGTGGGCAGTGTTAGGCACCATCTTTATTGGCGCGGTACATGATATGACAGTTCTTTTTGCCAGCATCAGAGAAAAAGGCAAGTCAATTTCGGAAATCGCCAAAACGACTTTGGGAAACACTGGATTTTTTCTATTTATTAGTTTTACCATACTTCTGCTTTTGCTTGTAACGTCAGCATTTCTGGGCTTGACAGCAACGGCTTTGACTTCTTTGCTCTCCCTGGATGTACTAAAGTTGGCCCCGGATCAAACTATTGTGAAGACTATTGTCGATGGCGGGGTCGTCAAGGCGCAGATCGGCGGTATCGCCTCAATGTCCGTTATCGTAATAACCTGCTTTGCGCCGGTTATTGGCTATCTGGTTTATAAAAGAGAAATCAATGTTTATCTTGCGTCCGGAATAGCTATTGTTGTTTGCATTTTCTCTGTTATCGTGGGAATGAATTATCCGGTTTCGCTGAGTCCCAATGTCTGGATGATCATCCTTTCTTTCTATACTTTGCTGGCCGCGGGTATTCCTGTCTGGATTATCTTGCAGCCGAGGGATTTTACCAATTCGTTTTTGCTCTATCTCGGAGTTGCGGCATTGTTTGTTGCCGGCATCGTCGCGGGCTTTAAAGGAGTTACATTTTCAGCCCCGGCTTTAAATGTGGCGGATGGAACAAGCAAGTTAGGTCCCATCTGGCCCTTCCTATTCATAACAGTCGCCTGCGGCGCTATTTCCGGTTTTCATTCATTAGTTGCCGGCGGCACAACCTCAAAGCAGATATCAAAAGAAACGGATGTGAAAAAGATTGCTTTTGGTGGAATGTTGTTAGAGGGTTTGCTGGCCATCGGCGTGGTTGTTGCCGTAGGATGCGGTATGGCGTTTTCGGATTATACGAATATTGTGTTTCCGACAATCGCCGGGGCAAAATCAAATCCAATTTTAGCATTTGCCGCCGGAACAGGAGGACTACTTGATAAGGGATTCGGAATTTCGCCGGTTTACGGGACAATTTTTGGAATCCTGCTGGTAGAGGGCTTTGTTGTAACAACGCTGGATACGGCAGTGAGGTTAAACAGATATCTTTTTGAAGAACTGTGGCAGGTTATTTTCAAAAATGTTCCGAAAATAATGAAATCCTATCTCTTCAACTCTCTTCTGTGCGTGGTTTTAATGTATATTCTGGCATACAAAAATGCGTTTTTGGTGATCTGGCCGATATTTGGTTCCGCTAACCAACTGATGGCTTCACTGGCGCTGATTGCCGTTTCCGTTTGGCTGGTTAAAAGAAAGAAGACGGCGTGGTTTACAATACTGCCGGCAGTATTCATGATGATAACAACCCTGTATTCTCTGGTTGTTTTGCTGATTGAAAAATATATTCCCAAGCAAAACATCATGCTGTCTGTAGTTGATGTATTGCTGATTGTCCTTTCCATCGGTGTAATTGTTTTATCCTATAAGAAATGGAAGGAGTTGAGGAAGGGCGCTCAGACCACAGGGAGCGTTGCGTAATAAAGATATTATAAAACGGGTTTAAATATCCGTGATCGGAGAGGGACAGCTCAGGCTGTCCCTCTTGTTTTTCAGGTGCCCGATGGGCTTGCCACTTGTGGATAAATATGGTTTAGGAGAACAATTCCCAAAGGGAAAAAACTTTAACAAATTCGCGGTTTGAATGTCACTACGCAAATATAAAATAAATTGGCTGCTTGCTGCCGTTATTGCCTTTATTGTGGCCATACTGTTTGTCTGGGAATCCAATAATCTAAAAATTGAAACTGATATTCTGGAATCAATGCCTAAAGGCGATCCGGTATTGTCCGATGCACGCCGGATTATCAAATACTTGCCGGTTCAAGACAGGTTGATCATTGATATCAGCCGGGAATCGACGAATAAAGACGAACTGGTCAAAGTTGCATCTGTCGTTTCAGACAAGCTCAGAGCAAGCGGACTTTTTACCAAGGTTGGAATCACTGACGAGGCGCAATATTTCCCGGATTTGATGGCGCACGTATCGGATAATCTGCCTCTCCTTTTTAATGCGGAGCGACTGGAAAAGGAAGTTAAGCCACTCTTAGAGTCGCGCCGTGTAAAAGAAGCTTTTGCCCAAAACCGGCAAAGTCTGGAACAATTAGAAGGAATTGGTCGCAGTGCCATGATGGCGAAAGACCCGCTGGGCTTTTCCGGGATTATTTTCCGGCAAATGTCGGCTTTGCTTCCGGCAGGCAAAACTCAATTTTATCAGGGTCAACTCATTTCGGAAGATGGGAAGCACACACTAATTATAGCAAAAATTGCCGGATCGGGAACGGATACTGCAACAGGCGCCAGAATATCGGCGCTTCTAAATGATATCGAAAAGAGATTACTGTCCGTAGATGATTTAAAGGGTGAAAAATATTTACTTCATGCAGCAGGTGCTTACCGTGCGGCTCTGGATAATGAGACGGCTGCGCAGCGAGATACGCGAATTGCGATAATCCTGACTATTCTGGGCATAGCCGCTCTGCTTTTGTTAGCCTTTCCCCGCCCGCTCATTGGCCTACTGGCGCTGCTGCCATCTACAGTGGGTGCTATAGCCGCCTTGTTTGTCTGTTCCTTTTTCTTTAAATCCATTTCGATTTTGGCCGTCGGTTTCGGCGGAGCCATTATGGCCTTTACCGTGGATCTGGGTGTTACCTATCTGCTCTTTCTGGATCAGCCGCAACAAACATACGGACGGCAGGTGGCGCGGGAATTATGGTCAGCGGAGCTTTTAGCTGTATTGTCAACTGTCGGCGCTTTTCTCCTGCTGCTCATCAGCGATTTCAGAATTCTGGCCGAAATAGGAGTTTTTTCTGCTTTCGGCGTTACCTTTGCGTTGATTTTTGTTCATTTTGTCTTTCCGAAAATTTTTCCGTTAATGCCGGCAGCAACCCGTCCGAGTAATCCAATACTTCTCAATGCTTTAAAGAAAATTGCCGCCCCGGCCAGATGGAAGCTGATTGGCGCGTTTATTTTTGGCGTGATCATGTTATTCTTCGCCAAACCTGTATTCAATATTGATCTCAACTCCATGAACTCGATGAGTAAAGAGACAATTGCCGCCGAAAATAGTATACAAAAAACATGGGGTGATCTTTCCGGCAAGTGTTATGTTTTTTTACAGGCTTCCAGCATTTCTCAGTTGCAGCAGAAGAACGATCAGTTGATGACAATATTATCAAAGGACATTCAAGCGGAAAAACTGTCTTCCGTATTTCTGCCTTCTTCTCTGTTTCCTTCACCGGAAACTGGCATGAATAACTTGGCGGCCTGGCGCAATTTCTGGAACAGAGAACGTCTGGCACTTCTCAGGCGTGATGTTAGTGTGGCAGCGCGGGAAAATGGTTTTGCGCCAGGAGCTTTTGAGCCATTCTGGCAAGTTATCAATAATAAAAATCTGCAATCTGGTGAAATCCCTGAAAAATATTTGGAAATGTTCGGGATTACGAAAGGCGCTGACGTATATACTCAGTTGAGTCTGCTTAAAACCGGGAAAAATTACAATGCGGAAGATTTCTTCTTACAGCTCACATCCACCGGTATGGCCGGCATATTTGATGTCGGCCTTTTTAATAAGAGGCTGGGTGATTTCCTGAAAAATATCTTTCTGGAAATTGCACTGATTGCGGGGATCGGCGTTATCCTGGTAGTATTTTTATTTTACCTCGACTGGATGATATCACTGGCCGTGCTGGCGCCTGTCGCCTTTGCACTGGTATCAACACTGGGGACAATGAAGATAATAGGCCTTCCACTTGACATCCCAAGTATCATGCTTTGGATTATCATCATGGGAATGGGGATCGATTACGCCATTTATTATGTTTGTTTTTATCAGCGTTATCGCGATGAGAGCCATCCGGCAATGGATACAATTAAGATGGCGATGTTTCTCTCCTCTTTTACAACTTTGATTGGTTTTGGTGTGCTGGCTTTTGCTAAACACGCTCTTTTGCGGAGCATCGGTTTGACCTCTCTTCTGGGTATAGGTTATTCAATAATCGGAGCATATTTAATTCTGCCCACGCTGATGAAGAAAATATATGCGCCGTTTAATTTTCCTTCCGGGCATTTGGTGATCGGTTCTCCAGAACACCTGCGCCGCTCGGTTTTGCGTTTCCGTCATCTGGAAGCATATCCGCGTCTTTTTGCCCGCTTTAAAATAATGATTGATCCGATGTTCAAGGAATTGCATCAGTATGTACAAAATCCCCGTAGCATTATTGATATCGGTTGCGGTTATGGTATACCGGCGACATGGCTTCTGGAAATTTATCCCCAGGCAAAAATATACGGTCTGGAACCAAACGCAGACAAGGTGCGAATTGCCTCGCAGGTTATCGGCAACCGCGGAAGGGTAGAATTAGGCAGGGTTCCCGATTTGCCAGTCGTTGAAGGTCTGGTTGATACGGTGATAATGCTGGATATGCTGCCTTTGATTTCCAATGAGGAATTGAAATTAGTATTGGAGCGTATTTATCAGAAATTGGCCGCTGATGGGTCGCTGCTTATTCGGGCGACAGTTCCTTTGGATAGAAACGCTCCCTGGAGACGCTGGATAGAATCAATTCACTTGAAATTATCAAAAACGCCGAAGTGCTTCCGTAAGGAAACAGAAATTGTTAATTATCTGACCGATGCCGGTTTTGCGGTTAATGTTCATGCTTCTGTGCGAGCTTCAACAAAAGAAAAATGGTTTGTCGGCAAAAAGAAATAAATATGGTGTAGCGGTCAACCCTTTACCTTGGATTTTCGGACGCTGAGGTAGAGCCAGGTGAGGCCCACAATCGCGGAAATCGTGGATGCCATGATAATTCCAAGCCGAGCCTCTTCAAACAGCGAGGGCTTGTCGGCAAAGGCCAATTGCCCGATAAAGAGAGACATCGTGAAACCAATCCCCCCGAGCCAGGCCGCCCCTAGGATATGGCGCCATTGGACGCCGCTGGGGAGTCTTGCGAAACCGAATCTTACGGCCAGCCAGGCGAAGCCCGAGATCCCGAAAAACTTCCCCAGAACCAACCCCAGAACGACCCCCAGCGTTAAGTGTTGAATAATAACTTCACGGAAAGGCATCGCAAATACATCCAGCCCGGCATTGGCCATTGCGAATAGTGGAATCACCCCGAAGGTAACCCAGGGGGAAAGATGATGCTCCATCCGCTGCTGGGGCGACTGCACGGCGGATGATGCCTTTTCAAGACTCTCAGCAGTGGCGTACATGCGGGTAATATCCAAAGGCACGTCGAGTCCCTCAGGATTGACGGCCGACGAGCGGAAGGCGTTCCTCATTTCATCAAGTTGTTCGTCAAACTGCTGCGGCGTGTAAATTGGAAGAGTGGGGATCGTAAAGGCCAGGAGCACGCCGGACAGGGTGGCGTGTATCCCCGATTTCAGCAGGGCCAGCCACAGAAAAATTCCCAGGATCGCATAGGGCAAGGCGTGTCGGATGCCCCCCCGGTTGCATAGAATCAGGATGCCCAGTAGGCCAACTGCAACGCTCAGAAACGCCATATCGATGGTCTGCGTGTAAAAGAGCGCGATGATCAGTACCGCGCCCAGGTCGTCCGCAATGGCCAAGGCGGTCAAAAAAATGATGAGATTTTTTGGAATGCGCCAGGCCAAAAGAACAAGAATGCCCACGGAGAAGGCAATGTCCGTGGCCATAGGTACACCCCAGCCCGCTGCAGCTGGACCGGAAGGATTGAATAGAAAGTAGATGAACGCCGGCGTAAGCATCCCCCCAATTGCTCCTGCAACCGGAAGGGCGGCATTGCGCAAGGAGGCAAGTTCTCCTACCATTATTTCACGTTTCAGCTCAAGACCGACGAGCATAAAGAACATGGCCATCAGACCTTCATTCACCCATGCATGAAGAGACATTTCCATGTTCTGAAGACCCATCCCGATGCGCACGGGCGTCTCCCATAAATGTCGATAGGCGTCTCCCCATGGCGAACTGGCCACGATCAAGGTCAGCAGCGTCATGCCCATGAGTATGATCCCGCCGGCAGTGGTTTGCTGGAGAAACCGCTCAAATGGACCAATGATTTTCCCGAAAAGGGGTTCGAGAGGATAACGATGCTCTTTCATGAAGCTCTATTCCTGTAAAAATAAAATTCTGAATTCGTCAGGTTGTGGTATCGTGTTTGCCAACACTTCAGCCGCGCCGATTTTAATCCCTCTTCTTGAATCCGCCAAATATTCGCTTCAGACAATTTTTGATTCCCTTTATAATTGATGGAATAAACCAGCAGAAAAGTGCACCTAATATAATGACTGCAAGAACCAGCATTTGTTTATAGCTATTGTCTATTTCCATATCAAATCTCCATAATAAAAAAAGACCGCTACCTGATTACATCAATCAGATAGCGGCCCGGCCATCTATAAATCCTCCATAAGTCTTTTTGAACTTATGGACCCGTTTTTCACCTGAACAAATATATTTCCGCGCTGTAAAAGAACTTGATGTTTTTAATACCGCACAGATTAAAAAAATGCAAGCAGCTTATAAATCTTCTATACGTAACGAAGCTGCTAGTACCTAATTTGCCCAAGGATTCTGTTAATTTCGCGCAGGAGGCGTACGATTTCATGCTGACCATTCAGATAGAAGCGAGCCCGGCTGGCTTTTCTCCTTTCCACACGGACGGTGAAAATGTTTTCATTGTCCAGGCGGAATACATCTTCATCTGTCTCATCATCTCCGGCAAAAAACCCTTTCCTGCACCCTGTCTGATACATCAGCAATCTCAGAGCAGCACCTTTATCCGGGGCATCAACAGGAGTCAGGTTTTCGACACAGATACCGCTGATTCGCCGTGGTTGCGGTACCAGATGGTCGATTATGCGAAGAATCCGTACATGGGCGGCTTCGATGTCACCGGCGTGACGATAGTGAATGGATAACGTTGCGCCCTTATTCTCGATCACGATACCGGCACGGTCTTCAATCGGAAGCAGAACATCCAGTTGACATTGCCACAGGTTTGCCGTGCGGATAAATTCATTTTCTCTTTCTTCCCATCCCGGAAGCCCCTCCGCCCCATGGTTTCCGATCAGATAGCGAGGAGAGATACCAAGATGCAGCCGTGCATCTTTACGGGCACGGCCGGTAATGACCGCAACATCCGCATTCTCATTCAGGGTGGTAAATTCCTGCCGAATAGCCTCCGGAATCCCGATAGTACCGGGATATTGTGCGATGGGGGCCAGGGTGCCGTCGAGATCGAAGGCAAACATGGTGTTCCGGTCAATGAAACTTTTCATGGAAGTGAGGGCGGCATCCTCGAATAGATAGGTCAAATGTTCACTTACGCTCATAATTGAATGCCGATCCTTACCGCCAGTTTTTCGCGCTGTCTTATTTTGGAAGCATCAAGAAGCATCCTTCCTGCCCATCTGTATACATTGAAGTCGCGTACCATTGACCGCATGCTGCGCATCCGTTCCTGCTGTTCAAACTCGGGCATGGTGAGAGCCTGATAAAGGGCATCGGCCGTCTGTTCAATATGATAAGGGTTGACGATCAGGGCTTCATACAGCTCATGAGCCGCGCCGGTAAATTGGCTGAGCACTAGGACGCCTCTTTCGTCGTCACGTGCGGCTACATATTCTTTGGCAACCAGATTCATGCCATCGTGTAAACTCGTAACCATACAGACATCGGCGGCACGATAGTAGCGATTGACGTCTTCCGGTTCGTGATGCTCGACTTTCAGGTAAACCGGCTGATATGCCCCGCTGGAAAACCGCTGATTGATATGTGTGGCCAGCGCGCGAACACGGGCTTCGAACGCCTGGTATTCTTCAAGTACCGAGCGGGAAGGGGCGGCAATTTGGACAAAGGAAAATCGGCCGATCATCTCAGGATGGTTATCCAGAAGGCACTCGACAGCTCGTAAGCGTTCGAGGATTCCTTTTGTATAATCCAGTCTATCGACGCCGAGTCCCATTAGACAATTGCTGTCGATTTTCATGGTCCGCCGGATTTCTGCCCGGCAATCCTCTATTGACTGTTGACTTTCCTGCCACGGAGGCGGCCACTGAATAGAAATAGGATAGGCTTCCACGAGGGTCAGATTACCGCCGTGAAAAATGGTTGAAGATGCATGATCGACCCGCGTTTCCAGATACCGGTCGACAGTTTCCAGAAAGTTTTT
>JGIcombinedJ21911_10000996_pt1 | contig 9749 bp, 8 predicted proteins | sample BarGraNGADG00211_FD_21911 | JGI IMG/M metagenome (IMG submission 21911)
TTCGAGCCCGACGAGCCGGGCCCCAGCAAGACTTTCACTTACCAGCAACTGCTGGACGAGGTGTGCCGGTTCGCTAACGTGCTCAAGAAGCACGGCGTGAAGAAGGGCGACAGGGTCTGCATCTACCTGCCGATGATCCCTGAGCTGCCAATCGCGATGCTGGCCTGCACCAGGATCGGAGCGATCCACAGCGTGGTGTTCGGGGGCTTCAGCTCCGACGCCCTGCGCGACAGGATCCTTGACAGTGACTGCCACGTCCTCATCGCCTCGGACGCGTCGTATCGCAGCGGCAAGGTCATCCCCCTCAAGAAGAACGCCGACTGGGCCCTTCAGGAGTGCCCGAACGTCAAGGACGTGTTCGTGGTGAAGCGCGCCGGCTCAGAGGTCGAGATGACCGAAGGGCGCGACCACTGGTGGCACGAAGAGATGATGGCGGACGACATCAAGCCGTGGTGCGAGCCGGAGCAGATGGACGCNGAGGACACNCTTTTCATCCTCTACACCAGCGGCAGCACGGGCAAGCCCAAGGGCGTCCTGCACACGACGGCCGGTTACCTGCTCCACACTGCCCTCTCGCACAAGTGGATATTCGATATTCACGACGACGACGTCTGGTGGTGCACGGCTGACATCGGCTGGGTCACAGGCCACAGCTACATCGTCTACGGCCCTCTTGCCAACGGCTCCACCGAGGTCATGTTCGAGGGCGTTCCGACGTACCCGAACCCCGACAGGTTCTGGCAGCTCTGCGAGAAGGACAAGGTCACTGCCTTCTACACCGCCCCCACCGCCATCCGCTCACTGATGAGGCTCGGCGACAAGTGGACCAAGACCGCCGACCTCTCCTCGCTGCGCATCCTGGGCACGGTTGGGGAGCCCATCAACCCGGACGTGTGGCTCTGGTACTACGATAATATCGGCGGCTCCCGGTGCCCGGTCTGCGACACCTGGTGGCAGACCGAGACCGGCGCCATCCTCATCACACCGCTGGCGGGCGCTACCCCCATGAGGCCGGGGTCGGCGAGCTTCCCGTTCTTCGGGGTGGACCCCGTCGTCCTCAGGCAGGACGGGACCGAGGCNAGCGTCAACGAGAGCGGGTTCCTNTGCATCAAGAAGCCCTGGCCGGGGATGATGCGCACGCTGTACGGGNNGCACGAGCTGTTCATCCAGACGTACTACGCCATGTTCCCGGGTGTCTACCTGACCGGCGACGGCTGCCGGGTGGACGAGGACGGGTTCTACTGGCTGCAGGGACGCATCGACGACGTCATCAACGTCTCGGGCCACAGGATCGGCACCGCCGAGGTGGAGAGCGCGCTGGTGAGCCACGAGTACGTTTCCGAGGCGGCTGTAGTTGGCATGCCGCACGATATCAAGGGTCAAGGCATCTACGCCTACGTAACCCTGAAGAGCGAGTACGAGTCCAGAGAGGAGGATGAAGTACGCAAACAGCTCGTTCTTCACGTACGCAAAGAGATTGGTCCTATTGCCACACCTGACNTCATCCAGTTCACGACGGCTCTGCCGAAGACTCGAAGTGGCAAGATCATGAGAAGGATNCTGAGGAAGATCGCCGAGGGCACTTCCGATTCGCTGGGCGACACCAGCACCCTGGCAGAGCCGGGCGTGGTCGACCAGCTGATCGCGGGCTCGAAGGAGCTGCAAGCCAAGTAGGCTGGCGTCCGGCGCATCGCAGTGAGAAACCGACGTTCTTAGGAGGGGTAAGCAGTATGACAGACGACATCAAGTTGGCTAATCCTGCTGTTCTGGGGTTGACGTGTTTCGGTCTCACCACGGTGATGCTGAACCTGCACAACGCCGGAGTTTTCAAGCTGGATATCGGCATCCTCGGACTGGGCATCTTCGTGGGCGGCCTCGCACAGGTCATCGCGGGGATCCTCGAGTTCAGGAAAGGCAACACCTTCGCGATGACGGCGTTCATCGCCTACGGCACTTTCTGGATAAGCCTCGTCTTTATCCTGATCTTCAAGCCGTTCCTGCTGACAAAGCTGGGCCTTGAGATCTCTGGTAAGGGACTGGCGTGGTACCTGGTGCTGTGGGGCGTGTTCACGGTGTTCATGACCATCGCGACGTTCCGGATCAACCGCGTCCTGCAGTTCGTGTTCATCACCCTCACCGTCCTGTTCGCGATGCTCGCGATAGGCTTCGGCTGGGCGAACACCGGCATCATCAAGGCCGCGGGCATCGTGGGCATCTTCACCGGCGCGGCAGCCATCTACCTGGCGATGGCCGAGAACCTCGAAGAGATCTACGGAAAGGTGATGCTCCCGTACTGGCCCTACAAAGCACAGGGGTCGTACAAGGAGAACCCGGCAGAAGATCTTTAAACGCAGGAATCAAGACGATGACGGAAGCCCGGGCTCCAGCGCCCGGGCTTTCTGCGCTCAGGGGGCCGTACCGATGATCTCGCTCACGCCTCCCTTGAGCCGGCCGGACTGGTCCCACAGCCCCCAGTGGGCCCCGACCTGGCCCTCGTGGCTTGCTTTCCAAGGCTCGTCGAAAGCCTCGAAGTAGAAATACCTCACGTTCCCGATCTTCGCCCAGTCGGTGAAACGCTCGAGGAACCATTTGGCGTTTTCCGGGGAGGCGGCCGCCTTGCCGTGGGTCTCGCCGGCGAACGGCCATCCGGTCTCCACTATTACCTCTTTGCTTCCGGCGGCCGCCCTGGTCTTGCGGTAGCAGGAGTCCAGGTAGGCGACCGAACCGATGATCTCCCGGTCTTCCCAGTACGGGAACATGTTCGCCATCACGACGTCNCANGCGGCGATGACCCGCGGGTGGCCGATCAGCTCGCCCCAGGTGTCGCTGGTGGTGACTTTGACCCCCCGCCGAGGAGACCCGGTCTATGTAGCCGACCAGTTGCGATTCTGTCGCGAAGTTGAAGTAGAGCGCCTCCTCACCGACGACCGCCAGGTCCACGACGCCTTCGCGGGCGAGCTGCACCAGGTTGCTCACCTCGGTCTCGTTACGGACAGGGTCGGTCTCGAGGTCGCATCCCGCGGCCACAAACAGGCCCTTTGACTTCGCGGTCCGTGCGATGTCGCCGCCCAGGCCGGACGAGCTGAATGTGCGTATCCCGTGGGTGTACGGCGCGATCTCATCGATGAGACTCTCGATCCGGGCGTGTGTGATCGGAACGGGGCTGGAGGGGCTCTCGTTCACGAAAGGGCTGAAGCAGAGGCCCTGGAGCCTGCTGCGCTGCGCGGTAGAGGAAGCTGAGTCGATGTTCGCGGGCGTGGTCCCGCAGCCGCTCGCGAAGACCGCGAGAAAAGGCAGCGCGAACAGCAGCCCCGCGAGCGCCGATGCAATGTGCCGGCGACGCGAACAGCGTACCTGTCGTTCCTTCATGAACGCTTCACTCCCTTTCCGGGTCCTGCCCTCACAATTCCGCCCAGGACGCCCGTTTCCTTGCCGCCGGGGCGAAGCCTTCCCCGTGCGGTCAAGCGCCGGCGGCATGGCAGGAAAGCAAGGCCGCCTTGAGAATAAGGCTAGCGGGACCGTGGCAGCGCGTGCCTTTCCCACCACACCTGGACACGCAGGAGGCTGATGTACATGGATGGCAGCAGGCCTGAGAAGAAACTCATATACCCGTCCGAGAAACTCTCCCGCACCGCCAACGTGAAAGGGTTCGAGGAGTACGAGGGGTTCTACGAGCGCTCGGTCGACGACCCGGACGAGTTCTGGGCCGAGATGGCCTCCCACGAGCTCGACTGGATCGAGCGCTGGCACAAAGTGTCTTTCTCCGACCCCATCAACCACATCTACCGTTGGTTCGAGGGAGGCAAGCTCAACGCTTCCACCAACTGCCTGGACCGGCACGTCAGCGCCGGCAGGGGCGACAAGACGGCCATCATCTGGGAACCCGACGACCCGACGACGCAACCCAGGACGTTCAGTTACAGCGAGCTCCTCGAGGAAGTGTGCGAGTTCGCGAACGTGCTCAAGCTGCACGGCGTCGGCAAGGGCGACAGGGTCTGCATCTACATGCCCATGATCCCGGAACTCGCTATCGCCATGCTGGCGTGCGCCCGCATCGGCGCCATCCACAGCGTGGTGTTCGGCGGTTTCAGCGCGGAGGCGCTTCGCAACCGGGTTATCGACAGCCAGTCCCGCATCCTCATCACCTCAGACGGGAGCTTCCGCGCAGGCAAGTCCATACCCATCAAAGAGAACGCGGACAAAGCCCTCGACGGGCTCGGCCAGGTGGAGACTGTGGTCGTTGTCAGAAGGACCGGCGCCGACGTCGAGATGAAAGCCGGCCGCGACGTATGGTGGCACAAGGAGATGTCCCGGATGGTCGTCACCGCGGAGTGCGCGCCGGAGGCCATGGACTCTGAGGACCCTATCTTCCTGCTGTACACCAGCGGCAGCACCGGAAGACCGAAGGGCGTGGTCCATACGACCGGGGGGTACCTGCTCTATGCCGCGCTTACCCACAAGTGGATCTTCGATATCAAGGACTCCGACGTCTGGTGGTGCACCGCCGACATCGGCTGGATAACCGGCCACAGCTACATACTGTACGGGCCGCTCGCCAATGGAGCGACGAGCCTGATGTTCGAAGGCGTGCCCACCTGGCCCGAGCCGGACCGTTTCTGGCAGGTCTGCGAGAAGTACAAGGTAACCGGGTTCTACACGGCGCCGACCGTCATCCGCTCGCTGATGCGGCTGGGAGACCAGTGGACGCAGACCCGCGACCTCTCGTCGCTGCGGATACTGGGGACGGTAGGGGAGCCGATCAACCCCGACGTATGGCTCTGGTACTACGAGAAGGTCGGCGGCGAGCGCTGCCCGGTGCTCGACACCTGGTGGCAGACAGAGACCGGCGGCATCATGATCGCGCCAGTCGCGGGGGCGACGCCGATGAAGCCCGGGTCGGCCAGCCTGCCGTTCCCCGGGGTGGTGCCGGCGGTGTTCCGCGAGGACGGGACAGANGCGCCGCCGAACGAGTCAGGGTTTCTGGTCATCAAGAACGCCTGGCCCGGCATGCTCCGCACGGTGTGGCAGGACCACGACCGGTACATCGAGACTTACTGGTCCCAGTTCCCCGGGGCCTACCTCTCCGGGGACGGCTGCAGGATCGACGAGGAAGGCTACTACTGGATCGAGGGACGCATCGACGACGTCATCAACGTCTCGGGCCATCGCATAGGGACCGCGGAGGTCGAGAGCGCCGCGGTATCGCACCCGGCGGTGGCAGAGGCCGCGGTGGTCGGGTTCCCTCACACCATCAAAGGCCAGGGGATCTACATCTTCGCGACCCTCAAGGAGGCCTACGAAGGTTCATACGACGATGAGGAGCGCATCGCGGGCGAGGTGTCCGACAGGGTCAAGACGAGCATCGGCCCGTTCGCCCGCCCGGACATCATACAGTTCACCGCGGGCCTCCCGAAGACCAGGAGCGGCAAGATCATGCGCCGCATCCTGCGAAAGATCGTGGAGGGAAAGACCGAAGAGTTCGGCGACATCAGCACGCTCGCCGACGCGGAGGTGCTCCAGGAACTGATGGCCGGGGCTTCCCGCGCGCTGGCCGAGTTCGACTACGACGCGCACCTGCAGGTCATACTCGCGGGCTATCCATACGAGTGCAGGGAAACGGAAGACAAGCTGGTCGGCACGGTGTGCGTGCACCGGCACGCTAAGTAACGCCGGCGTCCCGCCGGCTACCTAGGAGCCTGTCTCGAGCGCCACCAGGCCGCGGTAGGCCGTCCTCATCGCCTGCGTCACCGGACCGGGACAGAAGGTCATCAGGTGCGTCCCCACCCTGCACACCGGCATGAGCTCCGCGGTGCTGCCGGTCGCGAAAGCCTCATCGCACGAGAGCAGCGTCTCGTGGGTCTCCATGACCTCCCTGATCGGCACACCGCCGGCGAGGGCGACCTCGATCACGGCCTCGCGGGTGATGCCGGGCAGGAAGCCGCATCCCATGTTGGGCGTCAGAAGCTCTCCGTCCTTCACCATGAAGATGTTCCAGGTGGTCCCTTCGGCGATGTTTCCCGCGGTCGTCAGCATCACCGAGTCGTCCAGCCCCCGGTCGCGGGCCTCCTGCCGCGCGAAGAGGCCGTCCATGCAGTTGCCGGTCTTGAGCGATGAGAGCGGCGAGGAAACGTTCCGCTTGATGCCCGATATGGCGACGGCGATCCCCCGCAGGTAATCTTCCTCGGACGGAGGCTCGTACTCGTGGACGATGATGAAGATTCCCTGAGGGCCCGGGCGCTCCAGCCCCTTCGGACCCGCTGACGGCCCTCCGGTGACCGTGATGCGGATGTAGGCGTCGCCCTCGCGCTCGAGCCCGTTGGCCCGGATGAGGTCGGCCACGGCGCGCTCGATCTCGCCCTGCGGGACCGGCACCGTCATGCGCATGAGCCTGCAGCCTTCGGCCAGCCTGTCGAGGTGGCGGCGCAGCCTGAACGGCCTGCCGTCATACGCGCGTATCGTCTCGAAGACCGAGTCGCCGTAGAGCACGGCGCGGTCGCTCACCGGTATGGAAGCGGCGGATGCCGGCACGATGTGACCATCCACGTATGTCAGCTCTTCAGCCATCTCGCTCCTCGATGCGCCCGCGTAAGGCGCCACTCGCCGGCGGGCGCGGTCAGGTCCCTTCACGCAGGCCGGTGACCGCCTCGAACATCGCCATTCCTTTGTCGAGCGTCTCCTGGAACTCCGCGGCCGGCTCGCTGTCGGCCACGATGCCCCCCCCGACCTGGAAGTATACCCGACCGCCGCGGATTATCATCGTGCGGATGGCGATGTTCGTGTCATGGCGCCCGTTGAAGCCGAGGTAGCCGATGCTGCCGGTGTAGACGCTCCTCGCGGTGGGCTCGAGCTCGTCGATGATCTCGATCGACCTGATCTTCGGCGCGCCGGTGATGGAGCCGCCGGGGAAAGTGGCCCGCAGCAGGTCGATGACGTCGCGCCCCTTGTGGAGGGTGCCGGTGACAGTGGAGACGAGGTGGTGCACCCGCGCGTAGGACTCGAGCACCGCGTGTTCCTCGACCTGCACGCTGCCGTACTCGCAGACCCGCCCGATGTCGTTGCGCTCGAGGTCCACGATCATGGACAGCTCCGCGCGGTCTTTCTTGCTCGCGAGAAGTTCCTGCCGGCTGCGCTCGTCTGAAGCCGGGTCTTCGTACCGGCGGCTGGTGCCCTTGATGGGGCGCGTCTCGACCCGCCTCCCGTCGACGGCGAGGAAACGCTCGGGGGACGAAGAGGCGATGGCGAAATCACCGAAGTTCATGTAGGCGCTGAACGGCGCCGAGTTCACCACGCGCAACCTGCGGTAGAGGTCCCAGGCGGGCTCGAGCAGCGGGGCGCTGAAGCGCTGGGACAGGTTGGCCTGGTAGATATCGCCGGCGAGGATGTACTCCTTGACCGCGCCTACGGACAGCAGGTACTCGTCGGCGGTGAAGCCGCACTCGAACTCGAGCGCCGCGCCGGGCTCCGATTGGGCGGGGACCGTGCCGCCGACCCCGCCGCCGGCCCCCGGGGCGAGACGCGCCAGAGCGGCAGAAGCACCAGCCCCGAGGTCCTCACCAGCTTCCCCCGAGACCAGCAGCCACTTGCGCCCGCTCGCCAGGTCCGAAGCGACCACGCGGTCGAAGAACCCGAACGCCAGCTCGGGCAGGTCGAGGTCGTCATCCACCGAGCAGGGCAGGCGCTCGATGTAGCGCCCCAGCTCGTATGAGAGGTAGCCCATGCCGCCGCCGACGAAAGGCGGAAGCCCGTCCGGCACCGCCGAAGCGTCGAACGCGCGCGCGCCGTACGCAGACCTCAAAGCTTCGAACGGGTCGATGCCCTCGACCTCGTAAGCCTCGCCGCCCCGGGCGGTGAAGCGCGCGGTGGTCCCCCGGGTGGTGAGCAGCAGGTACGGGTCGAAGCCGACGAACGAGTACCGCCCGAACCTCTCCATGCGCATGCTGGAGTCCAGGAAGCACGAGCCGGGAATGCGGGCCACCTCGTCGAACAGCTCGTCCATCTCCCGCGGATCGTCGGCCAGCTCGATCACTTTCAGAGTCAGCGGTTCGGGCTCCGTCCGCTGAAGCATCGCCTCTATGGACATCACGCCTCCAGGAAGTTCTCTAGGATGAGCATGCCCGGNTCGGTCATGAACGACTCCGGGTGGAACTGGATCCCCTCGACCGGGTGCTCCGTGTGCCGCACCCCCATCACGACGCCGTCTTCTGTCCGGCTGGAGACCTCCAGGCAGTCGGGGAGCGACTCCTCGTCGATGACGAGCGAGTGGTAGCGCGCCGCGGCGAACGGCGACGGGACGTCCTTGAACACTCCCTTGCCGTCGTGGAGGACCGTTGAAGTCTTACCGTGCATCACCTGCTTCGCGCGCACGACCTTGCCGCCGAACGCCTCTCCGATGCACTGGTGTCCCAGGCAGACGCCGAGGGTCTTTATGCGCGGCCCGTACTCCAGGAGCACTTGCTTGCATATGCCGGCATCGGCGGGCGCCTTGGGGCCAGGTGATATCACTATGCCGTCGGGCCTGACGCGCTCCACGTCCCGGGGCGCCAGGTGGTCGTTGCGGAAGACCACGAGGTCAGCCCCCAGGACGCCCAGGAACTGGACCAGGTTGTAGGTGAACGAGTCGTAGTTGTCTACCATCAGGATCTTCTTCCGGGCCATGCTTCCTCCGCTCGCGCGCGGTCATCGCCCGCCGCGCTGCGTCAATAAAAAAACCCAGCCATACGGCTGGGTGCCGCCCGTCGGGGCGCCTTGTTCATACCGTCGAACACGAGATATTTGGTTCAGGCGTGTATTGTACTTCACGCCAGGGTGTTGTCAAACCCTCGGCGGTCAGTCCGCGGCGTCATCCTTCAGGCCCGGGATGACCTCCAGGGCGTTCTTGTAGTAGAGGCGCTCGCGCACGTCATCGCCGATGTCGATGTCCGCCAGCTCCGTCATGATGCGCTGCCTGGAGACGAGCGGGTAGTCGCTGCCCAGAAGGGCTTTCTCCTTGACCGGGCCTTTCATGTAAGACCAGACGATGTCCGGCACTCGTTTGGGCGCCCACCCCGCGATGTTGAAATAGACGTTCTGGTTGCGGTGGGCGACCGCGAGCGCCTCCTCGTACCACGGCCATCCGAAGTGCGCGATGATGAGCTTCAGGTCAGGGAAATCGACGGCCACCTCGTCCACGTCTATGGGCCTGCAGAACTTGAGCTTGGTGCCGGAGTGGAACTGGGTTCCCATGTGGAACAGCACCGGTATGCCGAGCTCCTGGGCCTCCTCGTACAGCGGGTACATCACCGGCTCGTTGACCTGGATCTCGCAGAGGTGCGGGACCAGCTTGAGCCCTCGCATGTCGTTCTCGCTCACGGCGCGGCGCAGCTCCTTGCGCGCGGCCTCGCCCTTGTTGGGGTCGACGCTCGCGAACCCGATGAGGCGGTCGGGGTTCTTGCTCACCGTCTCGGCGACCAGCTCGTTGGAGACGCGGTAGCCCCACTGCACCTCCGCGTCGACGGCGACGATCACGGATCTGGACACCCCCGCCGCATCCATGTCGCTTATGGTGTCCTCTATGCTCGGCAAGTTGTTCGCGAACACCCTGACGTAGTTCTCCCGCATCGCCTCGGGCATGGACATGATGGCCTCGGCGGTCCAGAGCTGCGCGTGCGTGTCGATCACCTGCATTGGAGTCCCCCCGCTCTCATTGCCGTAATCCGGCAGGTCGTGAATGCCCTGGTACAGTATAGGCGATTTACCTGTACGACTCCGGC
>JGIcombinedJ21911_10001000_pt1 | contig 9742 bp, 9 predicted proteins | sample BarGraNGADG00211_FD_21911 | JGI IMG/M metagenome (IMG submission 21911)
GACTACAAATCAGAATGGGACTTGGCAGGTTGGTGCACGTATTTATGATGCAATCGCTACAGATCTTGTTTATGTTAATTCTGTTGTTGAAAATGCATCTCCTTCTATGCTTGAAATGACCTATAATTTAAGTCTGGCTAAGGTTGTTCCCGCTACTTCTGCTTTTAATGTTCTGGTTAATTCCGTAGCCAGAACTGTTAATACAGTTGCAATTTCGGGAAACAAGGTTCAATTAACTTTAGCAAGTGCGATTAAATTTGGTGATATTATTACTGTTTCATATACAAAACCCGCCAGTAATCCTCTACAGACTGCCACAGGTGGACAGGCAATAAGTATTTCTGCCCAACCAATAATTAACAATATAATTAACCCTGTAGAAGATGCGGCACCTGGTGCAATCAAAATGACTATTTCTCCTAATCATATCCATCAAATAATCAATGTTATATTACAATACTCCAGTTCTTTTTCAGTACTAGACCCTGCCAGGTCACCACAGATTATCAGAATCTTTGATATATCAGGAAATCTTTTTATTGAGAAATTGGTAGTAACCGGTGTCCCTAACATCACAATTCCGATAAATCTCAGATCGGGTATTTATTCTGTTCTGATGTTTTCAGGCGGTTTGCAAATGGCTTCACAAAAAATAGTGGTCTTTTAGTTTTGTATTATGTTTTATTTGAAAACTGATATCATTTTTTCAGAAAATCAATATTTCAAAAATTTCAATTTATAAGTACAAAATCGATTCGACGGTTTAGTTTTCTGTCTTTTTCCAGGAAATTAGGTGCAATAGGTTTTGAACCACCAAATCCTGTTGCAACCAGTCTGTTAGTATTTATACCTCTGATAATAAGGTAGTTTACCAGGTCTTTGGAATGATGTTGCGATTTTACCAGATTGCTTTCTGCAGCCCCGGTATTATCAGTATGAACAGCGATTGCAAGCTTCATTGAGGAATACTTTTTCATCAGCTTAACTATCTGATCAAGCATAACATAGGCATTTGATGTTAACTTTTCTGATGAGTCAAAGTAACTATCAGCAAAAGCCCCGTTTATTTTGATAAGATTATGAAGTTCCTTTTCAGATTGATCTTTAAGTACATACATTTTTATCCGTGTATCTTTAAATCCAAGTGCCTGTATCTCCCTGTAGGCAGGATATGTTGCCATAAGACTCATCTGCTGATCAACACCATAGCTATATCTGGCAGAATCCGGATTAAATTTTTCTATAAGCGTATACTTTTTAGGTACATTTTTGAAGATGCTGTTATTTAAAGCTATTTTGTTTTTGGAGGATAATAATTCAATTACATATACAGCATCTTGCTGTAATCGCTTTTCTGCAATGTATTGAGCATTTATCTTAACATTTTTATAATTTTCCGGATCATTGAATTCAGTTTTTAATGAAACCTTTTCAGCTAGATAAGATGTTTTTTCCTGAAGATCATTTAACAGCAAGATTTTCTTTGAAATACCTGTTTTACTGATAATACCGGTCGAATCTGATTTTAATGTCATCCCCAGATTAACAACATACTCTCCTCTTTTCAGATATGAATGTTTAACCTTATCACCGGTTGATCTGGTACCATCTCCAAAATCCCAGGAATAAGATAATTTCTTAAATCCGGGCAGAAAAGATTTTAGTCCGTCAAATTCAATTAAATCGCCTTTGACTGCAACATCGGAAGAATTTATAAACGGTTGTTCAAAATCCCTTATTTCAAGATTATATGACAGTTTTGAGAAAAAGAGTTTGCCTGAGCCCCTTTCGATGATATCTAGCTTAACATCATAATGCCCCGGAACTGCAAAACAATGTTTTGCAACCTTTTGGCGGGAGGACTGGCCATCACCAAAACTCCATTTATAGATAAGATTGGCAGTATCGACTACAATGGATCCTGTATCCCTGAATATGAAACAGTAATTGTTGTCTTTCTGAATATTGGAATAGAATATCTGTGGATAGTTTGTGTTAAAATGATAAATATCTATTGATTTATTCCTGTTGGATGAAAAATATCCCTCATTCATAAGAGTGTCAGTAAATATTCCAAAATCGTCATATTTTGAATTAATTGGAGGATCAAGATGGAAAGGGGGAAGCCAGGCAGCGCCGGACAATTGTGAATAGAAGATATCCATGCCTCCCAATCCTGGCTGGCCATCAGATGAAAAGAATAGATCTCCGGATGGATTAATAAACGGATATGATTCGTTTCCCATGGTATTTATCACAGGACCTGCGTTCACTGGTTCGCTCCAATAATTACTTTTCCATTCACAATAATAAATGTCATAACCTCCATAACCTCCAGGCTTATCCGATGTGAAGAATAATCTTTTCCTATCAGGTGAAAGACATGGTGCAGTAACATTGTACCTTTCATTATTATACCGGAATTCTCTGACCTTTGTCCATTGGCCTTCAACCATTATCGCTGTAAAAATGCCAAGCTTATTCCCTAAACTGGAAGTATTACTCATCTTGCTGGTTAATTCCAGATTTCTTGAGTAGTAAATAGTATCACCCCTGTTATTAAAAGTAGCAGGTCCGTCATTTAATTTAGTCTTCAGATTTTTTGAAAATAATCTCGCTGAACCNGGTTTTGTTTTACTGGTTGTATTAATATAATAAATCTTAAATTGTTTCTTGTTTTGAGAACTTGAATAATTCAGTAATAAATTCGGACTCCGGTTGGTACAAAATACAATTCCATTTTTATAATAAACAGGTGAAAATTCATCGTATTTCTTTGAACTGAAGTCAGTTAATGCAACAGTGTAGNTTTCAGACTGTCCCATTACATACTGCTGCAAAATAAAAGTTATCAGAACCGCTGTTAAAAGTTTTTTTCTCATGATAAAAATAATAGTTAATTGCCTGAAGTNTCTAAAGTTCTAAGTGCCTGGAGTTTTAATATTATATCCGGTTGGAATATTTCAACTATTCTGATTATCATATCATGAGATTTAAATTTCTGAAATGCAAACAAAAGGCCGATTTTTCAATCAGCCTTTTGTGTTGTTGGCTTCATAGCCTGATAAATTGATAACTAGATTTTAAAATCCTTCAGTTCCTTTGCAAGTTCATCCAAATCACGATTGAATCTTGTTTTAAATGCTGCAAACTGGGTTTGCCCTAAAACTTTATAATCAGCCAATTCCTTTTTTAAATTGTAATTCTTCTCTTCTAAGATACTAACCTTCTTTTGGTTTGTAGCCATTTCCGGTGAATTGCTTTTCGTAATGGCAGCTCTCAGATCAGCAACACTTTTCTCATTGTTTTTGAATTTGACTTCAGATTCTTTTGTAAGTTTTTGATATTCCGAAACAGAATCCTTCTGAGCTACCTTCAGATCCTGTTTTGCTTCTACCACATCTTTTTTCTCTTCCTTCAGGTTTTCTCTGGCTTTCACTGATTGTTTATCAGGCACCTGTCCGAATGAAGTTGAAAGCGTTCCTGCCATAAATGCTACTACAGCCAGGGATAAAACTAATTTTTTCATTTGATTCAATTTAATGTGAATATCTTGATAATTTAATTACGCCACAAAGGTGAGTACCTTTACTTTGATAACCGTTACAGAATTCCTTGAATAAGTTACATCATTCACACATCAGGGCTTTCAGATATGTAATGGCAGGTTCTTAGCAGTTTTTCCTTATCTGCGTTTATGATGAATGTCTTTATCTCACCTTGAGATTATGGTTATAGTTCAAACTTATCCGTTGTTAGAATAACTTGTGCACCCGGATATTGAACACCTGCATCATCCTCTGCCGTGATAAATATTTTAATTGGTCTTGATGAGGATACGGTTTTGAAAGATCCTTTAAGTTGTTTTGACATGATGCCTCTTGAACTACTTAATTGTCCAACATTTTTAGTTGTTTCCCGGTCTGTAAGCATCCAGACAACATAGGTTAGTTTTGATGGCTGAAGTCTTTGGGATTCAGCTAAATCTGTTAGTGTTATCTGAACAACATAATTCTTGTTACGGTCATTTTTTATTTTTACAGAACCCTGGGCTGCCGGAACAACTGACGAATTTAAAAAATGAATAGTTGTTGAACATGAATTAAGCAAAAAAACAATCATTATTGTAAAAATACCTAAAAAAATATTTTTTGTCAGGTAATTCAATCTGGTTGATTTCATTTTTTTCAATTTAAATAATGCAATATTTTTCTTATTGCAAAGTTGAGCCCTTTAATTCCAAAATGTGTTACACAATTTGAGAAAAGAGTTGCAATATTCACGCATTGAAGTGAATAAGGGAGAAGGCGGGTAATCACTTTACTATCTGTACATAACAGGTACAGGTTTTCCAATTTCAAAATCCCTGAACCCAAAATCTGTTGTGGNGAATGAATTCATTTTAAAAATATTCTGTCCGTTTCCGGGGATTAACGGATAAAATGAAATGGATATCTGAAATGTATTAAAAACAAGGTTCTCATTTTTTATTAAAACGCCAAAACCAATCTGTGAATACATTCTACGGTTTTTAAATCCCGAGAATGCATCCCCAAGCATACCTACTGAATAAACAAGAAAAGGTCCAAAATGGAAGCCGATAAAATTCCATGGAGCGTATGACTGAGTTTGGAGCATAAATAAAAGACGGTTTGTACCTGACAAGCCAGTACTGTTAAAGCCATTAATGCCGTAACTATCATTTAGTGTCAAACTATCGTATGAGAACCTGTTTATACCAATAGTAATCTGTGGTTTTACAAATTGCCTGAATTTCCATCTCCCTATTTCAAACAATCCGGTGAAATAGTTTACTCCGGCAGTAATAACACCCTGTTCAGAGTGAGATGACCGGAAGAAAGTTCCGTATTCAATGTCGGTACTCAGATATCCCCATTCATTGTAGTTTCCAAAAGAAAACCGCAAACCTAAATATGGTCGCCAGGAATTATCCCTTAACTGTAAACCACCTTTCAATTCAAAAACCTTTCCGACCGGGACATCTTCGATAGTGCCATATTTAAAGATATATATATCCTGAACATACTTACGGGTAGAAATTCCCACTCCGGCTAAATAAAAATCCTGACTGGAATAAACATGCAANGGGTCGTTAATGTCAGATGGTTTTTCATTATACCTCACACGCAGATANCGCAGGGTGAAGATCAGATTGGTTGCCAATTCCTCTTCTGTAGAGCCTTTGAAAATCTGAATTGCCTTACCTACCCAAAAATCCTGTGATTTAAGTTTATAATTCAAAGGACTATATATCGGATTCAGATATTTTAATGAATCTTTTTTAACCTGAGTAACAAATGATATCCCTGCCGCCCACTTTGCATACGGAGAATAAAACGGACGGTCAAAAGCCACGCTCCTGCTGCTGTTCCCATATCCGTCAATCCCAAAGTGCAACTTTGAGTTGATATATGAGGTCCTTATATTCGGAATAATATAATTTGTATTAAATGCACTGATCCCATTTGTAAAATCTCTTGAAAAAACATTATGAAATTCATCGCCTAATCCCAGGAAGTTTTTGTCGGTCATACCAAAATTGACACGTGAAGTTGAAATTGATCCCTGTGCATTGATACTCCATATATCCAATTCGCGAATAAGAATATCCACAGAATCGGATTTTGGTTTGGTTAAGGCAACATAAAAAAATACATCATGCACAAATTTCTGGCTNCGGATTAAACGCTCAGATTCCTTTACATAAAAAGAATTAAATGGTTCATTTTCACGGATAAGCAGCAGGTTTCGGATCGTGATAATTTGTGTTTTAATGTGCAGATCATTCCCGATTTTAGTTAATTTATTTTGTGATACCGCTGAAGTATCAGTGGCTGAGTATCCAAAAGGATCCAGTGTGACAATATTAATCTTCCGGATAATTTTACCCTGAAAAGTGCTGTATGGTTTCTGGATAAGTTTTTTATAGACTTTCTTTTTGACTGCTTTTTTTGAAATAACAGTAACCGGTTTAAAAATTAACCGGTACATGAACGTATTAAACTTGTTTCGTTTCGAATAGGATTCAATATCCTTATAAATCTTAGTCGTATCCTTTCTAACAGCAGTCTCCTGTGCAAATACAACAGCACTGATAAAAACTGAAATAAAAAACAGTATGAGTATTTTTTTGAACCACATTTGCACTAACCATATTTGAATACTTTATGAATAAAATTATTTTTTCTTTTTTTCAATTTCTTTTTGTCTTTCTACTTTTTTTTCTGCAGAATCAACCTTATTTTTTTCAGCTGCTCTTACTTTCCTTTTATAATAGCCCCTGAAAAGAAAATTTTCTTTAGCTGCATTCATATTTTCGTCAAGCCCCTGGCTGCTTTTTTTAAGATTCACTATGGTNTGATTAATGTTCTCTGCAATTGTTGTATCCTGNATAAATCTTCCGAGGGTTCCGCTTCCACTGTTCACTTTTGTCATGATCGCTGCCAGCTGAAATGAAACAATTGCTGCATTATCTGCCGTTACCTGCAGGCTTGCCATTATTGCATCCGGTTCAACCGGTTCTTTTGAGGCAATTTGCTGTCCGTCCTTTGCCAGAGCGGCATCAGAGCTGCCCTGACTTATTACTAAAATACGGTCTCCTATAAGTCCTGCAGAACCTATAGCTGCTTCACAATCTGATTTAATAAATTTCTGAACATCTTTTTGTATCAGCATGTCGACCTGAACAGTTGAATCATTAATTATTCTTATGTTGTCAACAGTGCCAACATTGATGCCTGAAAAACGGATATTATTTCCAACCTGCAGTCCGCTCACATTATAAAAAGCTGTAGTAAGTCTATAAACAGGAACAAAGAGATTTTTCTGCCTTCCTATTATAAAAACAGCGACTATAAAAATCATTAATCCGCCTGCTATAAACAATCCTAACCTTACTTTGAATTTGGTAGTGTGACTTTCCATATTTAATGGTATTAATTCTTTACTTATTAATTTACTATTTAAAGAATGACTTGATCAGTTCGTCACCTGACTTTTCGAACTCTGCTAATTCTCCTTCCTTATAAACCGCCCCATCGTGTAACATAATCAGGCGGTCAGCTGTTTTTCGGGCGCATTCAATATCATGAGTGATAATGAGCGAAGAAGTTTTATATTTTTTCTGAACATCATTGATGAGAGAACTTATTTCATCTGATGTTGCAGGGTCAAGCCCTGTTGTTGGTTCATCGTACAAAATTATCGTGGGATCAACAACAATTGTCCGTGCCAGGCTNATCCTTTTACGCATCCCACCTGACAGTTGTGANGGCATTTTATCCAGGGCATCAGACAAGCCAACATTTTCCAATACCTCTTTTACTTTTTCATCTATCTCCTTTTTAGTGAGATTTTTTTTTATCCTGCGCAGGGGAAATTCCAGGTTTTGTCTTACTGTCATGGAATCATACAAGGCCCCACTCTGAAAAAGAAAACCAATTTTCTTTCTTAACTCTCCTAATCCTTCGCTTTTTAGCGCACTCACATCTTCACCAAGCACAATAATCTTCCCACGGTCGGGATTAAACAACCGGACAATACATTTTATCAGTACAGATTTTCCTGAGCCAGATTTTCCAAGCACCGCAAGGTTTTCACCGTTAAAAAGCTGTAATGACACATCTTTTAATACTTCCTGNGTACCAAAACCTTTCCGGAGGTTATGTATTTCAATAACCTGTTCCCGGTTTTTTGTTTTATCCGGAGCCATATCTGCTGTCTGGGAAGAATTCATCAATTTTCAAATTAAAGTAAATCGGTAATCTGAACGGCAATCAGATCTACAATTATTACAAGCAAAGAAGACAANACCACTGCTGAATTTGCAGCAATACCTACACTCTCTGTTCCACGACCGGCGGTATAACCTTTATAACAACCGACTAAACCAATCACTGCACCGAAAAAGAATGATTTTACTACAGCCGGCAACAGATCAATAAACTCAAGATGGCTAAAAGCCTGTGAACAAAATAAAATAAACTTTACATCTCCTTTAATGTTTGCCCCTACCCAGCTTCCGAATATACCAAGAGTGTCAGCATATAATACCAATATCGGTATCATCAGGGTAGCTGCCAGTACTCTGGTAACAACCAGGTATTTCATCGGATTGGTTGATGAAACTTCCATTGCGTCAATCTGCTCTGTCACTTTCATTGAACCTAATTCTGCGCCCATACCGGAGCCAATTTTACCTGCGCAAATTAATGCTGTTATAACCGGTCCCATTTCCCTTATAAGAGAAACTGCTACCATTCCTGGAAGTAAAGAAACAGCTCCGAAATGTACAAGAGAAGGCCTCGCCTGAATTGTGAGCACCAGACCCATAATAAATCCGGTCACTGAAATAAGGGGTAATGATTTATACCCTATTTTAAAGGCCTGGTGCAGAAATTCTTTAAATTCAAAATCGCGGGTAAATGTTTCTTTAAATGTGCGAGATAAGAATAGAAAAAAATCGGCAAAATCCGTTAAAAAGCTGCTTGCATCGGCAGTTTTTGCAATTGCTTTTTCACTGAGCTTAATGGATTGCTCCTTTGCAATATTTCTTACTTTAATAACAGGACGTATTTTTTTCATGAAAGATGTTTAATTTCATCTGCACCTACCCGATTGAATTTGTTCAGGCCCATNATATTAAACTCAAAAAGTCACCATTCAGCGGATTCCGGCAAACGATGNCTTAAGAATTTAAACAATTTCTAAAGTGCTGCAATAATCCTTTGCAATTCTTCTTTTGTTTTGCCAAGCTTGATTTGAAGTTTTCCAAACATCTCGTCTTTCTTACCTTCAGCAAACATCAGGTCATTGTCTGTTAATACTGCAAATTTCTGTTTGAGTTTGCCTTTTTGCTCATTCCAGTTTCCTTTTAGTTCAGTCGTATTTTTCATTTTATTCAATATAAATATATTTACCTATAACAATNAATACCAGAGTTTTAGAAGCCCTGTTAAATCGCAACAATAATGTTGAGAAGTTCCTGTTTTGATTTTCCAAGCTTGTTTCCAAGCATTTCAATCATCTCTTTTTCCTTACCTTCACGGTACCGTAGATCATTGTCAGTTATGACCGGAAATCTTTGCTTAAGTTTTTCCTTTTTCTTGTCCCAGTATCCAATTACATTAGTATTCATAGCATTAGATTTAGGTTAAATTAAACTCAGTAGTATCGTTATTAATTATTCTCTTTCTTGTCCTTATCTGGATTGGATTTTTTTTGTTGTTCCTTTTTGCTGTTTCTTGTTTGTCTGGCGTTGGATTGCTGATCCTTCCTGGTATTTCCGGATTGTTTTATATTCTGCTGTTTTACATTATTCGGCTGCACTTCTCTTCTGACATTCTCAGGAGGATTTGTATTCTGCTGTTTTACATTATTCGGCTGCACTTCTCTTCTGACATTCTCAGGAGGATTTGTATTCTGCTGTTTTACATTATTCGGCTGCACTTCTCTTCTGACATTCTCAGGAGGATTTGCATTCTGCTGTTTTACATCATTCTGCTTCACTTCTCTTCTGACATTCGCAGGAGGATTTGCATTCTGCGGTTTTACATCATTCTGCTTCACATCTCTTCTGACATTCTCAGGAGGATTTGTATTCTGCTGTTTTACATTATTCGGCTGCACTTCTCTTCTGACATTCGCAGGAGGATTTGCATTCATCGGTTGATTTACATTCCTTTGCCCGTTGGTCACATTTCTTTCTGAGGGCTGTCTTACA